>Ga0315905_10001987_pt1 | contig 21693 bp, 44 predicted proteins | sample LakEriMetagenome_5_FD_203522 | JGI IMG/M metagenome (GOLD analysis project Ga0315905, IMG submission 203522) | Freshwater fungal communities from buoy surface, Lake Erie, Ohio, United States - Buoy 4 MA121 | ecosystem: Environmental > Aquatic > Freshwater > Lake | place: USA: Lake Erie, Ohio...
GCGCCCGGAATTAGGGCTGTCGGGCTGATGCCAAGCAAGGTTGTGGAGCCCGCTAAGGCAGAAGGATCTGGCGCGCTGCCCACAGCCACAGCAGCAGACTTGGCGCGAATTGGCACTAGCCCATCAGCGCCTACCTCCGGGCTTGCAGTAACCAATGGTGCTATTGGACGCAGCACCAACCTTGCGGGCACACCTTCTATCGCACCGGGCCTTGTTGGCACAAAGCCAAGTCTGCAATCAACAAATGGCGCTTTTGGCTCGGCCTCAGACGTTGCTGGCACACGAGACGCAACACAAAAAACAGCGGGATTGAACCTTCCTACTGCCACCCCGGAAGCCGTGAACCGGCTTGTTGAAGGTAAGCCAGCCGCCGCGCCAGTTACTCCCAAGAGAGGCAATGTTTTTGATCGCATCTTCGGGTACGACAAGAGCAAGCCAGCTTACGACCCCAAAACAAACAACAGTTTCTTCCAGCGCCTTGGGCATGGTGAAACTGATGCTGTCCTTGCTGCCCTCAAGGGTATCGCTGCTATGGGCACTGCGCCTACACGCGACCTTGGTGTAGCACTTGCTGCTGGTATTGGATCTGGCGCTGGGGCATTCCAAGAACAACGTGAGTTTGGTCGCAAGGAGCGTGAAACCGCCGCTGTGGAACGCGAAGCACAATCTGGGGAAATGAAAGCCTTGTCTGATTTGGCGGTCGCAGAACAGAACATTAAAGATCTTCCGCCAAGAATTGCAGCTTTACGCGCAATGGCAGCAAGGAATGGGCCAGATGCTGCTGAATTTTTGCAAGCCGCCAATGACCTCCAAAATATTCTTAATAGGTCACAGGAAACTTTAAACAAAGCCGGAAAAGCTGTGGTGGGCGCAGCAACTCCTTATGTCGCACCAGTAGCTACCAATGCGCCTACACCTACCGCAAATGGCGCTAATGCACCAGCAGAGGGCGCTCCTGCGTCAAATGTTCCCGCACCTGTGCGCCCCAAAGCAGGATCGGTTGGCGACATTTTGGGTAGGCAGGACTTGTATGGGATTGCTGGCCTCAATACACCGGGGACAACAGGCTTGGCGGAATTGGCCAAAGAGGGGCTTGTGGTAAACCCCGATGGCAGTTTCTCTTATGACCCATCCTTGGCTAGTGCAAAAATCAATATTGCCAACCCGCAAATCATAGCTGAAACTAAAGCCCGGAACGAAGCTAATTTTAGTTCTGAATATATTCAGGGGCTTATCGAAAGGGCTCCGGACGTTAGCGCCGCTTTGGTCAACCTTAATACGTTTGACCGCTCCCTTGCTGGCCTGAAAAACCGTGCCGCTTGGCAGGGGCAATTGGGGACGGCTCTTGTTCCTGTTTTTAACCTTTTTAACAACATTTCCAACGCATTTCGTAATGGAAATATTTTTGACACAAGCAATATAGGCGCGATTGAATCTGCCTTAAAAGATCAAAACAGGCTCCGCGACAGCATGGCTCAAGCCTTCAATGGCACTGCTGGCGCTCAAGTTATGGCAAATTACGTTGAGTCAAACCCAAGTGTATTTAACTCACCAGAGGGTACAAGGCGGATGATTGCCACTGTGCGCCAAGCCAATCGTGCCGTGAATAAGCAGATGGAATTTGCAATTGAAAATAGGAATAAGTTTAGCCCCTATGACCTTGATATCCAATTCCGGAAGCAATACCCGTCTGAATACTGGTTAAAGCGCGGCGAAGTTGATTATGAACTTTCTCGCCCTGAGAAACAGAATATAGTTGAAATGATTCGCAAGCAGCCGGATATGAATTTTAACTTCCCCGGCACAAATATAAATGTCCGTAAATTTTACGAGAAAAGTTTAAAGGGCTTTGGTGGTGCTCAAACTGTTCTCGACGTTTTGAACAACAGGTAGGGTTTAACAATGGAAGAGATATTCTCGCTCACACCTACTGGTAATGAAAAAGGCGTGTCGCAGGTTGGCCCGTCAGACCCACGCTATGTGCCGAAGGAAAGCCCTGATCAGGCTATCAGTGACGAGCGTTTTTCTCTTACGCCCAGTGCGGCTGCTGCTAAGCCTCCTCCAAGAATAGATTACAACGCTGCGCTTGCAGAGAATGAGCGTAAGTATAGGGCGAATAGGCAAAGTTTGCCGGGTTACCTCACCTCAATTGCATCGTTTGGCGATGTTATGGGTGGGATAGCACCATATCTGGCTGCTGCCCCTAAAATGCTTACTAACGACAAAACATACGCGCAAAACGTTGGTGACGCAAAAAGGATTCTGCAAAATAGCCAAGAGGCGCACCCCGAATATTATTACGGAGGAACAGGCGCTGGCATTGTCGCCTCATTACCGTTGGGTGGCGCGACAACCCTTGCAAAGTCTTTGGGCTTGGGCGGCACATTTGGGTTAACGCAAGGGGGCACTGGCCTTGAGGATCTAATATCCGGAAAGGGTGGTATCGTTGATCCAGCCCTTCAGGCGGCTATAGGCGCTGCATACAGCTTGCCAGCACACTATATTGGTCAAAAAATCAACCCGACTGCTATCAAAGATGCCACAAAATACGCAAGAGAGCTTGGCGTAAGCCTACCCGCTGGGATCATGAACGCTGGCCAAAAGGGCTATGGGCATTTGGCTGACGCAGCGTCTGAAACCGCAACTGGCATTAGTAAAATGTTTCAAGATCTTACAGCGCCAATAAGCAGGCTTAGTACTGTCCAAACAGCAAAAAATGCAATTAACGAATATGCGAAATATGCCGGTCGGAACTTACCTCCTTCCTTAGCCAAAACAGTTAATGACCCACACCTAGCATTTAATAACATCATAAATTTGGGCGCAGATGGCTTGGATGATATGCGGGAGACCTTGTTGCGAAACGGAGGAGATGTGGCTTGGGAAAACCTTCAAAACGGCTTTATAAGGCACCTTGCTGGCAAAGGTAAATTCAGCTTTGGAGATTTTTCCAAGCGCCTTGGAGAAATCCCAGAAGAAACCACAGAAGCCATTCTAAGGGGTTATGATAAAGGAAATAAGCTACTTGGTGATGTCAGTAATCTTGGCAGAAGCACAATGCGCGAGGGGGTAAACTTAATTGATGCCGCCGCTCACGGCGTGGCCGTTGCACAAAAAAAGAGCAGTAAGGCTTATAATTATGTCAAAGGCGCCATTGAAAACCCATTGAATCAGGCGATTGCGTATGCAAATTTTCCGCTAGGTATGACCCTTGCCGCAAAAGCTTCGGCTGCGATTCCTCTTTTAGTTGCTGGATACGGGGTTAAAAAGGGAGCGCAGGCTACAGGAAAGGCGCTTGATAAACGCAATGTCGCCAGCCCCACATTATCCAAAATAGTTAATAATGCCGCCCTAGCAGGCGAACGCTACGTCACATCGAAAGCAGGCGATGTGGTTGAAGGCATTACTAGCTACACGCAGCCCGCAATTAAGGCCGCTGTCAACACCGCTGGGGGCGATAAAGCTTCAAAATGGTGGTCCAAGAACATGCCAGCCATTCTTGGCGGGAAGGCTGAGGGCGGTCGGATTGCATACAAGAAGGGTGGCGCGGTTCACTCCAATGTCGAGCCTTTGGTCCAAGATCTGATGAAACGCTACAAGGCCGTCAAGAAGTCGCAGGACAACGGTACAAAGCCTTTGCTGGAACAGCCTGACCAAGCTATTGTGAAGGCATTAGAAGTGGCTCAGAAAGCGATTTAAGGGATTTAGAAATGGCAACGACAAACAAAGACCTTGCTCTTCCAGCATACAATTCCGCAGGATGGGATGTCCCGCTCAATGCCAACTTTACGGACATTGACGATGCTTTTGGTGGCCGGACCATTAAAAACCCAACGGGCCTTTCCGGCACTTTCGTTCTGACAGCCTCTGAGTACACGACACCAATCCTGATTATCGGGACAAGCTTGACGGGCACCGCAACACTGACGGGGAACGTTACATATCAGATCCCATCTGGCGTTGGCGGCTTTTGGTATGTCTATAATAACACAACGGGCAACTATACGGTTTCGATCTCCTCAGGTGGTGGCGGGACAAGCATTGCCCTTGGCCAAGGCGTCACGACAATCATCATTTCCGATGGCACGAATATTGGCATTGGGAATACAAACACGGTAGCAAAGGCTGTTTCTGCAAGCACTGTAACAGGCACCGCCTTTGCCATAGGTTATTTGCAGATCCCGCAAAGCACGAATACGACCGCTGCGGCATCTGACGTTGGCAAGCACATTTACGTTTCAACGTCTGTCACAATAAACGCCAGCATCTTCAGCGCGGGCGATAGCTTTGTCATCGTCAACAGCAACACAGCCACAACATCGATCAGCATAATTGGTGGATCTGGCGTCACGCTTCGCATTGCTGGCACCACAACATCAGGTACGCCGCGCTCACTTACGCCAAATGGCATGGTGTCTGTCCTGTGCGTTGTTGGTGGCGCTACGCCCACCTTCCTGATCTCTGGCGCGGGACTGAGCTAATGACTGGCATCATGTGTACCACATTAGGGATGGGGTCCAATTTCACGGCGGTGTTTAACAACGCTGAGAATATTAACATCGTTAGTCAGGGTGGCTCTGGGTACACCTATGTGGCAACCTATACCATCAACACAAACGCCACTTGCAGTAAAAACGGCTCTCCCTTTGGGCTCTCCTTTAGCGGCGGTCCTACAGCTTGGGGTAACCCAACAGGCGGCGTACCGGGCAATGATTACGAAGCGCGACTGAATGTCACAAATATTTACCTTGATACACCCGCGCTTTCGTATGTTAGATTTGCGGGCGTAAACGTTGCCACAACGGGATACACACCTTGGTATGACCTTTCATCCAATCGCGCCATTGAGGCTTCATCCAGTGACCAAGTTGCCCAAATAGATGGCACGTTGTACATTCGTAACAAATATTCTTTAGTAGAAATCAGCAGGGCATTTGCTGTTGCTGCCGACCCAACATATTAAGAGGATCTAAATGGATACCAACACCATTTTTACCATCCTTGGTTTTGTCATGACTGCCCTTACCTTTGTTGGGGCATTGATAACCGTTTGGGTCAATCTCACCAACAAGCTAACGCTGCTTGAAGCGCGACTTGGCTTTGGCGATGAAAAATTCAACGCCATCGACAAAAAGTTTGACGAAGTGATGATACACCTTCGTCGGATTGAAGATAAACTGGACAACAAAGCGGATAGGTGAACCATGAGCTTCCTGAATGATTTTGAAAGCAAGCAAGACGGCGTAAACGACACTGTTGAGTTCGTTATTCGCGTGGCCATCGTCACGCTGTCGGCTGTCATTCTCGTTGTCGTGCTGGCGCTCACCGTTGGCCTTTTCGTATCAAACGATATTGTAAATAGCGCCGCTATTCTTGAGACAGTCAATCCGGCGTTCCAGACCATCATTGGAGCCTTTGTGGGGCTGCTTGGTGGCCTGAGCCTCAACGCCAATGCGCGTGACAAGGCAGTGCCAGAAGAGCCATCGCCACTGCCGCCAGCACATGAACCAGATGACCTTTACCGGCCAGATCCAAGCACAATTAAAGTCTACGACGATCCGCAAGGCACCGTCTTCATAGACACCCCTGTCGACGCACCTGTCGACACCCCTATCGACGCACCTGTCGACACCCCTGAAGATGATGACGATGACATGGCCCCTTGGGAGAAATACCGCCATGATCTGCGCTGGGATGCTAATGGCGATGGCGTAGTTGATGAAAATGATTTCCCTGATTGGCGTAATCCGGAGGCGTAAATGGCAGGTGATTTATCTACAGTTGAATTGATTGGGCAGCTTTGGCCAATCGTATTGGCGTTTATTTCGCTGACCATCATCCTTGCCAAAATGGATGTGCGCCTTGGCGTTGTGGAAGAGAAAATCAAAACGCTATTTGAACTCTGGAATAAGGGACGTGACAAGTGAGCATGATCGAACTTCAGAAAAAGATAGGAGTAACGGCAGATGGAGCATTTGGTCCGGGAACATTTAAAAAAGCTGCGGCCTTTTATAAGCTATCGCCTGATCGGGCTGCTCACTTCTTTGCTCAAACGGCACATGAAAGCGGCGGATTCAAAACATTTAGCGAAAACCTCAACTACGGTGCAAAAGGGCTTCGCGGCATCTTTGGTAAATATTTCCCGACTGACGCGCTGGCTCGATCATACGAACGTCAACCGCAAAAAATAGCCAATCGGGTCTACGCTAACCGCATGGGCAATGGCCCTGAAGCCAGCGGTGACGGGTGGAAGTACCGTGGCCGGGGCGCGCTCCAACTTACGGGCAAAGACAATTACCAAGCCTTTGCAAACTACATTGGACGCCCTGAGGTCGTATCAAATCCAGATCTGGTAGCTGGTGAGCTTTGCTTTGAAAGCGCCTTGTGGTTCTTCGACAAGAACAAGCTATGGTCGATCTGCGATAAGGGCACGGGCGAAGGCGCAATCCTCGCGCTAACAAAACGCATCAATGGCGGAACGCATGGCCTTGATGACCGCCGCCTAAAGACAAAGAAATACGCAGCGTGGCTTTAATCCCTAATCCAATGGTGCTGTATGTGGTGGCAGGCTCTCTTATTGTTGGCGCAGCCTCCGGATACAAAGTCCGTGACTGGCAGTGCGATGCAGCTTATGCAAAGGCTCTGGAAAAGGCTGAAAAGCTGCGCGTTAAGAAACAGGAGATAGTAGATGATGTTTCGCAAGCATACGAGGCCCAACGAGATCAAGCCAATGGGGTGGCAACCGAAAGAACCTATACCATACGCGAGATATATAAAACGGTTCCTGCCGCTTCTCCTGATTGCGCTGCTCCTGACGCTGTGCGCGGGTTGCTCGAAAGCAGTGTCCGTGACGCCAATGCCGCTTCCTCCGGCAAACCTAGCGTCGAATTGCCCGACTCTCCCCGCCCCTCCATTGGTACTGATCGACCCTGAGCGGGCGCTTTGGGAAGCTGACATAATTACGAAATATTCGGATTGTAGTATAAAGCACCGATTAGCTATTGAGGCGTGGGAAAAATCAGCGCGCTTAAAATGACTTCCAAAGGAAAGCAGAATGAAAACGCCCATCTTTACAGATGAAGAATTTATTCACGCATGGTCGTCAGGGGGCGGAAGCCCCAAGTTAGTTTCCCAAATCCTTAATTGTCGTGAACGATTGGTTTACGACAGGCGAGTTAAGCTTGCAAGTCGCGGGGTATTTTTAAAAACAATTCCAATCAAGGGGCCACCTAAGTGGAATGCAGACGATGCTGGGCGCGCCTACCAACGCCAGATAGATCTGGAAATTGACACAGGATGCGCGATTGCCTTTTCTGACGCGCACTGGTGGCCAAACCAGCAGCGCACAGTTGCCAATGAGGCTTTGCTGATTTTAATCAAGGCACTGAAGCCTCGCGTGATGTTCGCCAATGGTGACCTTTTTGACGGCGCTGGTGTAAGCCGACACGCCCCATTGGGCTGGGCAGAGCTTCCGTCTGTTAAAGAGGAGCTTGAGGCCTGTCAGGACCGTCTAGGAGAGATTGAAGATGTTTTACCAAAGGGTTGCCGCAAGATCTGGAACGTAGGCAACCATGATGCCCGTTTCGACCGCGCCCTTTGCGCTAATGCAAGAGAATTTGAAGGCGTTGTTAGTCGCTTGGACGATAAGTTTGACCGCTGGGATTTCGCATGGTCCACGATGGTCAATAATAATTTAATGGTCAAGCACCGCTATCACAACGGAATCCACGCAACGTACAACAACGCGCTAAAGTCCGGACGCTCAATTGTCACTGGACACCTTCACCGCCTCGCCGTGACGCCGTGGGCTGATTACAATGGCCGAAGATACGGGGTAGATACGGGCACATTGGCCAACCCCCACGGTCCGCAATTTGATTACGCAGAAAATAATCCATCACCGCATACCTCAGGGTTTGCGGTTTTGTCATTTAAAGATGGGTTGCTTTTGCCGCCTGAGCTTGTGGAGGTTATTAACGAAAAGGCGTATTTTCGTGGACAGTGCGTTTTTGACGGAACGGATGCTACGGGTTAATAATCCGGTTTAGATACCAAATCGCTTTACGCAAATCTTCAATCGCGTCTTTCTTATGGGGGGCGCGACTGATGTATTTTAGGGCATTGCCTTTGCAATATCCGGCAAACTCTTCGGCAGTCAGCTTGGCCTGAATATAGTCGATGGTTTCAATTCCGCCCACTTTATAGTGCGCGGGGTGGTTCACCATGTCCGACTTTTTTTCATTCATCCTTGTGATGATCTCTTTCATGCTCAGACCCTCAAATTGATCGGAGCATGCGGGGCAATCTTCATATGACGGGAAGCCGTGTCCGCAGAACTTATTCTTCATGGCGTAAAAACCTTAACCTTACCGATGTGCATGCAGTTGAGGCTGACCTCACCCTTTTGAAAATAATCAGGGTTCGCCACCTTGGTCCTGTTTCCATCATCTTTGTAAATTTCGCTGATGATAATGAAGTCTGAATTGCCGATTTCCTCAACCAGATCCTCTAAGGATCTTGCAGGGTGGTCACCGATAATCTGATGGACAGGATGGCCACCAAAGCTTGGCATGTGCATCGTAAAAAGAAATCGCATAATAAATCTCCAAAAAGAAGCGGGGCCTCAGCCCCGCCTCCCCTTGGTCACTTAGCCAAAATCATCGTCGCCGTCAAAGCCGGGAACGTAATCATCTGAAGGTGCGCTCACTTTTGTACCACCAGTGGATGGCGGAGAGCCAGCAGACGGTGCTGCGGCGCTACGCGACTTGGGGATGTATACAAGGTCAGCAGGACGATCCACCCAAGATGCAATCTTGAAAACAGGCGAGTAATTGGTGGACTTGCGCGCACCTTCGCCAGAGGTGATCGGGGTTGTATCGACCAATTCCACGACAGGAAGCTTGCCCCTGTTCGCGGACGCGCCGGAAAGGTATTCATCATGCAGGGCGTTTAAGCCGCGCAGGAACGCTTTCGCGGTTGAGGCCAATTCGCGGAGGTCGCCGCCATTTTCCTTCGACAGCTTAACGAGGATACGGGCTCCGGGACGGTGATCTGGCGATGGGGGCTGTGGGATTGGGTCCCCAATGCGGACAACCGCAAAGTCAGGCGCGCTGCCAGTGTTAAAGTTAATTGTCCCTGTTTCGATATTCTCGAAATCAAAGATCGCCTTAAACGTGCGCGTGATATCGATCTGATCATTTTCGCCGTTAACACGGTCACGGCGGAACATGCGTCCAGCCTTCGCGTCAAACTTGATGATCGGGATGATTTCGCCGCTGTCGGCGCTTTCAAAATTAAGACCTAATGCCATTGTACATTTTACCTTTTACCATTTTGCAGCCATTTGGCCGACTGCATGCCTTACCGCCTCATGCGGAAACTTGTTACAGACCCCACGTCTCAAACACGGCTTGCCGTGTGATAGGGTCGTTGAAATAGAAGCTGTCCACGTCAGGGATCACAAGGGAGGCAAGCTCCAAAGGATCATCACTGATGGACAGGAAACGTTGAATTGTGAGCGCCACAGTCTCAAGGGCCTTGAGGTGTTCACGATAATTCTCAAGCTCATATGTCGCCGTCTTCTTTGGCGTCACATAGCTGATGCGCGCAGAAAGGTTATCGCCACGCGCAGCCTTGTACAGGGAAACCTGCCGTGCGTGTGGCTGCTTGATCTTGCTGGGAAGCTGGTGCGATGTCTTCAAGTCGATCAGGATGCCCTTATGCTCCCACTCAAAGTCATAATAACCAATGAGCGGTACGCCAAGGCCCTCGACCTCGACCGAAACGTGACCCTGAGCGGATGACGGGATGCCATATGGCCGCAATTCAGCCAGACCCATACGCACAAAGTCGCCAAGAGAATTGCGCTCTTTGTCGACGCTGCCGTCAAAGATCAGGGCCGTCAACGTATTGTACTCATCCTTGGCAACGGCAATGCATTCATCGACGCTTGCATCAGGGTTCATGAGGCCAAATGCCACGCCAGATTCGGCAGACGTTCCACGGTGCGCCGCTGGGCCAACGGGAGAGTTTTTCTTCATGCACTTCTGTAAAATGAAAGCTGCCGGAGCAGCCGTGAAGGTGTTGCACGACGATGGCGATAGATGTGCGATGCCGTACTTTTCAAAGGGTGTCATAAAGTTCCTAACGTTTCGTATGGGCTGTATACTCTCTCAACCGGAAACCTTTGTCAAGCACAATGAGGGTAAAAAACCTCTTGCAATTATAAAATTGTTATGAGAGTAAAAGGGTGCGTCAAAAATGGCGCTTACGATAATATATGAATTTGAGGTAATTTAATTATGTTCAAGATTATAAAAAATGCGGATCTTCCGATTGGAAAGATTCGCCCTGTTTACCCTATTGAGCATTTGGAAGTCGGTGACGGCTTTGACGCCGTCGACAACCTTGGCCACACCAAGATGGGTCACTCGCGCCGCAAGACGGGTATCAAAAACAGCATCGCAAGGTTTCGCAGATTAGTCAATTCAGATGCGAAGTTTGTTGTTGGGTTGCATCCAAAGGACCCTGAGATCCTGCGCTGCGTCCGCACACGTTAATTATAGCCTTGGGAGAATGGCATGGCCAGAAGCACGATTACGCCTATTGAGCGGGAATGGCTCAAACTTAATGCAAAAGTCCTGAAAAAGGAAAGTGAGCTTTCCAGTTTGAAAAACGAGTTGCGTTCTATCAAGCCGGACGTTCTTAAGGTCTTGGGTTATTGCTACGGCATCCGCGATGAAACAGTCACGGGTCGCATTCATGCAAAAACAATGTAATGATGGAGATGTTATGACTGATATTTCAGAAGATTTTATTGATGGGCATTACCAAGTGGCAAAACAGGAGCATACTGAAAAGTATGTTTTTCCAAAGCTTGAAAGCGAAGTGCATCCGGGATTGGAGTTGCGGGATTATTTTGCCGCCCAAGTTTTGAGCCAAATCTGTACAACAAGAAGCAAGTTGCCGGCGGCGTTTCAGGCTTATGAATATGCTGACGCAATGATTTTTGCACGGCAGTTGGTACCACATTCGATACCACATCAGGAACCGAAGAAAGTTGAGGAATAAATTATGTCTGATATCGAATTTGTTTACGGAGAAGCTGGTTCTGGGAAATCCATTACTCAGGCCTATCAAATCACAGCGGCGGAACTGCGCCAGTACATCGAACGCATTGAGCGTTTGGAAGAAGAGAAAAAGGGCACGGCTGATGACATTAAGGATGTTTACAGCGAGGCCAAGGGGCAGGGTTATGAAACCAAGATCGTGAAGCAGATCATTCGTCTGCGCCGCATGGAGAAAGATGCGCGTGACGAAGAAGAGGCGCTTCTCGACACATATAAGGCTGCTTTAGGCCTGTGATTGTGCTTGGTATTGATCCGGGACTTAGCGGCGCAATTGCGTTCTATGACACAAAGACGGGTGACGTGACGGTGGTCGATATGCCCACCGTCGAGGTCACGCGCAGTGGCAAAAAGAAGAACGAAGTTAGCCCCCAACTTCTTTCGGATGAGATTGCAAAGGGCTTTGCCGACAAGGCATTTGTCGAACGGGTCGGAGCAATGCCGGGACAGGGTGTTACAAGCGTTTTCTCGTTTGGACGCTCAGTGGGGATTGTGGAGGGCATCCTAGCAGCCTTAAACATCCCCACAACCATTGTGCCACCTCAGACGTGGCAGAAGGGTGTGAACCTGCGTGGAGGCAAGGATGGATCGCGAGAGCGCGCCATGCAGCTATTCCCACGTCAGGCTTCGCTCTTCGGACGCAAGAAAGATGATGGTCGCTCTGATGCTTCCCTAATCGCGCATTACGGCGCTAACCAATAACCAAAAAGGGCTGGTAGTGATTTAGACTACCAACCCTTCTAGTGCAGCCTTGGGAACAGCACGTCACATGGACGTGACGCTTGTACACCAATTCTGCTCTAAAAAGCAAGAGAGCAAAATATGGCCCAAATATCATTCGATGAAGATTTTGCGGGACCATCTGATTATGCGCTGCTGTACCGTCAGCTTCGCCTTCAGGTTGTCCCCTCACTGCCGCCATCCAATACAGGATCGTGGAAGCGCCCTGCCATCAAGTGGCGGGAGCATGAAGATGTTTTAACAGCGCAGGATGTGTTCGACCAATGGTATGGCCATCAGGGTGAGTACCGCACACGTCAGAACATGGGCCTGATAACAGGCAAGGCATCCGGCAATGTCTGGGTGCTGGATCTCGACACGCACAAAAACCCACAGGCAAACGAGTGGCTGAAGGGCCTGCTCGACCTTTGGAACGATGGCGCGCCTCTTGTCTCACCGACACAGCGCACAGGCGGTGGCGGCATCCAAATCCTTTTCCGTTCGCCTGAGGGTTGGATACCACCGACGATCAAGACATCGATTGGCGTGGACATTCGGGGTCAGGGTGGCTTTGCTGTCCTGCCGCCAAGCATGCACGAAAGCGGCGTCAATTATGCTTGGATCAAAGGCTATGAACCTTGGCTGGTCGATATTAAGACAGCGCCGTCATGGCTGACTGATGCGATTGACGATCTTGCAAGCCATTTCACGTCTGTCGGGCCAAGTGAGCGCACGGGCTCACCCGACACCGCGATAAACCCATTTGGGCAGATCGTGGATGGTCGCGAAGATTATATGCGGAACCTGATATGGGCGAAGGTTGTCGACCATCGACGCGAGATCCATGACGCGCCGTTCTTTAGCGAAGCTGAGGCGCAGCAATGGATGGAAGATGCGTTTGCCCAGTATGAGCAAACCGTCAAGTCGCGCCTTGTCGAGGCTGGCGTAAGCAATGCCGAATTGCTTGAACGCGAAGGCAGGGGCATATCTGAATTCACTAAGAAATGGTTAATAGCCATGTCGAAGTGGCACACTGACGTAAAGATTGCGGCTGAAGTGCCAAAAAAAGTCCGTGGGGATGTCAAGACACCTGAGCCAGCACTGCAAATGGTTCAGGGTGATGATGGCGTTTGGCGTCCCCAGTTTGAAGCCTTCCCGCTTTTGAGCGTCACAATGATTCGCACCCTTCCAGATCCAAAGTACCTGATTGAAGGCCTTGTGATCGAAAATGGTCTGGGCTTTTTCTACGGCCCTCCGGGATGTGGTAAGTCCTTTATCACTATCGGCATGGCTCTTTCCATTGCCGCTGGCTTGGAAGAATGGTGGGGGTACAAGATCAATAAAAGCGGACCCATGATCTATATTTCGTCTGAGGGCGTGAGCGACCTTAAATTTCGTATCGCTGCATGGGAGCAGGCAACGGGTATCAGTGCTGCGGACATTCCGTTTTACCTGATCCACGTCCCCATCAACTTTATGGATGACAAGGAAATTGAACGCCTGATCCTGACCATTCAGTATTCGGATATGCTGATGGGCGAAGTGCCTGTGGGCATCGTTGTTGACACGGTAAGCCGCTCACTTCCCGGAGCAGACGAGAATTTGCAGAAGGATATGACGCTGTTCATCAAGGCCTGTGACAAGATCCGGCTTGCATTTGATTGCACCGTTATGGGCGTCCACCACACAAGTCGCGCAGGCAATTTGCGTGGATCGACCGTGTTTGATGGCGCTGCCGATTTTCTTTTCCGGATCAGTCGCGAGGAGGGCGTCATGATTGGCGAATTCAACGCGAAGAAGATTAAGTCTGCAACTGACGGCTGGACGAAGGCCTTTAAGCTTCGCGAGGTCCTGTGCGGCGATATTGCAGGTAATTCTAGCCTGTACGCAGAGCCAGCGTTGCCTGAAGAGGTGGTTGTCGAAGATGAGTGGCCAAGTAAGCCAGTCTGCCAAGATATTCTTAGCGCCATGTCGAAGGCGTGGGATGCAGGCAAGCCTTGGTCGACGCAGCCAAACACAAGGCGCGATGGTCGTTATGCTCCCATGCTGATGACGCGATATGAGGTCGAGGAAAAGATGGCTGCAAAGATGATCGATACATGGCTGCGTAATGGCGTCATTGAAATTGATCTTTGCGATGCGCGCACCAAGACCAAGGGCATAAAAGTCATGAGCCACCTTCAGGACGCGCCGTCACGATATGGATCATATTATGCAAACTAAACCAAGAGGATTGAAGGCCATGATGCCGAAGAAAATAAAGCTGAAGAAGCGTCTTTTTGGGACAGGTAAGTACCCAATTACAAAGCTGGGTGCTGGCGAGTCGGTCACAATATCGATTGAGTCGCCTGAACATGAAGCCTTGATCCGCAAGAGTGCGGGGAATTGGAATTCGCGCAACAAGGGCTTCATCAGTGCGCGCAAAAAGGGTTCAGAAATTACATTTACACGCATACGATAGAAAGGTTATTTATGAAAAAGTTTTTAATTGGATTTGCTACTGGGATTTTGATGGGTGCAGCGGTGCCCGTGAGCGCAGCGGCGTTGGTCGGTAGCTCTGGGTACCTAATTGGCTGGTCTGTCACCAAGGACGGTGATGACATTTGCTACATGCCATTTGTCTGGACCGCGACACGCGAGATTGAATGTGACTGATCGCGTCCTGTTTTGTGTGGTCGTTGGGATAGTGCTTCTCAGCATTTACCTGACGGCCACAGCGCCGGAGACAACGGCGCAGGAGCGCAAAGAGATGGAAGAGGATTGGTGGTCATGACCAATGAAGACGATATGCTAATCACACACGCAGCACGGAAAATCTGCGCCGCGCAAGCGAAGAAGCAGGATAATGGCGAGAGCCAGCTTTACCTATCCGGCGGGTGGGACCACACGGTCTGGATGCGTTTGGTCGAGCAGGGTATCCGTAAAGGCATTGAGATTGGGAGGATGCTATGATCAAAGAACGTATTGAGGCGCTGCAAAAGCGCGAAGCCGTGTGCTGGGAAATGGCGGATGTGTTTCTACACGCCAAGGACGCGCACGGGCTGCATGACATGGGTGTCGAGATCCAAGGCATCCAGTGGGCCATCCGCGAACTTGAACATCTGTTACGCAAATAGACAAAGGTATTTGAGATGACATTGATAGAGCTTAGAAGCGTGGTCGCGGACCATGTGCAGACAAAACATGGCAATGCAGAATTTATTCGCCAGATCCGCTCCGGTGAGCAGGACGATGGCCCATTTATGATGGGTGCCTTGGCAGTTTGGGCAAAATTCATGGAAGGCTTGCAGCCAGCGCCGGAGATATTGGCAGATGATTGAGGCAAAGAAAATGACGGAGCATTTTCGCTTAATTCAGGATGGCATGCCTGTCGCATGGGTGTCCGGCGACAACCTCACCAATGAAGTCGAGCATTATGTTGCCGTCTATGAGCAGGACGGTCCAGTCACCGTCCAGAAAAAGATCAAAGGACGCTGGAAAGAATGGGATGAAAGCAAATGACATGGGTAAAATTTATACGGCATCGTCTGGACACGCTTGATGAGGCGCGTGATGAAGCGCGTGAGGCTGAACGCAACAAAATTGCGGATTGGTTTCTAAGGCACAACCAGCGCCAATTAGCGGACCGTATCAAGGCAAAGGAACATTATAAGTGAGCGCAAAAATCCTAAAGGACCTCGACAAGGTGGATGAACCAATGGCCAAGGTCGCTGCAATGCGTATCAGGGTTCTGGAAAAGGGCATTAGAGACGGTCTGAGGCATCTTTCCACCCTGAATGACGAAGATGCCGTTGAGGCGCTCACAAAAGCCCTGAGGAGCGGATATGGCGTGGCCAGCGAAGATGAATGAGCAGGAACGTCTCGCAGCACTGGAAGCTGCGCTCAGAGAGATTGCCAACATCGTGAATGTTGACAACAACCCAACCTTGGCTGGGGCAATTACGATAGCGACCAAGGCAATTGAAAGGATATGCACATGAACTGGAAAGACATACTGCTCCCTTGGGGCACACTTAAAGAAATCCAAAAGGAAATTACAAGCCACATTCAGCGCGGCGTTATGCAGGCAAAAAAGATTGCTGGTCTGGAGCAGGACATAGCCGTCCAGAAGGATCGCATCAAACATCTGCTGAAACAGAATAATGATTTGGACCTTCAGCTAAGGTCAGCGCGCCTTGCCAATACCATCTTGAAGGAAGATTTGAGGAAGCTATCTGAGGTTGTCGAAGCCCTTCCAAAGCGAAATGAGAAGGGTCGATTTACGCCCAAAAATCCTGCGGAAGCTCTGCGGAAGCTGAAGAAGAGCCTTCCGCAAAAAGAAGCTAAGTGATTGAAAAGCATTGCGGAGGCTAATATGCGGAAGTCTTGCGGAAGCTGCGGAAGCGACTTCCGTACATATTGAAAACAAAAGATAAATTTGCGGAAGCGTAATTTGCGGAAGTCCCCCATATTACGTTAGTAATAATGGAAGTTTGCGCTTCCGCAAAACTTCTGTTTTTAGATGTAGGCGCACTAAGCGGAAAGCCTCCGCATTCGCTGCGGCAGTCCGCAAGTGCAAAGGGATATGCTGGTGTGCTTGTGATGCTGGTTTGCCCGTGTGCTGATTGGATGGCCGGGTGGGTGCGTGGGCTGCGGATTGGCCGATTAGATATGGGGTAGTTATGGCGAGAAGGAAACCAAGGGAAGGTGAGGTCGGTGTCCAGTATGGAGGTCGAAGGTACCTTCGCACTGATGGCCAGACACTGATTGCCCGAAAGGATAAGTGGCATCTCGTTATCGTGCCAAGCTGGTGCAAGGATGGGTGGTTAAGCTTTAAGCTTTACCTTGATCAGAAGGCGACCAAGAACCTGTTTCAGGTTGGGGTCTCTGTCGATGGCCCAGCAAGAAACAAAAGCACCGCTATTCTCAAAAAAGATTATCCAGATATTCTGGAATGGGTTGTGCATCAGGCTGACCTTTATAGGCGCGAAATGCTGTCTCACCTTCCGGAAGCTGGTCAGGTAATTATTTATAAAAAAGGACGGTGGACTTATGGCGTACAAGCCAAAGACAAAGGGTAGAGCAAAGCCAAAGGTCGACAAGACGGGTTGGCCACCTTCAGCAATAGGATCTGCGCCTTGGCAGACATCTTACGGCCTTGCATTATCAGGCATGGAACTGATCGACGAAATGAAGATGGTTGCCAGCGAGGTCGAAGATCGTTGGGGCGTTGGAAGGTTGCGGATGCTTGTGCCTGTCCCCCTGCGCGAGAAATTTGATAGGCAAAGGTACCTGACCAATCAGGCTATCTGGCACGGGGATCTGGAACAGGTCAGGGAGCATACAGGCAAGATGATCTTGGCTTATAGGAAGCTGGATGAAGTTGCATGTGCCTCAGGAGCCTCTAGGAAGCCTGTAGAGCAATGGGAATGCGTTTTGGGTAGTGGGATGGTGCTTGTGCTTGTGAAGGACGCACAGGACGCTCTAAACGTCCAGAAGGATGGTCGTAAGGTTGTTGTGTGGACGATGGAAGAAATTGCGATGATCGTCGAAGAGCATACGGCTGTCCTGCATGCCAAGCAGCTATTTGAAGGCGCTGAGGTCCTGAAGATCGAAAGGTCAATAAAAGACCCGCTAGATGCCTTTGCGACAAGTCTAGCGGGTCTGGATGATCGTATCGCTGATATTCCCATGCTTATGGGATAGGCTGGGATATCTTTCCCCTGAACCAAGTCAACGGGATGAGGCCATCGTCATATGCTTGAAGCAGGAGGGATGCTGCCGGAGGCACTCCCTTTTCTGCCCAGTATCGACCCTGACGCTGGCTCTGGTTGCAAAGCCATGATGCGTCGACCTGACGCAATTCATGCTTTGCCAGAAATGCCTTGTACTCTTCAGCGGTCATCAGTGGATGCTCCCGTCAAATTGATATGGCGTACCATCAGCAGCGATGTTCGCTGCCTCCAAAATCTCCATCAGTTTTGAGATGACAAGTTGGCTCCCGCACACAACGGATGCAACACGCACCTCAAGGCAGGATGCAACGCCTTCAATGTCGACGAAGATGTTCGACACAGCAGACATTGTTGCCATTGTCAGCCTAACAACTTCTTGAGCATGATCCTCAGAAAATCCTTGAGCAATGTGTGCGCGATAGATCGTGATTTGGAGGCTTTCGTCATGGCTCACACAATTATCCCTTCTTCAAAAAGATGTTTTGCTGTTCGACCAAACCAACCCTGCAAGGTGTATGCAAGGCCAGTGTCATGCAGATGCTGCCAAGCTTGGATTAACTGTTCTTTGCTGTCAGCTTCGATGAAGCCTTCTGCAATGCCTACTGCGTCATAATTTGTCATGTCTGTCTCCCGAAAAAGAGGGGGTGCATCGCGCACCCCCGAATGATTAAGCTTCAAAATGACCTTCGTGAACGACGATGACCTCAGGTTCCTTTTCAGGTGTGCGCTCATCGACGATGATGGCTTTCACCACTTCAAGGCTGGCAATGGATGCAGTCTGTTCCTTGTAGAATTGCTCTGCACGATCTTCACGATTTGGAGCGTTGTAATCCCGTGAAACAGGTGTGGCTGATGACACGCTGTCGATGAAGCGCGCAGCCAGATCGATAGTGTCAAAGGCATAACGCTGATACGCGACCTGAACGATGAAAACGGTCTTTGGGAAAACTGGCTTACCTGAAAGTGTCTTTGTCATTTTATATCTCCGAAAATAATCAAAAGGGTTGGGGGGACTGAGCCCCCATTATTAGTTGGATGTCTTACGCGCATTGACACGCACGGTTGTGTAGCCGGATGTCCGCTTTTGGTTCTTGGCGAACCAGCGACCATCGACACCAAGCTCACGAAGCTTGGCTTCTGCTGCCTTGGCGTCAAGGCTGAAGCGTTCGTCGATCTGGATGACAGATGCAGCGAACCACTCGCCCTGATGAGTGCCAACGCCCTGCTCTTTGATGGCTTCAACAAGCTGCTTTTCGATGGCTTGCAAGTCAGCAATCTGGGCCTTGATTTCGCCAAGACGGTCAACGGTAGAAACATTGGTATTTGCGAATAATGTAGTCATGTGGACCTCCCAAGGTCTTGATCGAAGCAGCACCGCGCTGCTTCTGGATTGTCTATAGGCGAAGCTCGCCTATAAGTCAACAGTCTTAATCATTGTAAAGGCAAAGATCGAAACTGTAATGTGGTTCAGCGAAAATGCCGACTTGGCAGAGGGCTTCGCTTGCAACGATTGCCCATTCAAAGGGACCAGCCTCAAACGATACGCGCCAGCCTCCCCGCTCAGGACGGATGTAGCATTCGATGTCCGGCTTCATGCCGTCCTTGATGGCTGCTGCACAAAGGACCTCATGGACAGCCTCAGCGCGTCTCTTTGTGCGCTTGTACCGACTTGCGGCCTTGGCGACAGCTTCAGCGAGATCCGCTGAACCATAACCGTAAATGTACCCCTCGTTCTTGCGGGCATATTCGACGTTAATCTGTGTCATGTTATTTTTCCTCCAAAGTATGAAATATGGCGTAGATGCTGAAGCCAAAGACGCCCCAAAAGAAAATGGTTGATGCGAGATGTAAAATCATTCGATCCAATCCACTTCAGGCGCTCCGTTGATCAACTCAACGACCTCATCAAGAGCCTTGCACTTGATGCCGTTTGCCAAGCACACGTCGATCAATTCAAGCAGCGATGGTTCAAGCGCATCAAGGGCTTTGAGGCTCTGGATGCAGTCATCGTACACCTCGCCATGAATGTTAACCACATCGCCAACCAAAACGTCAGATCGGCTATCGATCAGGTCACGAACTACTTTAAAAATATCAGTCATTATCTAATTCCTTTCACCAAGTGTCCCCGCCATTGTCGGCGTAATTGTTGATGTCACTGAGCCATTCGGAATACTCTTCGCGCAGCGATGGATCGAAAAGCTTGTAGCTTACGCTGTTGCAGTATTTATAGCGATTGGCGTACTCGCGGAAGAACAGCGCGAACAGGCTGGCTTTGTCATCTGCCTTGATGATTTCGGACTGATCCGGAAGCGGTCTAAAGCTAAACTGGTCGTAGCTGCTCTTGATGATGGTTGCTTGTGCCATGCTGCTTCTCCTCAAGCTTGAATGATTATTATTTACAGTTGGCATCGTAATCGGCGATGCAATCAAGTTCAGCAATTGCAAGGTCATCATCTGCGTTTTGCAGCGCAGCGCCATAACCAGCATTATAAGCATCAGACTTTGTAGAATTTCCGTAAGCTTGCAAACCGTCAACAAAGGCTTGATAACCTTCATTCCATTCTGCGTCATAAGTATCGGCGGGTTTGGGACCAAAGCCAAAAGTGACACGGCGACCTAAAATCTGGACAGCCTCATAGCTGCGCGGTGTGTCGTAAATCTTGCATGGGTCCCAATCGGCAGGAGGGTTGTTACGCACCTCTTGAATGATCGAACGAAGGTCGGTGTCGGACAGGTAAGGAAGATCGTCAAAATTAGCCATGTGCGTAAATCCCAAGATGCAGAGGGCGGACCATCCCGCCCCCTGCACTGTTAGTAGGCGATTTCCGCCTATAAGTAAAGCAAATAATGAGGGTACGATAATTAAAAGTTGAAGTCGTGAAACTTGCGCCGTCCGGCGTAAGCATTGCCGCCCTGTTGGAAGGTCTGATTGCCAACCTTCTTCCACTTGCGGCGCTCGTTGCCATCTTCGTCGGTCCAGCGGCGCAACGTGATCTTGACCTCAAAGCCCTCTGGATCTGGCTCATAGGTGTAACGCTGGTCATGCTGGTTTTCGCAGTGTGCAGCAAAGCCACCTGCATGGAAGACAAGGTCTTCGCGGTTGACCAGCACTGCGTTGTCTGAGCGCAGCACTATCGTCTTGGGCGTCTTCCTGATGATGGTGTAAGCCTCAACGTCAGACCAGACTGATACGCTCACGCCATCGCCCACGTTAAGGGCGCTGATGGCGTCTGCGTCTGCATTGATCTGGGCGGTGCGCTCCGCAACCCAAGGTCGTGTGATGGTGGTGGTCATTCTACTATCTCCCCATTGAAGAAAAATATTATCTCATCGCCGTCATCAAACCAGCGTTTGTCAACGATGCGATACTTGCATTCGTCGAGCTTGCTCAAGAGCTTGGCGCAAGCCTGTGCGTCATGAAAGTAAAGGAAGTCGGCCACAGTATCCCACTTGTGGGCGGCGATTTTGCGCTGCAAAAGTATTTTCATTTGCCTTTACCTCTCGCTTTGCTGATTGCTGCCCGCGCTTCAAACACGCTGCCGGACACTGTGCTGTCGCTCAAGCCTGCGACCAAGGCGTCCTCAAGCAGGTTCTGAAGCGCAACCAGAAGGTCAGGCGCTGCCTCACGCACCCTGCGGTCAGTTGCGCGCTTGGCGTCACGCTCTGCGCGCTCTGCTGCCTTGCGCTGCTCCTCCTGCTCCTCAAAGCCAATGCCATGCTTGGCAAGGTGATACTCATAACGCTTGATGTATCGCGCAGCCTGAAGGTGAGCAGCGCGCTTCTCTTCATAGAATTTGGTGCGGTATGCGACCTTGCCAGTATCGACGCGAACAATCTCGCCGACAAAGCAGTCGAAGCGTGTCATGTCGAGGCTGTAAGCCACGGCGTCGCGGACGTGAACCTTGTAATTGCTCATGCTACTAACTCCCCTTTGGTGTAGACGGTGACGTTGACACCTTCTTCCGGCCAGCGGTAATCGACGGTGCGATAAGAGCCGTTGACCTCCTTGCTCAGTGCGGAAGCTGCCCAGCCAGCTTCGGTGGCGGTAAAGAATTTAGCTACCCTGTGCCATTCATGGGTGGTTGGGCATTTGGCTTCGAGTTCTACGTTCATGTGATATCCCCAAGATA
>Ga0315905_10001990_pt1 | contig 21685 bp, 18 predicted proteins | sample LakEriMetagenome_5_FD_203522 | JGI IMG/M metagenome (GOLD analysis project Ga0315905, IMG submission 203522) | Freshwater fungal communities from buoy surface, Lake Erie, Ohio, United States - Buoy 4 MA121 | ecosystem: Environmental > Aquatic > Freshwater > Lake | place: USA: Lake Erie, Ohio...
GTGTTCACTGAGCACCTGGTTTTCTTCAGGGCTCCAAATACCTAGTACGTAATCGACCTGCTGTCCTTTGGAAAATTCAGCACTTATACCGAAGCGCAATCTGGCATATTGCGTGGTTTGTAATATCTGATTGATGTGCTTAAGCCCGTTGTGGCCCCCATCGCTACCCTGCCCACGCATACGCAATTTTCCATAGGGTAACGCCAAATCATCTGTAATGACGAGCACGTTCTCCAATGCTATTTTCTCCTGCTGCATCCAATAACGAACGGCATTGCCGCTTAGATTCATAAAGGTGCTCGGCTTTAGAAGTATGAACATTTTGCCCTTGTGCTTCAGCTCACACACATCGCCATAACGGTCTGTCCTAAAAAAAAGATTGGACGCCCCAGCTAGAGCGTCCAATACTTTAAATCCTATGTTGTGGCGAGTCTCTGCGTACTCACTGCCGATGTTTCCTAAACCTACGATGAGGAATTTCATGCAGCGAACTTAAGCTTCCATCGCCAAACGATTACTTCTTCTTTTCAGCGGCAGCAGCAGCAGCGGCATCAGCCATGGCTGCACGTGTTACCTGGACAGATACAATCGCAGAAGCTTCTGCTTCCAATACTTTGCAGCCGTCAATCTTGATGTCGCGTACGCGAATCATATCACCAATCTTCATCTCTGAAATATCAACCTGAATCTCGTCCGGAATTGCTTCAGGCTTTCCGCTGATACGCACTTTGCGGTAGTTGATAAGCAACTTACCACCACTGCGCACACCTTCAGAAACACCCATTGTGCGCACAGGAAGAGTCGTCTTCACAACTTTACCCGGAATTAACTCCAACAAATCGATGTGCGTCACCATGTCAGTTACAGGGTTTTGCTGCATTTCCTGAATGATGGTTGAGAAGGTCTTTCCACCCACTTCAATGTTGATTTGCAATGTATCGGGACGAGCAACGATTTTATCCCAGTCATTGCGTGATACACTGAAAGGTAACTGCGTTGAACCACCATAGATAACACCGGGAATGCGACCATTTCTACGCAATTCCGCTGCGCCCTTTCTTCCTACGCTCTCTCTCGGAGAGCCGCTCAATGAGACTTGTTTCATGTATTTAATTTTTAATGATTTACGAAATAATAAAATTACTACTAATACTGCGGTTGTCAATCAGATTAGTGAGCACTCCGCCAAACAACGGCGCCACACTCAAGACTTTAATCTTCTCTTGCGGGCGACCATCTTTCAAAGGAATACTATTGGAGACAATAATTTCTTTCAATGCCGAATCCTGTATGCGCTCATAGGCCTGTCCGCTTAACACCGGATGCGTGCATATCGCACGTACGGACAGGGCTCCATTTTGCATCATAACCTCGGCAGCCTTGCACAGTGTACCGGCTGTATCGCACATATCGTCTACGATAACAACATTCTTACCCTGAACATCACCTATGACGGTCATACTTTCTACCTGATTGGCGACCTTGCGTTGCTTGTAGCAGATTGCCAAATCACTACCCAACAATTTCGCATAGGCATTGGCTCGCTTGGTACCTCCGGTATCAGGAGCAGCAATGAGCAAATCGGGTATGTTCAGTGAATTCAAATAAGGAACAAAAATGGTCGAAGCATACAAGTGATCAACAGGAACCTCAAAGAAGCCCTGAATCTGCTCTGCATGCAAGTCCATGGTTATCACACGATCTACACCTGCGGCAGTCAACAAATTAGCTACCAACTTGGCGCCAATAGCCACACGCGGCTTATCCTTCCTGTCTTGACGTGCCAAACCGAAATAAGGCATTACGGCAACGATGCGCTTCGCCGATGCTCGTTTAGCAGCATCAATCAAAAGCAAAAGCTCCATTAAATTGTCGCTTGGTGGAAAGGTAGATTGTATGATAATCACATCCATTCCTCGCACCGTTTCCTCAATCGAAGGTTGAAACTCGCCGTCGCTGAAATGCTGAATAATTACATTACCCAACTCCACCCCAAACTCCTTGGCTATACTCTCTCCAAGATATTTGGAGGCTGAGCCGGCAAGTATTTTAACCATTGGATTCATTGTGCGCGTCCCTTTTTGGGGCCGCAAATATAGTCATACCCATGGCGTTCAAATACTTCCCTGCCAAAAAATAACATGCCCGAGTACCTGGCGGCACTCGGGCATGTTATCCATCGACAGACTAATGTTTAAGGCAAAAATGTGAATTGAAACTGCCCAAGCGACAAATCGATTGAAGCGTCAGGGGCCAAAGGATCGACCGCAATGAGAGTTCCTTGAAATGATCCGCGGAAGAACCTGTAAAAACCAATAGGCTTATTGCAACCATTGGTAACATCAGCAACAGAAATTGTAAGCTCCTTAAACTTCGAAACCACAAACAAACACTCTCCACCCGGCAACGCCGAGGTATAAGTAAATCCTTCACTGTCTGTCCAAACGATGCTATACTGCGTTGGGTCTCCAAATTCATCATTGACCTCGAGAGGTGCACCCAAACTACCTGCCCATCCCAGTGCGGGCCTGGTTATTACCAAAGAAAGCGTTCCTGCCGGCACCGGTGGTGCATCAGGGGCGGTGTCATAGGCCTGCTCCAATTGGTAGGTGAGAGTTCCAGCTACGTCATCATAAGCCGGACTAGTAAACACGATGTCAGGAACTTTATAGGAAGCGGAACCTATTTTAAAAGTCAATATGGTGTCGCAATCCGGGCATGAATTTCCTCCACAGTCCACAAAAAACTCTTGTCCATCCTGAATACCATTGCCGCAATTTCCTGTTGAACAACAGGGGTCGCAATCTGGACCTCCACAGTCAATTCCAGTCTCGTCACCATTAAAAATATTGTCTACACAAGTCGGACAGAAATCACATCCGCCATAGGGTGTCTCCCCCTCGTTCTCACAGTCAACATCATCTTCGAGACCATTTAGAAGTCCATCTCCACAAAGCTGCTCACAACCTCCACACGTTCCTCCACAGTCAATTCCAATTTCATCACCATCCTGAACACCATTAGCACAGGTCGGGCAAACAGGGCATTCGCCGCCGCAGTCGAACCATGTCTCTCCGCGCTCCGGCTCCCACACTCCGTTTGTGCAGTGATCACACTCCACGCAATTAGGTCCACCACAATCGATCTTAATTTCTCCATTGTTGAGAACACCGTCATAGCAGTTATCCGGAATTTTATTATCGTCGTTTAGGCAGCTCGCCAAGAAAAAGGAGCCGGCAAAAACAGCCATAAACAAGAAAACGAAGGAGCGCATTTTCATAGATAAATCGTATTTACAGGTTTCGAAGATATAAACACAAGTCTCATTCCCCCAAACTTTGGTTGCATTCTAACTATTTCCGTTGAATTCTGTCCCCATTCAAGAAGTTATTCCCCATGGGAATATCCTAACATAATTTTTAGCGGCTTCGTGCGTAATTACGCGGCATGGAAAAAACCTGGCTGCCCAAACTGACTCCGCCCAAAGAGACCGTTGATATGCTTCAAAAGGAGCTAAACATAGATCTCTACACGGCATCGCTATTGGCCCAACGCGCAATACACTCTTTCGAGTCTGCTCGCGAATTCTTTCGGCCGAGCATCCAAAAACTTCACGACCCATTCCTCATGAAAGATATGGATCGCGCCGTCAACCGTCTCTCAGAAGCCATGCACCGCAACGAAAAAACACTTGTTTATGGCGACTACGACGTGGATGGCACAACAGCGGTGACAATGGTATATAGCTTCTTGGAAAGCATCGGTGTTAGCTGTGATTACTACATTCCCGACCGGTATGCTGAGGGTTATGGATTTTCGATGAAGGGAGTAGACTATGCGAAAGAAAATGGATGCTCACTGATAATCACTCTTGATTGTGGCGTTCGTGACAGTCAAAAAATCGAGTATGCACGATCTTTAGGAATAGATGTTATTGTCTGCGACCACCATATGCCTGCTGAAATTCCAGATGCAGCAGCCGTTCTCGACCCAAAGAGGCTCGATTGCAACTACCCATACAAAGGGCTTAGTGGAGCGGGAGTTGGGTTTAAAATGCTTCAAGCACTCTGCATTCAACAATCGATTGAATTGGAACTGCTTTTCAATTATCTCGACCTCGTGACCATTTCCATCGGGGCAGACATCGTTCCTATAACCGGCGAAAACAGAATCCTGGCGCACTTCGGTCTTAAGCAACTTCAAGCCAGCCAGCGCCCGGGAATTGCCTCTATGCTGGATAAAGCCGGGTTCAAAAAAAGTGAAATAAACATAACCGATGTAGTCTTCATTCTTGCTCCACGAATCAATGCGGCCGGAAGAATATTCTCCGGAAAAGCAGCGGTCGACTTGCTGCTTTCTAATGAGGATGAAGCTTCCACTCTTAGTTCCGCCATTGAAGAATACAACGCAACCCGTAAAGGGCTCGACAAGGAAATTACATTACATGCAACTCAAATTGTCGATGATGATCTGTTTCACAAAGAGTCTTTCGTTACTGTTGTTTGTGACGAAAAATGGCACAAAGGAGTAGTTGGTATTGTCGCGTCTCGCTTAGTTGAAACCTATTACAAGCCAACCATCGTTCTGGTATCAGATGGCGAAAAAATGGCGGGCAGCGCACGATCAATCGATGGTATCGATTTGTTTGAATGCCTCAACGAATGTGAGGAGCACCTCATACAATTCGGTGGTCACGCTATGGCTGCCGGACTAAGTTTGAAGGCCGAGAACTTCGAGGCATTTCGCGCTCAATTCGACCGCGTGGTGCGCTCTAAGCTGAATAACCTGAGGCCCGCTCCCTTCATTTGCTATGACACCGAATTGGATTTCGCCTCTATCACTCCTCGATTCTACCGGTTGCTCAAACAATTTGAACCCTTCGGGCCTGAAAATCTCAGTCCGGTTTTTCTTGCCAGAAATGTAAAAAACGCCTTATTCACTCGTACGGTCGGCGAAAACAATAACCACCTAAAACTGCACGTCAGCCAAGCGGAAAACCCCACGCTTTCCATGGAGGGCATTGGGTTTGATCTGGGGCACTGGCTACCAAATTTAAAGGAAGGTGCACTAGTTGATCTCCTCTTTACCATCATCGAAAACAGCTGGAATAACAAGACCACTCTGCAACTTGTAGTCAAAGACATCCGAGAATCTGCTGCCAATGTGAGCTGAGCTGATACTGAATTTAGCGACTTTTGCAGTCTACCATCACACTATGACAAACGAAAACCGCACAGAAATAAACGCGTTGGGAGAATTCGGCCTCATCCACCACCTTACCGACAATATTTTGCTTCATAACAAAACATCCGTGAAAGGAGTCGGCGACGACGCGGCTATTTTATGCGCTCCTGAAAAGGAAATTAGCGTGGTCTCAACCGATATGTTGATTGAGGGTGTGCACTTTGATCTTTCCTATGCGCCACTTAAACACCTAGGATACAAAAGCGTGGTGGTCAATTTGAGCGATATCTGTGCAATGAATGCCGTGCCACACCAAATACTGGTGAGCATTGCCATTAGCAACCGTTTTTCCATTGAGGCGATTGATGAACTCTACGCTGGTATGCTCATGGCCTGCAACCACTACGGGGTAGATCTCGTTGGCGGCGACACTACAAGCAGCCGAAGCGGATTGGTGATTTCTATTACCGCAATAGGCTACGAAAAAGAAGAAAACCTTGTAACCAGATCGGGCGCCAGGGAAAACGACCTACTTGTCGTGACAGGCGACCTCGGCGGCGCCTACATGGGTTTGCAAGTGCTGGAGCGCGAAAAAGCTGTCTTTCAATCGGCCCCGGCGGCACAACCTCAACTCGAAGGATATGACTATGTCTTGGAAAGACAACTGAAACCTGAAGCTCGTCGAGACGTTCATGGAATGCTTCTGTCCCTGGATGTTCGTCCGACATCTATGATAGATATATCAGATGGCCTCGCCTCTGAAATAAAGCACCTGGCTGAAAGCAGCGATGTTGGGTTCGACCTTTACGAAGAAAAAATCCCCGTTTCTCCAAAGACAATTGAAGCCGCCAAGGAATTCAATCTCGACTTCACCACTTGTGCTCTCAATGGCGGAGAAGATTACGAGCTGTTGTTCACCATAAAGCCTGCTGATTACGACAAAATCAAAGGCAACCCCAGCCTTACGGTTATTGGCCACGCAACGGCCGAAACCATGGGGTGCAGACTAATCACACGGTCGGGTGAAGCCATCAATTTGAAAGCCCAGGGTTGGAATGCGTTCAACGATTAATGAAATTATTTTGGCTACACTATACGAAACCACTATTTCACTCGTTTCAACCGCGCCTTGTATCCTATGAGAATAACTATTAACCTCCTGCTTGCGCTCATCTCTTTGCCCGCTTTATCCCAATTCAGTATTGGCACATGGCGCGATCACTTTTCATACATACGTTGCGTCGATGTGTGCGAGGCGGGTGATTTGATATATAGCGCAACGCGGAACGGCTTATACACTTACAGTAAATCGTCCGGCGAAATTGTAAGGATTAATAAAACCACCGTATTGAGCGATGTTGGTATTAGTTCTCTGGATTATGACCCTTTTTCAGGACTCATCATAGTGGGTTACTCAAATGGTAATCTAGATCTCTTAAGTAAGGATGGGGTGTATAATATCCCGCTCATCAAGTTCAGCACTCTCATAGGCGATAAAACTATTTACGACATTCTTTCTTTTGGTGACTTCTTATACCTATGCACTGGGTTTGGCGTGGTCGTAATCGATGTGCCCCGCAAGGAAATTAAGGAAACGTATTTTATCGGAACGAGTGGAGAGCCTGTTAAGGTTAACGACATTGCAATCCATAACGACATTATATACGCTTTAACCGAGCAAGGTCTTAGAACAGCCAATGTCAATGATTCATTTCTTTCCAATTTTGCAAATTGGGGCTTATTCACTTCACTTCCCAATTCCGTCGTTCCCTCTCATATCGAGTTTTTCAATGATGAAATGGTTCTTTCGGTTCCCGGGGCAGAAAATGATACCGTCTGGAGTAAATCACTAGACGCAGAAAATTGGACACAACGATTTCCGCTTGAGTTTCTTCGCGTTAACGACATGTGGAGTAATGGCGAATGGTTCTCCCTCTCCGCCACAAACAAGTTTTCATATTGCCAGTTCGATTTGAATTCGCCCACCACAGTTGGGTGGCTGCTTTCGCAGTGGCCCGACCTGTCTCATTCAATAATCGACTCAAACGGGTCAGCTTGGTTAGCCGATAAAAACCAAGGATTGGTTACATTCATCGCGGAAGGCGCTTTGGACAAGACTTCAATCCGCCCGGATGGCCCGAACACAGATAACTGCCGAAGAGTTACAGCATTCAATAACAACGTGTGGGTTGCTCATGGCGGGGTGAGGCCGGATTGGACCAACAACTTCAATGTTGATGGTGTTTCTGCTTTTGTTGACGATAAGTGGATTCTAATTTCCGCGGATACTACGCTTAGTGCAGGTATGAATTTCAATGCCTCTAATCAGTATGTTATGGACTTCATGGATTTTGCTGTAAACCCTGTTGACAACACAACGGTTTATGGAGCTTCTTGGGACGATGGGCTTCTAAAAGTTGATTTGGCTAGTCGAAAACTAATGCCTAACAATGGCACGGCAACGACCGGACCTGAAACCATTAATAATTCACCCAATGAAAGTCGTATTGCTGTTGCTGGAGTAAATTATTCCGATGATGGAGTTCTTTGGTGCAGCAACAGTTATACAAAACGCGCCTTGCACGCATTCGATATGGCCGGCAATTTTTACGATTATAATTTTGGTTCCGTGATGGGCGACAATGAAAAGGTAGGAGACATACTCATTACCCAAGATGGGTACGTGTGGGCAAACGTAATTAACAAAGGTCTTCTGGTACTAAATAACAACGGAACACTCAATGTGTTTTCAGATGATAATTTCAAGCTACTCACAGATGCCGAAGGCAATGGAAAACTCCCATCTAAAGACGTGCTATGCATGGAAGAAGATCTTGATGGAGAAGTGTGGGTGGGAACCGGAAGCGGTCTGTCAATATTCTATAATCCTCCGGCCATATTTGAAGAAGGTAATTTCGACTCTGAGCAAATTCTCATTCAACAGGATGGTAACACACAAATTCTTCTGGAAACCGAAGCCATTAACTGCATTGAAATTGACGGCAGCAACCGAAAATGGATAGGAACTAAAAACAGTGGAGCCTATTTGCTAAGCGATGATGGGCTGCGGGAAGTCTATCATTTCACAGAGGAAAACAGCCCCCTTCCTTCCAATACGATCTACGATATTGGCATTAACCACTCAAATGGCGAAGTTTTCTTCGCTACTGAAAACGGAGTGGTCGGGTTCTTTTCTACCGCAACCAACTTCGATAACGAAATGTCCAACGTACGTGTTTTCCCCAACCCTGTTCGTCCGGAATACGAGGGAAACATAACCATCGATGGTCTCGCTTATAACACAAGCATAAAAATCACCGATATACAGGGTAACATACTTTTCGAAACAGAAAGCGAAGGCGGAAGAGCAGTTTGGAACGGTCTGTTAAGCAGTGGTAATCGCCCATCAACAGGCGTTTATCTTATCTATGTCTCAACGAATACCGGCTCGGCTGACGAGGTCAGAAAACTAACCTTCATTCGATAAATAGACACTCATCGTTTCGTTACCAAGATTGCATGCTTATTTTTGCATGCTCTTTAGTAAGTCGATTATCATTCCGACTTGCATGCGCATCATGAGTGATCAACTCAAGCACGAGTGTGGAATCGCACTCCTCCGACTGAAGAAACCTCTTCAGTACTACGCCGAGAAATACGGAACTGCATTTTACGGCCTCAACAAAATGTACTTGTTGATGGAAAAACAGCATAACCGCGGGCAAGACGGCGCGGGCATTGCTAACATTAAAATCGACATGCCGCCCGGGAAACGCTACATCAGTCGCGTGCGCAGCAATGACCCACAGCCTATCCGCGAACTGTTTTCGAAAGTTATGTCGCGCTTTGAAGAACTAGAACGCTCTAGACCCGATAAACTCAGCGACACACAGTATTTGAAAGACAATTATGCCTTCACGGGAGAACTCTTTCTAGGTCATTTGCGCTATGGCACCTACGGCGGAAACAGCATCGAAAACTGTCATCCATTTCTGAGAGAAAACAACTGGATGACCAGAAACTTAGTTGTTGCCGGGAACTTCAACCTTACTAATGTAGATGAGTTGTTTCAACTGCTAATTGATTTGGGCCAACACCCCAAACAAAAAGCAGATACGGTGACCGTAATGGAGAAAATCGGTCACTTCCTCGACGAAGAAAATCAACAACTCTTTGATCGATTCAAACAAGAGGGTCACGACAACCAAAAAATCACTGAACTCATTTCCGAAAACATCGATGTGCAGCGAGTACTAACGAGAGCCACTCGCGACTTCGATGGAGGCTTCGCCATGGCAGGCCTCATTGGTCACGGCGATGCATTCGTGCTTCGCGATCCCTCCGGAATTCGACCAGCCTATTGGTATGAAAACGACGAAATAGCAGTGGTTGCCTCTGAGCGCCCTCCCATTCAAGCGGCATTCAACGCTTCACTCAACGACATCCACGAACTAACTCCCGGTCATGCCCTCGTCATCCGAAAAAACGGATCAACCGCGGTAAAACCTATCATCGAACCTCGGGAAAAAAAGTCGTGCTCATTTGAGCGCATCTACTTCTCTCGCGGTAACGATGAAGCTATCTATAAAGAGCGTCAAGCGCTCGGAAGAAATGTCGTTCCTCAAATTTTGGCTTCGGTCAACTACGACTTAGATAACACGGTCTTTTCATTCATTCCCAACACTGCAGAAACAGCCTTCTACGGCATGATGAAAGCGCTCGAAGATCATCTGAATGACGTTAAGATTAGAGACATCAAAGCACTGGGCGACAACGCTTCGATTGAAGCCATAGAGCAAATCATTCGAAAGAGGGCTCGCCTGGAAAAAATCGCCATCAAGGACGTCAAGCTTCGGACATTCATCACCCAAGACAGCGCGCGCGATGAAATGGTGGCGCATGTATACGACACCACTCATGGGGCAGTTAAGCGCGGCGTTGACACGCTCGTGGTAATCGACGACTCCATTGTTCGAGGTACAACGCTAAAAAGGTCCATCATCAAAATGCTTGATCGATTGGGCCCTAAAAAAATCATCATTGTTTCTTCTGCTCCTCAAATTCGATATCCCGACTGCTATGGCATCGACATGGCCAAACTAGGCGATTTTATTGCTTTTCAGGCCGCAATCGCACTGCACAAAGAGGCTGGCACGTACGACTCAATTACAACTTCAGTGCTCGAGAAGTGCAGGCAGGCAGATGCCTTACCTAAAAATGAACAGCACAATTGTGTTCGGGAAATATTCTCAGCTTTCACGGCAGATCAAATCTCAGCAAAAGTTGCACAACTGGTAACTCCCGAAAAAACGCAAGCAGAGGTAGAGGTAATTTTTCAAACGATAGATGGTCTTCACAATGCATGCCCTGAGCATAACGGAGATTGGTATTTCACCGGAAACTACCCAACACCCGGAGGTCATCGCGTTGTTAATCGTGCATTTATCAATTTTATGGAGGGCAGAAACGAACGGGCTTACTAACCCCGCTTGTAAACAGGTACTGTGCTGCAAGGCTCACCAAACATGATACTCCGCACAACCGGACGTAGCCTCACTACTAGATGCGAGTAGGCCGATTGTGGCACAGGCAATTTGCTGCAACCTTTTACAACACAGCGTTTATCGCGATATTCATTCAGATCCAGCGAATCAATCATATTCCTGAAAACCACTTGCTCTAACTCTATGGTACTTCCGTGCACCACTGTTACTGCATGATCGCTCAAAGACGAAGAAACAAGCATGTAAGCCCATGCCGGGATGATGGCATCAGCGGAACAATAAACAGCTACATGTTTTCCCTGATAGTGCGACCAATCATGCTCCTGAATCCAGGAGCGGAAGTCCTTTTCGCGCAACGCAAGACCTTGCCACAGCTGATTCGCCAAATCAATACTCACTCGCTCACCGGCAGGATATAAATCTTCCAGATCGATTGTAACTAATCCGCTAGCGGCAACTTTATTGACGATTTCGTCCATGACACAAATGTATGACTAGGCGGTGCGGCGCTCTTCCACTGACTCACGCATCATTTCTTCACCGGCCGAAACCATAGCGGCTACGTCATAGTGACACTCCGCGTATAGCTCGTCCTGAGTGCCGTGCTCAACAAGGCGATCCGGTATTCCAAGGCGCTTCACTTGTGCCTGATATCCGTTGTCGACCATGAATTCGAGCACAGCGCTTCCCATTCCGCCTTGAAGACAACCATCTTCTACAGTGATCACGTGCTTAAACTTGCCAAACACTTCGTGCAACAACAATTCATCAAGCGGCTTAACGAAGCGCATGTCATACATAGCTGCACTAATTCCATTCTGTTCCAATTGCTCACATGCCTGCAGAGCATAATTACCCATTGGGCCAATGCTCAAAATAGCCAAGTCAGAACCAGAGCGCACCTTGCGGCCTGTGCCAGGCTTTATCAATTGAAATGGGGTTTTCCACTCGGTCATAACACCGTTACCACGCGGATAACGAATCGAGAACGGACCGTAGTTTTCATACTGCGCGGTATACATCAAATTGCGTAATTCGCTTTCATTCATCGGCGACGCAACAATCATATTCGGAATAGAACGCATATACGCCAAATCGTATGCTCCGTGGTGTGTCGGGCCATCGGCACCTACTACACCACCGCGATCCAGGCAGAATACTACATGCAATTTTTGAAGAGCAACATCATGCACAACCTGATCATATGCACGCTGCATAAACGAGCTGTAGATATTGCAAAACGGAACTAAGCCTTGCGTTGCCATTCCTGCGCTAAATGTAACCGCATGTTGCTCAGCAATGCCCACGTCGAAGGCTCGTTCGGGCATGGCTTCCATCATCAACTTGAGCGAACATCCGGATGGCATAGCTGGTGTTACACCTACAATGTTATCATTCTTCTCTGCCAACTCAATAATCGTATGGCCGAAAACATCCTGATACAAAGGTGGCTGCGGAGACTTCGGTACCACCTTCACGATTTCACCGGTTTCCTTGTTGAATAAACCCGGTGCGTGCCACTTCGTAGGGCTTCCCTTTTCAGCGGGCTCATAGCCCTTTCCTTTCATCGTTACACAGTGCAAAATCTTTGGGCCGGGTATATCCTTCAAGTCCTTCAGAACTGCTGCCATGTGCTCTACATCGTGACCATCGATAGGTCCGAAGTAGCGCCAATTCAACGCTTCAAACAAGTTGCTTTCCTTCACCAGGGAAGACTTCAACGACTCAGACACCTTGTGCACAATCGATTGAGCGCTACTTCCAAACGTTGAAAGCTTGCCCAACAGATTCCAAACCTCGTCTTTCACCTTGTTATAGGTGTGTGAAGTGGTGATGTCAGTCAGATATTCTTTGAGCGCGCCCACATTTGGGTCAATGCTCATGCAGTTATCATTGAGAATGACGAGAATATTCGCGTCGGCAGTTCCGCCGTGATTAAGACCTTCAAATGCCATTCCTGCTGTCATAGCTCCATCGCCGATGACCGCAATCACCTGGCGATCCGTTTCCTTTTTCACCTTCGATGCAACAGCCATACCTACAGCCGCACTAATAGAGGTGGACGAGTGGCCAACACCGAAGGTGTCATACTCGCTCTCGCTTCGCTTCGGAAACCCACTAATACCCTTGTATTTTCGGTTCGTATGAAAAACATCGCGACGACCTGTCAGGATTTTGTGCCCATAAGCTTGATGCCCTACGTCCCAAATCAATTGATCATATGGCGTGTTGAACACATAATGTAGCGCTACAGTCATTTCCACCACACCCAGGCTGGCACCAAAATGCCCGCCCTTTTCGCTCACAATGTCAATGATGTATTGACGTAGCTCTTTCGAGAGCTCCGGCAGTTGCTCCGTTTTCAGCAATTTGCGAAGATCCTCCGGAGTATTTATTTGGGCCAATAGCGGACCCGGCTTATAGGGATTGCTCATATTCGTTGGGCTTCCGTAAAATTAACGGCAGCAATTAGCATAACAAGGTGATAGCCTGAAAGTTCGCTAAAATAGGCACTTGGCCAAGAATACGCAACCGCGAATGCGGATGTTAGGCGTTAACAATCTGCAAAATGCTTTCGAAGATTTCGCGACCATCGGTGTTTTCCAACTCGAAATCAGCAGCACGCTCAGGGTGAGGCATCATGCCGAAAACATTGCGTTGTTTATTGCAAATACCCGCAATATTCAGCATAGAACCGTTCGGGTTCGACTCCTCGGTTGTTTCTCCGTCGGTGTTGCAGTACCGAAACAATATCTGATCATTCTGGATAATCTCCTTTCGCTCATCATCGCCCGCAAAAAACTTTCCCTCTCCGTGTGCAATCGGCACCTTGTATGCCTTCTCGAAATCAAGAGCCCGTGTAGGCAATGCTGTTTTCGAAACCGGCTTCAGATAAACATTCTTGCATATAAACTTGCGAGTGTCGTTGTGCAATAGAGCGCCCGGAAGCAGTTTGGCTTCACACAAAATCTGGAAACCATTGCATATCCCCATCACATAGCCCCCTTTGTTGGCATGAGCTACTACTTCGTTCATGATTGGCGAAAAACGGGCGATGGCTCCGCTGCGCAGATAATCGCCGTAAGAAAATCCACCGGGAAGAAAAACGAAATCAACACCCTGCAAGTCAGTGTCTTTGTGCCAAAGTTTCACCACATCCTGATGCAGCACATCGCGAAGGGTATACACTAAATCTTCATCACAATTACTTCCGGGGAAAACGACAACGCCAAACTTCATAGTTCTGATTTTGGGTTCAAAAATACAACGGGGGTTGTTTACTTAACCGGTTAGTTTATTAAACCGCTAAGACGCAAAGAGGACTGCGGAGAATTACGCCCACACTTGAACTACAGACATTGTTTTCTTGATTTTTATCTGCGGCTCTGCGGTTAAATCTACATCAGTGGTCGAGACTCTTTTCCCATTTGCTCACTGCAACTGTAGCAACCGCGTTTCCGACAACATTCGTAGCGCTGCGACCCATGTCAAGCAGGTGATCAACACCCAACAACAACAGCAAGCCAGCCTCCGGAATACCGAACGATGAGAGCGTGCCGGCAATTACCACCAGTGAGGCGCGAGGCACACCTGCAATTCCCTTGCTGGTAATCATTAACACCAACAACATGGTTATCTGCTGGTCAAAGCTCATATGGATACCATAACTCTGAGCAATGAATAAACTGGCAAATGTCATGTACATCATCGAACCATCGAGGTTAAAAGAGTATCCCAACGGCAACACAAAACTCACGATACGATTTTTACATCCGAAACGCTCCAGCTCTTCGAGTGTCTTGGGGAATGCCGCCTCACTGCTGGCGGTGGAAAAAGCCAGCAACAGCGGCTCCTTGATTCTGCTCACCAATGTCTTCACACGCTTTCCAACCAAGAGATAGGCTGCGAAGAGCAACAAAACCCACAACAATAGCAAGCCGAAATAAAATTCACCGATGAATACACCATACGTCACCAAAACACCCAATCCTTTCTTCGCAACAACGGCGGTCATAGCTGAGAAAACCGCGAAGGGCGCGAAGTTCATGACATATCCGGTAATCTTAAGCATGACGTGTCCTACAGCGTCGAGCGCCTTGATTACAATTTCTCCCTTCTCTCCTAATGCTGCTGTTGCTACTCCGAAAAACAAGGAGAACACCACAATTTGCAGAATCTCATTCGCTGCCATCGCCTCAATAACACTCTTAGGGAAAATGTGCGTGATCACACCTTTGAAGGTCATCGCCGCCTTATCAATGCCCGTAGCCGCATCAGCCGGGGGAAGCTCTAATTGCATCATGGTGCCCGGTTGAAACAGGTTAACCAACAAACATCCCAACAACAACGAAACGAACGATGCAGAAATAAACCACAACATCGTTTTGCCTCCTATTCGGCCAACAGCCTTAATATCTCCAAGCTTTGCAACGCCGACCACCAACGTAGAGAATACAAGCGGCGCAATAATCATTTTAATCAGGCGCAGGAAAATGTCTGTAAGAATGGTAATGTTATCGAGAATTCCAACCAATGCAGGATTTGTTGCTCCTTCAGCGGTTGCAGGGTAAGAAGCGTTGAGCAGCACACCCGTTACTATACCCACCAAAAGGGCGATGAAAATCCACAGCGTAAGTTTGTTCGACTTGGTCATACGTGAAACATTAGAGCGCCAAAATAAGGCGATTAACGGACTTTCCTCACCACCTGATCTTTGAGGAGTGCCGCATTCTTATTGGCCAACTGACCGCAGGCCGCATCAATATCCTTTCCTCTTGAACGTCGCACATTGACCACCAAATTCTTCGAATCCAGAAACTTCGCAAAGGCATCAACCCGCTCCGGGCTCGCCTGCTGATATTCACCATCATCGATTGGATTGTACTCGATGATGTTGATTTTCACCGGTAAATTTTTGCAGTAATTCGCCAGCTCATGTGCGTCCTTCAATGAGTCATTAAAATCCTTGAAGATGATGTATTCAAAGGTGACGCGTGTTCCTGTCTTTTCATGGAAATACTTCAACGACTGAGCCAATACCTCGAGGTTATTGCTTTCGTTGATATCCATGATTTTGTCGCGTTTCTCGTCGCTCGCCGCATGAAGCGATAGCGCCAGATTGAACTTCACGCCGTCGTCGCCAAGCTTCATAATCATTTTGGCAACACCTGCCGTGCTGACAGTTATTCGTTGCGGCGACATCCCCAATCCCTCAGGCGAGGTAATCTTTTCAATAGACGTCATCACGTTTTTGTAGTTGAGCAACGGTTCTCCCATGCCCATATACACAATGTTGGAAAGCGGAATGTTGTAGCGCTCCTGCGCCTGATTTCGCAGATATACAACCTGGTCATATATCTCGCCCGCCGTGAGGTTGCGAAGCATCTTCAGTCGGCCGGTGCCGCAAAATGCACACGAAAGACTGCAACCCACTTGCGACGAAATGCAAGCCGTCATTCGCGATGAAGTCGGGATAAGAACACCTTCCACCACTTTGCCGGGCTCGACTTCAAAAGCACACTTGATTGTTTTGTCTGAACTGATTTGCTGATCAACAAGCGTGATTCCATGAAGCGAATAATTCTCCGCCAATAACTCGCGCGTGCCCGCCGACAGGTTGGTCATCTCGTCGAAACGAGTGGCCGACTTTTTCCAAAGCCACTCCATGACTTGCTTGGCGCGAAACTTCTTCTCGCCTTGCGACTCAAAAAACTGAGTAAGATCTTCTTGGGAAAGGGTTCGTATGTCAGTCTTGGCGCGTTCCATAACGGTCGCAAAGATAACCTACGCCTGCTTCTTGAAAACGAATCGATAGGTAATCACCTTGCCATCAGGCGCGGTGTCGTTTGATAATTTGATTTTGGAAAGCTTATTTACCACGTATTCCGTAAGCTGCGGACTGGTTGAATTGATGTGAACAATCTGAATCTTCCCTGACGCATCAATCTTAAAACTCACCTCCACCAACCCATCTAAATTAGGCTGCTGCATCTCTGTTTTGCCCGCTTTTCCCTGAGAATAAACGGTAGGTGAAAACACGACCAAACAACAAGCCGTGAAAAACAAGACTACAAGTCTTGCTCTGTTGGCGGTATGGCGTGTTCTGAAAAACATTGGTTGTAAGAAAATAGACGCTTAGCTGGTGTGTTTGGTTACTTCGTGTTCAAAATTATCAGATTCAATTGAGTCCTTTCATGATTTCAAGCTATTATCGCTTTCCTTATGAAACAACCCATAATGCGTTTCGGTTTTGTTTGCTTGTTTATTACAACGTGCAGACTTTTTTCCCTAGCACAAGTAGTGCCAGACACGACGCACATCAATATTGGTGACAAAACCATTATTGTAATTGATGCCAGCCCAACTGCATCCCCGATCACACCGGCTCCTGGAGTAAAAGAGGTGCCCATAATGCCAGACCGTGACTTAAAAAAAGAACTAACTCATTTCGCCGGGATCGATTTCGGCTTCTGCCAACTCGTTGACCCCCGCGGAAGTCTTACCCGAGACAGCGCCACTAGTTGGCTTTCCATTAACAACAGCCGTTCACTAACCTGGCGGCTTAATTTTCTTGAAAAGAAGTTTCGCATCTACCGTGACTACGTGGGAGTTTATACCGGTTTTTCCGTTGTTTTCAATGGTTATGGCCTTTCCAATAATGTCGATGTCATATCGGATAATTCGGAGGAGGGCATTTACGCAGTAAGCATCGACCCGAAGGTTAGAAATTACCATAAAAACAAATTAAGAACAACGAGCCTTCAAGTGCCGCTTATGCTCGAGTTCAATACACGCAACGAAACAAAGAAAAACTTCCACCTTGCAGTGGGCGTAATTGGCGGCTATGTTACGTCAACTATAACCAAGCAGAAATGGGAGAATGATCTGGGAAAATTCACAAATCGCAGAAAAGAAGATTTTCAAATCACCCCGTGGACAATGGATTTTTCAGCGCGTTTGGGCTATAGGAAAACTGCCTTGTTTTTCGCATACGGATTAACCCCTCTTTTTGAAAAGAATAAAGGCTTACCTGTTTATCCGCTGACATTTGGAATTCAACTCACTCAATTCTAGACATAAACCACTTCTTCGTCCGTTACCGGGGTTTCTCCCTTGTAGCACTGCAGCAAACGAGCAACGGTTGCAACATCCTTCTTACAATACACCTCTATGCGATCTAGGTCGTTTTGCTCGTAATAAACCGAGCGCACCTGGCTTCCATCAATATCATCTTTCGGTGTTGGAATACCGAAAACTTTCGCCAGTACTTTTATCGATGTGTAGTTCTTGTAATCACCAAACTTCCAAAGCTCCATGGTGTCCAGATGCGCAACCTCCCACGGTTTTTTTCCGGCAATGTTCAGCATCGCCGGCAACTTAATTCTATGGATGAGCATGCGCCTGCACAAGTATGGAAAATCAAACTCCTTCCCGTTGTGCGCGCACAGCATTCGAAACGGATGATTCATGCGGGTCTCTAAAAGCTCAGTGAAATCGGCAAGTAACTTATACTCATCATGGCCATAGAACGAGGTAACACGCAACACGCGTTCGTTCATGCGCAAGGCAAAGTATCCTACACTGATGCAGACAATTTTTCCGAACTCCGCATAAATACCCGCCTCCGAATAACTCTCCTCCAGCGTAGTTCCGTTTCTTTCCCTAGAATACTTGCTTTTGTCGGTCCAGAGCTGCTTTAAATCTTCATCGAGCTCGTTGAAATCAGACTGCTGCGGAACTGTTTCAATGTCCAAAAACAAAACTTCCTCAAGTCTCAATTGATCTAGCATAAGCGTGATTTTTAGGTGAGTAAAATTCCCGGTGACCCGAACACAGGCAAATCCTGTAAATCATCTTCATACATCTCGGGTGTGTATACAAATTTCTTGTCGAATATGCGGTTGCCGATGTAATAACTCACCCAGTAACGATGGCTAAGCTTCAGTGAATCGGGCAAGAGAAGCTCGAAGGGCTTGACACTTTCCGCCGGAATGTCGTTGAGTAAAAATCTCAGTGTTGCTGTTTGTTTTTCCTTGCCATCCAACTTTCCCTCTCCTGAAGCATTAACAATGACTGTTTCCAACGACTCCTTTCGATTGTTAATGATGTATACCGACCAATTATCTCGATTAGGTAAAAACGCGATGTACACGCCGCTCACTTCTTCTATGTCCAAATCTTTCTTCATATGCTCTTTTTTGTAGTTTGAGAAACACGCATAGCAATATCCAAGTAGCGATATAAATCAGTTGGCATGTGCTTCACGCGCTCCTTACTTTGTTGGTGTCCAAGGCGCACTGCCACTATCTGCAAATCGGGCACACACAACACATATTGCCCGCGCAAACCACGGCAAGCAAAAAACGAATGTCCTGCATGTTCCCCAATCCACCACTGCCTGCCATACCATGTGCACGGTTCTGATTTATCGTCTGGAACTCCGTGAGGCACTATGGATTCCTTCACCCAAGTAGATGAAATGATTGTGTCGCCGCGCCATACACCATCATGCATAAACAACAAACCCAATCGCGAAAAATCTCTAGCTGTTGCATAAAACCCACTAAAGGTTTTCTCGATGCCGTCCTTGTCATCTAGATTCCAATAAGCGTCCTGCTCTGCGCCAATGCGGCTCCACAGGCGCGTTGAACAGTAGTCTGAAACAGACATGTCCGTCGCCTGTTTTAAAATCATACCAAGCAACACGGTATTGCCTCCCTCATAGGCCCAGAGTGTGCCGGGTTCTTTTTGAACATGGTAGTTCAACGTGGCTGCAGTTAGATCCTTGCCGTAGTAGGATTTCGCCACATACCCAAAAGGACTGCTGTAACTCTCACCGAAAGGAATACCACTCGTCATGTCCAATAAATGGCGTATAGTAAGAAGCGTATCCATGCCCGTTCGATACGCTTCTAGATAATCACACACCTTATCATCAATACTCTTGATGTAACCTTCCTCAATTGCCCTTCCCACTAAAATCGAGGTTATACTCTTGGCCATGGAAAAAGAATTGCTCAATGTGCTCTCGTTTCCTTCTCGATACTTTTCGAATAACAACGAGTCTTGCCTATAAACCAGTAGGGCTGTTGTACCCAGCGAATCAATCCAAAGCTCTTCTTCCGGCAATAATTCCGTTACGTTATAAAATGCCGATAAAATCAAGGGTTCTGGTGCTAAAGCATCCACCTTGCGAATATCAAAGTAGGGCTTGTCGTCAATATCGGGGGTTTTTTTCCCGACGAGATACGTTTTGCGAAGACCATAAAGCACGTGCTCGTTATCCGTTGCCCAGAGAGCAACAACGGATAACACAATGAAAGCAAGCATTGCAACAACGGTTCTTTTGACAACTCTCATGCGCTTTTTTTTCGCAAGGTAGCACGATGGGTAATTCCTGTTTATTCCATTTCAGAATATTCAGCACATAAATTTGGTTTGTGCCTGGAAATGTTGGCAACTTGCTGCCATGAAAATTGCTCCCGGAAAAGAAGTCGCAGTGCACTATACGCTTTATGCAGTTGGCGACGAAAAAGAACTGATTGAAGAAACCCGTAACGACGATCCCATGCGTTTTGTTTTCGGGCAAGACTCCATGTTGGCCAAATTCGAACAGGCCCTTTTAGGCTTGTCTGCAGGCGACAACTTCACCATTTCCATCCCATGCGACGATGCTTACGGTCAGGAACAAGAAAACCTATTCATTGAATACCCGAAGAGCATGTTTATTGAAGATGGTGAGCTAGACGAGGAGATTTTTCAAGAAGGTGAAATCATTCCACTCGAAAGCCCCGAAGGCGACATCATCGAGGGAGTTGTGTGCGAGGTCAAACTCAACTCGATTGTGCTTGACTTTAACCATCCCTTAGCGGGCGAAGATTTGTTTTTCGAAGGTTCGGTGGTATCTGTGAGCTGATTCACAACCCCATTGTTCACAAGAAGAAACATGAACTACTATTCGTTGTGTCTTCCTTCTTTATTTCGCACTGAACATGAAAAGGTCGCCGTTTAAAACCTCCGCTAACACGATTTCATCGATATCGACCATCATCGGTATTACGCTCGTTTTGGTTCTTGTTGGCACGCTGCTCATTGTGTCGTTGCTGGGTGGGGCTGTTACCGGGCATTATCGCGGGCAAGTGGTTGTTCAGGTTATGATTGCCGATGACGTAGAAGAACAAGACGCCCAGCTGCTGAAAAAACGAATAGAAGGAGAGCCCTATACAACAGAAGCTTCCTACTTATCGAAAGAGGAGGCGGCGGCTCTTATGCGGGAAGAACTTGGTGAAGAGTTTGTCGACTTTCTGGGCTATAACCCCCTGCCGGCCTCCATCGACATCCACATAAAACCCGAATTCAGCGAGGAAGAGAAGCTCTCCGACATAGTAAAAGAATTGGAAAAAAACACGGCCATAAACGAGGTTGTTTTCCAACACGATCTGCTCAAACAAATGAATGCAAACTTGAGCAAGTGGAGCTTAGGCATATCCCTGATAGGTGTTGTATTGCTGATAATCGCCATTGTACTAATCGTAAACACCATTCAACTGGCCATCTTTTCGCAACGCTTTCTAATTAAGAGTATGCAGCTGGTTGGAGCAACACATTGGTTTATTCAAAAACCATTTCTACGAAGAGGTCTGTGGTTTGGCTTTTTGGCTTCCGTGCTCGCTCTTGCGGTTATTTTCATGCTGCTGTATGCCTTCCAATCCGACCTGCAAGACATGATCAATATCCTGCAGGAAAAACAACGTTTACTCCTCTTAATTGGTGGTGTTTTATTAATCGGTCTATTCCTGAGCGGCGTCGCAACGCTCTACGCCGTAAATCGTTTTATCCGCACCGACGCCGACAAACTCTACTAATAATCGCGAACGAAATCAAAGACTCGTTTGTTATTGCACCATGTCAACCATACGCAAAACTGCCGTTCTACTCGTCAACCTTGGTTCACCCGATAGTCCCAAACCATCCGATGTGGCTTCGTACCTTACTGA
>Ga0315905_10001991_pt1 | contig 21683 bp, 18 predicted proteins | sample LakEriMetagenome_5_FD_203522 | JGI IMG/M metagenome (GOLD analysis project Ga0315905, IMG submission 203522) | Freshwater fungal communities from buoy surface, Lake Erie, Ohio, United States - Buoy 4 MA121 | ecosystem: Environmental > Aquatic > Freshwater > Lake | place: USA: Lake Erie, Ohio...
GCCTGATGTCACGATCTTCGATTTGCTGCAAGATCGAACTTTGCGTATCTCTTGGAAAGCCGAAGTGCGGGCTCAGTTGCGCCAGATTTTTGGCGGCGCTGCATTCAAGCCCATTATTGATGAAACCTCGGCCATTCATAAACGCGTCTTGCGTGGCCGTGTTTTTGTGGCTCTGCATATGCACGCCGGTGATGGCAATGTGCACACCAACATTCCCGTCAATTCCGATGACTATCAAATGCTACAAACAGCTCATGCGGCAGTAGCACGCATTATGGCGCTGGCACGTTCGTTAGATGGTGTAATTTCGGGTGAGCATGGTATTGGCATTACCAAGCTTGAATTTTTGACTGAGGCAGAGATCGGCGAATTCCGCGATTATAAGCAGCGCATCGACCCCGAAGGCCGCTTCAATAAGGGTAAGTTATTGAATGCGCCTGACTTGCACGCCGACTTGCGAAATGCCTACACACCGTCCTTTGGTTTGATGGGACATGAATCCTTGATCATGCAGCAAAGTGATATCGGCGCCATTACTAATAGCGTTAAAGATTGTCTGCGTTGCGGTAAGTGTAAGCCTGTGTGTGCCACGCACGTGCCGCGTGCCAATCTGCTGTATTCGCCGCGAAATAAAATTTTAGCGACCTCTTTGTTGGTTGAGGCTTTTCTCTACGAAGAACAAACCCGTCGTGGTGTATCAATACGTCATTGGGAAGAATTTGAAGACGTCGCAGATCATTGCACCGTTTGCCATAAATGTCTCACGCCGTGTCCCGTTGATATTGATTTCGGCGATGTGTCGATGAACATGCGTAATCTGTTACGCAAGATGGGTAAGAAATCGTTTAACCCTGGCACAAGTGCTGCCATGTTTTTTCTAAACGCTACCGATCCCGCAACGATTAACGCCACGCGTCAATTGATGATGGGTTGGGGTTATAAGATTCAACGTCTAGCGCATGACCTGCTGAAGAAATTTGCAAAGAAACAAACCAAAGCGCCATCGTCCACCCATGGCAAACCTCCGGTACGCGAGCAGGTCATACATTTTATAAATAAAAAAATGCCCGGTAATTTGCCCAAGAAGGCCGCGCGCGCTTTACTTGATATTGAAGATGATAAGTTTGTTCCTATCATTCGCAATCCAAAAACTACCGATGCTGATACCGAGGCCGTGTTTTATTTTCCGGGTTGCGGATCAGAGCGTTTGTTCTCTCAAGTCGGTCTAGCCACGCAAGCTATGCTCTGGCATGTGGGCGTACAGACTGTGCTGCCACCGGGGTATTTGTGCTGTGGTTATCCGCAACGGGGTTCCGGTGATTTTGATAAAGCAGAAAAAATCATTACCGATAATCGCGTGTTATTCCATCGCATGGCAAACACGCTCAATTATCTTGATATTAAAACTGTCGTCGTTTCTTGCGGTACTTGCTACGACCAATTACAAGGTTATGAGTTCGATAAAATTTTCCCTGGATGCCGCATCGTCGATATCCATGAATATTTGTTGGAGAAGGGCGTACATCTCGAAGGAGTGATGGGTACTCGCTACATGTATCACGACCCATGCCACAGTCCGATGAAGTTACAAGACCCTTTAAAAACGGTGAATAGCTTAATCAGCACTGTCGATGCCAAGAAAATAGAAAAGAACGATCGGTGTTGCGGTGAGTCCGGCACGTTAGCCTTAACACGCCCGGATATCTCTACGCAAATTCGTTTTCGTAAAGAAGCGGAAATGGTCAAAGGCGCCGATAAATTACGGGCCGATGGATTTGAAGGAGAAGTAAAAATACTGACCTCCTGCCCATCCTGTTTACAAGGGCTGTCGCGTTACAACGATGATTCAGCGACGACCGCCGATTACATCGTGGTTGAAATAGCGCGTCATCTTTTGGGTGAAAACTGGATGCCTGATTATGTAGAGCGCGCCAATAGCGGCGGTATAGAACGCGTATTGGTTTGATGATGACGGCATCGATTCCAGCATGTGAGTTATGCGAAATGTCAGGCGGTGAGCTAATACATCAGGGTGAATTATTTCGCGTAGTGTTAGTTGATGATGCGAATTACCCCGGGTTTTGTCGGATTATTTGGCGTGATCATGTGAAAGAAATCACCGACCTGAATGAACTTGATCGCATGCTGATGATGGATGTGATGTGGCAGGTAGAGCAGGTCGTGCGTGATGTGATGCAGCCTGAAAAAATCAACTTAGCTAGCTTGGGCAATATGGTGCCGCATCTTCATTGGCACGTGATACCCCGCTATACCGATGATGCACACTTTCCTGCGCCCGTATGGGCTGAGACTAAACGTATTCCTTCGCCAGAGTCATTGGCGGTGCGCCAAGAAAAACTACCCTTGTTGCGAAAAAAAATACAACAACGTTTAGCCGCGTATCAGTAATTATTTTTGTACTGTACCCAAACACCTTGTTGTATGATGCGGCGCGTATCAATAACCTCTAAAAAATTGTCCCGATGAGTGATCACATTCCTACTGCACTAACCTTGCACAAAGCCTCTCGTACACTAGAGCTTAGTTTTGATGACCTTGGAAGTATCAGCTTGTCATGTGAATTTTTGCGTGTACATTCGCCATCTGCCGAGGTGCGTGGGCATGGGCAGGGTCAAGAAATACTTCAAACAGGTATGCGTACTATAGAAATCACAGCCATAGAGCCTGTCGGTAATTACGCCATTCGTCCGGTATTTTCAGATGGTCATGACAGCGGTATTTATTCCTGGGACTTTCTGCACTCACTCTGCTCTGAGCATGAGCAGCTCTGGCAAACCTATCTAAAGCGACTCGAGGCCGCAGGTTTCACACACGATACAGGCCGCGACACACCCATGGTCAAGCAAGGCGCGGGTTGCGCTTCGCATTAAAAAATCCCCATTAAAACCTACGCATTAAAACCTTCGGATTTATAACTACGCTTTAGGCTTTCGCCGTCTCGCCATCGACCCAACGAGCTAGGCCTTACGTCTGTGCCTGATCTCGCGGCTGTAGGTGACCAAGCAACTACTCAGCTTGTATAAACTGCTTGAGCATATGCAGCTGCCTAAACATGAGATCCGCATAAATCTTAGCGGCTTCTGCTGGCACTTCTTTAGCGGCCTTAGGCAGATCAAGAATATTTCTTCCCACTTGATTTACAGCGAGTCGTAGCTCGTACCGGAACGCTTCTAACAATGCCTGGCCTTGCGCGGACTCGAGGAAAGATGCCGGATTTGGTGGCGCGGGTAACTCATCTATCCATTCACTAGGCAAATCTCCGCTACTGAAAAAATCATCCATTTCATTGGCATCAATAGCGGTAGGTAAGGGCGCAATACTGGTTGAACTGCTAGTGCTAATAGAGCTGCTAGTGCTATCAGAGCTATTCGAATGAATAGATTCGCTGCTTAAAGGAGTGCCAGAAAACCTATCCCAAACTTTTTTCCATACGGTTTCAATTTTTGAGGCGAACGCCGCATATACGCCCCTATTTAACAGGACATTCGTTACTGCGCCTGGCGCGGCTTGATAGGAAGGGAAAGTAGCCGGAAGCATGTGTCCGGTGAAGCTTGCATTAAAACAGATCTCAGAAAGTGTTCCAAAAACCTGTGCCAAATCAGTAGTCTCTGTCGCTATGGACGTATCAATTAATTGCGTAAGTTGAGCATTTGCGATCTGGGTAAGTGGAGTGAAGATCGTATTGTCTTCAAAATCTATCTCATAGGGATTCCATTGCTGGCAGTGCTCTATGCGGATTCTTTCCAGCGTTGCACCGAGTCCTGCGATAAACGAGGAGATAGTTTTGTTGTGAATGTGGTTTACATTTCCAAACAGTGAAAATTGTATATGGGGTAGTGCTGCCAAATAAGGATATATTTCCTTACTCAGCGCAGAGTAAATACCGACCAGGCTCAGTTCGCGCTCAATATCTTCACTAGGATGGATAGTTCCACTAACAATGGAATTAATTAATTTTTCAAATGCCGAAAAATCGATAGTAGTTTTTACGATGTTATTAATTAACGTATCTTTCTTGGTGAGTGGCCATACCAAGCTCGTTGAAATCACTTCGCGTGTGAATGTTTTTGTCGCTGTGTTGATGATAGTGCTTTGCAGTGCAGGCCAGTCAGGATTAGTTTTTACCGAATTTAATAAGCTTGCCAATATGAGCGTTTTATTTTCTTGATTGTATTCACGCTTAATACAAAAATCGAGTTCAGCAATCGCTATATGCAGGACGTTCATCCCTATATAATTGGTTTTCTTTAACGCTACTGTTGCACCATATTTTATGAGTAATTCCAAAATATTAAAATATCCATTGCTACTTGCGATCATTAAGGCATCGTTACCATTGCGATCGGTACCCTTTAGAGGCAACATATTTTTAAGCAGTAGCTCCAGCATTTCTACATCGTCAGCGTTTCTTAAGGTATCCAGCGTGGCGATCAATAAAGAGCCTTCTACCTGGTCAATAACTGCGTGCTCTAAAGGTACATCAAACTCCAATAGCTTTGATGCATTGGCGATTCTGCGCTCTACAACTGCTGCCCGTAATGCTAGATAACCTATATTTTCATCAGAAAATAATATCGCACCATGCTCAACCAGTAATTGAATGGTTGCTGGGCAGGCATGATGTGCAGCCATTACAAGGGGTGGTTTTCGCTGATCCCCATTAGGATCTGCTCCATTGGTTTTCGCTGATCCCCATTAGGATCTGCTCCATTGATTAAAAGTAGCTTTACAGTTTCAAATGAGCCACTTAAGCACGCTTCTGATAATGCAGTAACACCATAGGTGGTAACCGAATTAATCTCTACTCCCTTGGCCAAAAAAAATTTTACAGTCTCGGGGTTTCCTGTACTGGCAGCTTCCATGAGTGGTGTTCTTTCACCTGGCGGCGCGTTAAGCTTGGCACCTCGCTCTAAAAGGTCGTTAATGAGTTCAATATTGCCGTTGGTAATCACACAACTCAAAAGCTTCTTATGGTCGGTAAAGCCAAAATCCGCACCTAATGAAAGTAATAGTTTGTAGGCGTCTACGTGGCTATATAGCGCAGCAAAATACAGCGGGGTGGCTCCGTCACTATTTTTTTGATTGATGTTTGCGCCATGCTGAATAAATAGCTTGCACATTTCGGTATGGCCGATCAGGGCAGCCATGTGTAGCGGCCCAGTTTCATCTGGGATATTTAACGATGTCCCATGACGGAGTAACAGCTCGCAAACAGCCAAATGGCATCCGGCAATAGCCTGGAACAGCGCAAGTTGTTTCGATCTATTTGATTCTTCGTTATCGATGAGGTGCGTGAGTAGTAGTTGTACCAGCTCTATGTGGCCATGTAATGCGGCGCTGCTCAGTGCATTGACAATTGTGGTTCTGGTACTTTCCCCATCGCTTAGCAAAAGCTGCAGCGCCTTAAGATCACCCCATTCGCAAGCCAGTGTAATAGGCGAACTAATGAATGAAAAAAAATATCGTTTGTCAAGTCCTTTACGAGATTATTCTGTTGGCATTCAAGTAGTCTAATCCGAAATCTGTCTAGATCGAAATCAGAGGGATATAAAATGGGCTGTAAATATTTCATACCAGGATGAATCGCACTATCCAAATCTCCTAGGGCCACTGCACCACATTCGCTAAGTAGTAGTTTTAGGGCGAACGAATAGTTTGAAATATGCCTGAGTTGAGGTTTTATTTGAGGCCAATCGGCTGGATTTTCACCATATAAGAGTGTGCATACACGGTCAGAATTTTCTTGCTTAGAAAAGCAATGTAGTATTTCGTCACATTCTTCTTGGGTAAATTCCGTACGAATTTTTTTTCGATGATCTGTTTTGCAGATAAGGGTAGTAGATGTTGACGATGACGATGCTGAGGATGAAGCCGAACCTGAAACATCGGGTTCATGTATTCGCGGTTTTTTATTGATCGGCTCTGTAGAGCTTAGACTTTCTTGAGTATCACCGGCTGTGCCGTTTTCTGAGCGAGCTCGCTTTCTGCTACGACGTAATTCGTTTGTGATGTGCTCTTGCTCGGTTCCACCATCGACGTCCATGCCATCAATTTCAACTGACTGCATGCGGGGAGGTGAGTTTCTTTGCTTTGGAGATGGTTCTGACTTTGACTTTGCATCTTCAGCACCGTTGTCGATGTTAGTCTCAGCATCGTTTTCAGAGAACGAATAAGACGTGGGGGAATTGGGGTTGGGTGTCATAAAAACGTTGTTTTTGAGTTTGAATTAAAGGCAATAGGCCAAGCGCCTATGTGTGCCAATAACCCTTTAAAAGTCCACCTTAAATAAAGTGAGTGAAGTGTATGAGTCTGATCAGGAAGAATTCCTGATCGACATGGGGATATAAAAAATAAAACGGGTCAAAGTATCTGACCCGATTGAAAGCTAACGCGCAGTACATGTACGTTTATTTCGGTTGGTCAGGATAGATAAACTGCTTCAACATATGAACCTGTCTAAACATGAGTTCTCCATAAATCGTCGCGGCTTCTGCTGATGCCTCTGTCGCACCCTTAGGTAGGTCAAGAATATTTCCTCCCACTCGATCGACAGCGAGTCGTAGCTCATCCCGGAACGTTTGTAATAAAGCCTGCCCTTGCGCTGACTCGAGGAAAGATAAGGGTGGTGGCTCAGGTAATTCATCAATCCATTTGCTGTCCATTTCTCCGTCGCTGAAAAAGTCATCTATTTCATTTTTACGAATGGCAGTTGATAAAGGCTGAGAACCATAAGAGCTGCTAGAGCTGCTGCTAGAAGCACTACTCGAGCTGCCAGAATCGCTAATTAATTGTTTGTCGATAAATTGAGACCAAGCGGCTTGCCATGCCGTTTCAATTTTTGTCGCCAGTGATAAATACACGCCCTGGCGCATTAAGGCATCAGCGAGCGCCCCTGCTTCTGCCGTATAGGTTGGTGAGACATGGAGCAAAGACGGCGCGGGAACTGTAAAGTTAAAGCAGGTCTCAAATAGGGATTCAAAAACCAATGCTGTTTTTGTGGCTTCGGTATCGGTAGCTAACTTAATTAAAAAACTGAGTTCGATATTGGCTAGCTGGTGTAGAGCATTATAAATTGGAGAATAAAATGATTCATCACCATAGGGCTTCCAGTTATCACCGTGTTCGACACGGATTTTTTCCAATGTTGCTAGCATACCCATCCCAAAAGATAGGCCAATTTCTGGATGGATAGTTAATGAATTGCCGAACAGGTGAGATTTTATTTGAGGTAATACGAGTATATAGGGGCGGATGAATTCGATGAGCGCCGGACATAGGCCCGCCAGACTCAGCATGTAATCTATTTTCTGGGTAATTAAAATATCAGGCGATGCAGTGATGGCGAATTGAATGAACCTCTCGAAGGTTAATAGATCAAAACCTATTGTTGGCTGCTCAGGATAAGGTAAATTCGCAATCACAAACTGCCATAACTGGCTGAGTAAAATTATCTCGCGCGTAATTGAATGTTGCTCTCGCTCAATTGCCTCTTTGCGCAAAGCAAGCCAGTCGGACTGAGTTTGCGCATTGACTAATAATCTCGCCAAAATCAGAGCAGCAATTTTTTTCTCTGATGTTGATTTAGGTAACGAATCGTCAAGAATGTTCATGGCAATGTGCAAGGCATTCTGACGGAGATTATTCAATTGACCTATCTTAATCTCCTGTTCTAGGAGGAAAAATATTACCTTCGTTTTCTTGCGCTCCAAGGCAAGCATGAGCGCATCATTGCCATAAAAATCGCATTCACGTAAAGAAGCGCCATAGCTCAGTAGTAGCTGCAGCATGGCAATGTGAGCATTCTCATCGTTTATAGAAAAAAAAGACTGGATGATTAAGCTGCTCTGATACACCGCGACGGCGATATTGTTAGTCGGTACATTCATTTGTAGCAGATGAGTTGCAATGTCTATATGCCCACCCCTGACTGCCTTAGATAATGCTTGGAATCCGTAATGCCGATCTGTAAATAATTTAGCACCATAGCTAATCAGTAGTTTGACTATCTCAATAGATCCACCCCATGCGGCATAGACCAGCGCTGTTTCTTTATCGGAATTTTCTATATTTAAATCTGCACCGGCTTGTAGAAGCAGCTTAGTAATTATTTCCAGTGAATCCTTGCAAGAATAAAATAAAGCTGTATTCCCGAGCCTGTCAGGCCGGTTAACGTCTGCCCCTTGGGCAAGAAGAATTTTTACTATGTCGATACTTTTAAAACATGCGGCCTGGATGAGCGGGGGGTGACTTTCGTCTGCATTATTAAGTGCAACTCCTTCGGCTAACAGATATTCCACTAGTTTGGGGTTGCGGCTACTTATAGCCAAAGCTAAAATCGAATCACCGCTTGAGTTAATGTGATTAATGTCGGCCCCTTTTGACACCAGTAGCTTGCAGGCATCCAAATGTCCTGCGTCGGCAGCTGCACTTAAAGGCGTCGCTTCTTTATTGAATTTTTCATTAACGTCAGCGCCCTTTTCAATCAATAGGTTAATGATTTTTACGTCGCCATGCGAAGCGGCGAAATACAGTGGGTTGATCTCCTCATTATGCAGCACCGCGCCGTGATTAAAGAGCAGCTGACAAACAGGAAAAGATCCTGTTTTGTTAGCAAAGCTTAGCGCGGTATAACCATATTCATTCTTTGCATTGATATTAATGGGATACGTCAGCAATAAACTTACAATGTCGGAATGACCTTTTGACGAAGCGAACATCAGCGGGTTTGTGCCATTGATGTCAACAGCAACAGGATTGGCGCCATTTTCCAAAAGTAGTTGTACTGTCGGAAGGTCGCCCAATTGAGCGGCAATCATCAGTGGGGTCGTCGAGGGTAAATTATCTGCGTCGACTTCCCGATTCTGTAATGCGGTTTGTTCTTGGTGCTGTATGTCGAGCAATCTTTGCCGAAATTTACCCCAATCAAAATCAGAGCTGAATAACACTAAATTTTTTTCACTGTCTATTAAGCTCACAGCGCCACTCTCATCAAATATATTTTTTATAACGTCGTCTAATTCGTCAAAAGTTTCTGCACGAAATTCTCCTTTGGGCCAGTTGTCAGTTTTCTCACCAAACAGTAATTCGCACACATTGGTAGAATTTGTCTGATCATTCACAGCCTCAATAATTTCCTTTAAAGGTATGTTTTTCCAATCAGAATTAATTTTTTTTTGCCAGCCTTGCTCTGGTGCGCAGACATTCGGAAGCGTAGTTGTTGAAGATGAAGATGAAGATGAGTTTGTACTTAGCAGCGGAATGACATCGTGGGCGCCCACGCTACTAGCCAGGATCAATGCGTTATCCAAGGCCTCCGGCATGCAGTTTTGCATACCTGTTTCGAGTAGCTTTAGTATTAGATCGGGCGCATTCGCTTTGACGGCTTGCTCAAGGGCGTTACTAAATTGAGCGAATGTATTTGGACTAAACGTATCTCCCATTTGGTAAGTTCTGCCCTTGTTCATAGTTAGCAGATGTTCGCAGGTCCATTTAACCAACAGCCGCACACCTGAATGTGCGCCTGCTTGTAATGATTCATTGATTGAAGATTCGCCTGCTTGCCTTGGCGATTCTTGAGTGCGACGTTTTTTGGAGAGAGGCTCACTAGAACTTAATGGGGCCTTCTGATCGCCGAGTGATTCTTCTTTCGGCCGAGCACGTTTGGTTCCGTGACGCTGTTCTTTGGTGTTTTGTTCTTTGGTGCTTTGCTCTTCGTTCCTTTGCTCTTCGGTGCTTTGCTCTTCGTCGCTGCCACCGCCGACCTCCATGCCGCCGATTTCCATGTCGTAGGCCTCGGGCGAGTACATGCGCGGCGGTGAAGTGCGATCTTCAGGTGATTTTGACTTAGAACGGGCGGGGCTATCGCCAGTGATTAGAGTGGCCTCAGTATTTGCATCGTCTCCGGTGTATTGAGGAGATGAGGGGAGATTTGGATTCGGTTTCATAAAAATGTTGTTTTTGAGTGTAGATAGAGGGCACTGGCTCAGTGGCCATATCTGTGGTCGTAATGCTGAAAAAGTTCACTCTGGATTGGGCTGATGAGGGTCTTAGATAGACTTGTATAATGAGTCTCATTAAAGCTATGGATTTTCGTCATGTCCCAGACCCATTTTGGCTATCAGCAAGTTCCTGAAGAACACAAGGCGCACAAGGTGGCCGAGGTTTTTCATTCCGTAGCGGCTAAATACGATGTAATGAATGACCTGATGTCAGCCGGGCTGCACAGGTTGTGGAAGGCGTTCACGATTACTCAGGCAGGTATTCGGCCGGGGTTTAAGGTGTTAGACATTGCGGCGGGCACGGGCGACTTAGCGCGCGCCTTCGCTAAGCGTGCGGGCACCACAGGCCAGGTGTGGCATACCGATATCAATGAATCCATGCTGCGTGTTGGTCGCGACCGGCTGATTAATGAAGGTCTGGTGCTACCTACGCTTATTTGCGATGCTGAAAAACTTCCATTTCCAGATAATTATTTTGATCGCGTGTCTGTCGCCTTTGGATTACGCAACATGACGCACAAAGACCAAGCTTTATCTGAGATGCGCCGAGTACTGAAGCCGGGTGGCAAATTACTGGTGCTCGAATTTTCTAAAGTCGCTTCACCACTGCAAAAGCCGTATGACGTGTATTCGTTTAAGGTGCTGCCGTGGTTGGGTCAAAAAATAGCCAATGACGCAGACAGTTATCGCTATCTGGCAGAATCGATACGCATGCATCCTGATCAGGAAACATTAAAAGGCATGATGCAAGAAGTCGGTTTCGATCAGGTCGACTATTTCAATTTAACTGCGGGTGTCGCAGCGCTTCACGTAGGTGTGAAACTTTAAAAGTCCGTGCTGTGTGCATAGTGTTTAGCGCAACTATGCGTTAGACCCCAACGAGAATAAGCATTTTCATGACAAGCCTGGAACGTCCCATCATCGCCCTAATTAATCATCTGCTGTCACGCCAGCCTATGTTGTGCGATAAGCTGCGTGCACACGCAGGTGGAGTGGCTTGTTTTGAGGTAGGTGCTATTCCATTGAAACTGGCAGTGGCAGGTGATGGTTTATTTCAGCTTGCTGAAAATGCTGAACCGAATGTCACGATACGCATCAAGCCAGCGGATTTGCCGCAGATGATGATGAATATGGAAAAAGCATTTTCGTATGTCACTATCAGCGGCGATGCGGATTTTGCGCGCACCATTTCTGAGTTAGCCAATGAATTGCATTGGGAGCCCGAAGAAGATCTGGCTCCTTTTTTTGGTGATATTGCTGCTGTGCGTATGACGCAAGCAGCGCGCAACACGCTCTCGCAAGCTAAGACAGGCGGCCGCAAATTTTTTGAAAATATGGCTGAATATCTGCTGGAAGAAAACCCAACATTGCTGTATCGCCAAGCAGGTGAAAAATTTGCTGCAGATGTCGTGATTATTCGTGATGATGTAGAACGACTCGCTAAACGTATTGCCTCGCTAGAGAAGCACAGTGTAGGTGGTCAAGCATGAATCGTCTGTCACGCGTGTTTAAGATTGTTCAAGTCGCGCTACGCTACGGCTTAGATGAAATCATACTGGTAGGTGCGAAGATTCCGCCGCACTGGCGATTTTTGTCGGCGCTATTTTTTTTGCGCGATATCAGCGCTCCACGTGGTGAGCGCTTGCGTCGAGCGCTCGAAGAATTGGGCCCTATCTTTGTAAAATTCGGCCAAGTGTTATCAACGCGGCGTGATCTTATGCCCGCCGATATTGCCGATCAGTTGGCACTCTTGCAGGATCGGGTGCCGCCGTTTTCTTCTGATCTGGCGATTGATGAAATTATCCGTTCGCTTGGTCAACATCCGGATGAATTATTTGCCAGTTTCACCCGCGAACCAGTAGCATCTGCTTCAGTGGCGCAAGTGCATTTTGCCACCTTAAAAAATGGCACTGAAGTGGCCGTCAAGGTGTTGCGACCGGGTGTGCATAAAGCGATTGAAAATGACATCGCCTTAATGCACATCGTCGCCGGTTGGGTAGAGCGTTGGTCGGTAGATGGGCGTCGACTGAAGCCGCGCGAAGTAGTGACTGAATTCGATAAGCATCTGCACGATGAGTTAGATCTCATGCGTGAGGCTGCGAATGGCAGTCAGCTACGCAGAAATTTTGCTAACGCTAGCCTTTTGCTTGTGCCGGAAATGCATTGGGACTATTGCTCTCAATCAGTGATTGTGATGGAGCGCATGCATGGCATACCGATTTCACAAACACAAAAACTCATTGATGCAGGTGTCGATTTAAAAAAGCTTTCGCGTGAAGGCGTGGAGATTTTTTTCACTCAAGTATTTCGCGATGGGTTCTTCCATGCGGATATGCATCCCGGAAATATTTTAGTGTCGATTGCGCCTGAAACTTTTGGCCGCTATATCGCTCTCGATTTTGGTATCGTTGGTACCTTGACTGATTTCGACAAAGACTATTTATCGCAAAATTTCATCGCCTTTTTCCGTCGCGATTACAAGCGTGTCGCTCAAGCGCATATTGAATCTGGTTGGGCGCCTAAAGACACGCGAGTTGATGAACTGGAAGCCGCTGTACGTGCTTGCTGCGAACCTATCTTTGATCGGCCGTTAGCAGAAATCTCGTTTGGCCAAGTGCTGTTGCGGTTATTTCAAACTTCACGTCGCTTCAATATTGAAGTGCAGCCTCAACTCGTGCTACTACAAAAAACCCTGCTAAATATCGAAGGTTTGGGCCGGCAGCTTGATCCCGAACTTGATCTCTGGTCTACCGCCAAGCCTGCATTAGAAAAATGGATTAACGAGCAAGTAGGTTGGCGTGGATTGATAGATAGACTCAAGGTAGAGGCGCCGCATTACGCACAAATTTTTCCACAGCTACCTCGTTTATTGCAGCAAGCTTTGCTAGCGAAGGCGGAGCCCCAAGAGAGCGATACACATCGCTTGCTACAAGGTCTCATAGCAGAGCAAAGACGTACTAATCATTTCTTAAGTTTGGCTATGTACTTTAGCGGCGGCCTAATAGCGGGCATCATCGTTGTACAAATTTTTCTGCGCTGGCATGGTGGTTTTTAATTTTGCTAAAATTTAGTTTTAATTTAGTTTACTTCTTACTGCTATCAACATTCTAGCTGAAAGTATTTCGGTCCCAATTCTGCTTTCACGCATCGACTCGTAGTGATGAATTCCCATGAATATTTTGCTGATTTCTGTCGGACTGTATTTGCTCGTATCGATAGGCCTAGGTTTATACGCTGCCACCCGAGTAAACAACTCGTCTGATTACGCGAATGCAGGTCGGTCATTGCCATTGCCGGTGGTGATTGCTATGGTATTTGCGACTTGGTTTGGTTCGGAAACGGTGCTCGGTATACCGGCACGATTTGCGGAGCAAGGATTGAGTGGCACCGTAGAAGACCCGTTCGGCGCGTCGCTATGTTTAATTTTTGTGGGTTTATTTTTTGCTCGCAAACTGTATAGACTTAATCTCTTAACTATTGGCGACTATTTCAAGCAACGCTATAACCGACCCGTCGAAGTCATTGCATCATTGTGCATAGTGATTTCATATTTGGGCTGGGTATCCGCGCAAATTACTGCGTTGGGATTGGTGTTTAGCGTGTTGACGAACGGTGCCATCTCAATGTCCACCGGCATGATCGCTGGTTCAGCGATTGTATTGGTATACACGCTATTCGGTGGCATGTGGTCGGTGGCGTTTACCGACGCATTTCAGATGTCTTTAATTATCATCGGTATGGTGTATATCGCATGGGTGATTGCGGGTGATGCAGGTGGCGCACAGGTGGTGATTCAACATGCAAGCGATGCCGGCAAATTGCGTTTTTTCCCAGAACCGACATTAGCCGCTTGGTTAGGATTTGTGGGTATGGGCGTCACCATTATGTTTGGTTCTATTCCCCAGCAAGATGTCTTTCAGCGTGTGATGTCGGCGCGCTCTGAAAATACATCGGTGGCCGGTGCCGTCATCGGCGGTTCATTGTATTTTTTTCTGGCGTTTATACCGATGTTTCTGGTGTACGCAGCTCAGATTGTTGATCCGGCCATGTTCACTGCGCTGATTGGTGAAGACTCTCAGCTGATTTTGCCGCGCTTGATACTGGACCACACGCCGATTTTTGCGCAAGTACTATTTTTTGGTGCGCTTTTATCCGCGATCATGTCGACCGCCAGTGGTACTTTGCTTGCACCTAGCATCACGCTGACGGAAAACATTATTCGCGAGATGTTTCCGATGAATGATCAGCAGCTACTGCTAACCACGCGCATTGTGGTCGTGTGTTTCACTATCGTTGTAACAACGTTTGCCTTACTTTCGCAAGGCATGCCGATTTATGAAATGGTCGGCAATTCTTACAAAGTGCCGTTGGTCGGGGCTTTCATTCCGCTAGTGATGGGCTTGTACTGGAAGCGCGCCACCAGCCAGGGTGCGCTAACCTCAGTTGTTGGCGGGTTAGCATGTTGGCTACTAATGGAAGTGGTTGGCGCCGATTCGATTTGGCCGCCCCAATTCGTGGGTTTATTGGCCGCATTTTTGGGCATGATCGCTGGATCGCTGCTGCCTCAGGCGGTGCGACTCTCCCCTAACGAATGACGCGCCCTCGGTCGGGCGGATTGGCTGCAGGATTTATTAGAAAACCCTTTATAATTCAAGGTTTTCAAAATTTTCGCTTTAAGAGAGTCACGATGCCTATCTATGCTTATCGATGTGAAGCCTGCGGATACGCTCGGGATGTACTGCAAAAAATCTCGGATGCTCCGCTTACGGAGTGCGAATCGTGTGGAAAGCCTGAATTTAAAAAACAACTGACCGCGGCGGGTTTTCAGCTCAAAGGTAGCGGTTGGTATGTAACCGATTTCCGCAATGGTCCGGGTGATGGCAAGGCAAAGTCTGAGAAGTCTGAAGGTGGGGCTACAACCAATACAGAATCTACGACGACTTCGGGTGGTGCTAAGACTGACTCAGCACCTGCATCCGCATCAACTTCGACTTCGACTTCGACTTCGACAAGTCCCGACTCCAAACCTTCAACACCAACGGCTACCTGATGATTGCACTCATGCGTAAATACTTTATTACCGGCTTGTTGGTGCTGGTGCCTTTGGCCATTACGCTGTGGGTGCTAAACCTCATCATAGGCACGCTCGATCAATCGCTGCTGTTGTTGCCACCTTCGCTCAGGCCCGAATCATTATTTGGTTTTAATTTGCCGGGTATCGGTACGATTTTGACGCTGGTGATTATTTTTATTACGGGTTTGGTGACACAAAATTTCATTGGTACCCGATTACTGAAATTGTGGGAATGGCTGCTGCAACGCATACCGGTGGTTAATTCTATTTACTCTAGCGTTAAGCAAGTATCAGATACCTTACTTTCATCGTCTGGGAATGCGTTTCGCAAAGCGGTATTGATTCAATATCCTCGTGAAGGTTCTTGGACGATTGCATTTCAGACGGGTGTGCCGGGTGGTGATGTGAAGAATCACCTTATCGGAGATTACATCAGCGTGTATGTACCCACCACACCTAACCCTACCTCGGGATTCTTTCTCATGCTTAAGCGCGAAGACTCTATTGAGCTTGCTATGAGCGTGGATGAGGCGCTGAAATACATTGTGTCTATGGGCGTTGTCTCTCCCGGCGCGACTAAAAAGCCGGATCAAACAGTTATACCCGCTAAGCTCTCCGATCACTGATCTGTCGCGAGATTCATTAATTCTAGTTACAACGAAACTGAGACTGAACACTATGTCAATGCGTACAAATTACTGCGGCCTAACGACTGAGGCGCAAATGGGTCAAATGGTAAGCCTGTGTGGCTGGGTACACCGTCGACGCGATCATGGTGGAGTGATTTTTATCGATTTGCGCGACCGCGAAGGTTTGGTGCAAGTGGTGTGTGATCCTGACCGTGCTGAGATGTTTAAAAGTGCTGAATCAGTTCGTAATGAATTCTGTTTGCGTATAACGGGTTTGGTGCGTGCGCGTCCTGCCGGCACAGAAAATACCGGCCTGACATCTGGAAAAATTGAAGTCTTGTGTCACGAGCTTGAAGTGCTGAATCCATCGGTGACGCCACCGTTCCAGCTTGATGATGACAATCTTTCAGAGACCACACGTTTAACCCATCGTGTATTGGATTTGCGCCGACCACAAATGCAACACAACATCATGTTGCGCTACAAAGTCTCGATGGAAGTGCGAAAATTTTTAGATGAGAATGGCTTCATCGATATTGAAACACCGATGCTGACTAAATCAACACCTGAAGGCGCGCGCGATTATTTGGTGCCGTCGCGAGTGAATGCAGGTCATTTCTTTGCGTTGCCCCAATCGCCGCAGTTATTCAAGCAGCTGCTGATGGTAGCCAACTTTGATCGCTACTATCAAATCACCAAATGCTTCCGTGATGAAGATTTGCGTGCGGATCGTCAGCCAGAATTTACCCAGATCGATTGCGAAACATCGTTCATGACAGAGCAAGAAATCCGTGATCTGTTTGAGGGCATGATTCGTAAGGTATTTAAAAATACCTTGAATGTGGAATTGCCGAATCCTTTCCCAGTCATGAATTTTGCCACGGCAATGGCCATGTATGGCTCGGACAAGCCTGACATGCGCGTAAAACTTGAATTCACTGAATTGACCGATGTAATGAAAGATGTTGAATTCAAAGTGTTCTCAGGTGCAGCGACGATGGATGGCGGTCGCGTGGTCGGACTGCGTGTACCCGGTGGTGCGAATGAGCAGGGTGGCATGCCACGTTCAGAAATCGATGCGTACACCCAATTCGTTGCGATTTACGGTGCCAAAGGTCTTGCCTACATTAAGGTGAATGACAAATCGAAAGGCCGCGACGGTCTGCAATCACCGATTGTTAAAAATATTCACGATGCTGCACTCGCGCAGATTCTTGAGCGCACCGGTGCTGAAAACGGCGATCTGATTTTCTTTGGCGCTGATAAAGCTAAAGTAGTTAACGATGCTATCGGTGCGTTGCGCGTGAAAATTGGCCATAGCGAATTTGGCCGTAAAAATGGTTTGTTCGATGAAGATTGGCGTCCATTGTGGGTGGTTGATTTCCCAATGTTCGAGTTTGATGAAGACGCGAATCGCTGGAATGCTCTGCATCATCCCTTTACTGCACCGAAAGCAGGTCATGAAGATTTCATCAGTACCGCTCCGGGTAAAGCCATTGCGCAAGCCTATGATATGGTGCTGAATGGCTGGGAGTTAGGTGGTGGCTCGGTGCGTATTCATCGCGCCGATGTTCAAAGCAAAGTATTTACCGCGCTTAATATTGGCGAAGAAGAAGCGCAAGAAAAGTTTGGCTTCTTACTCGATGCCTTGCAATATGGCGCGCCACCGCACGGTGGTCTGGCCTTTGGTCTGGATCGTATTGTCACCATGATGACGGGTGCGGAGTCGATTCGCGATGTGATTGCTTTCCCCAAGACTCAGCGTGCGCAGTGTTTGTTAACGCAAGCGCCGAGCGAAGTCGACGAAAAGCAATTGCGCGAATTGCATATTCGTCTGCGCAGCGTGGAGCCTGCGATCAAGGCCTAATGTTGGCTGGCACCCAACCATGTTGGGTGCTACGCTTTACGGTCTGCGAGACTGCGGGTGCTAAGCAGGGCATAATTGCTGTGTCACCTTTGCGCGCACACTGAAATGCCTGACTATAAAATTCCCGAATCGGTATTGGTTGTTATTTTTTCGTCCGACCTTCAAGTTCTGCTGCTAGAGCGGGCGGATAAGCTGGGTTTCTGGCAATCGGTTACCGGCTCTAAAGACTCGATTGATGAACCCTTGCGTGAGACCGCGATTCGCGAAGTCTTCGAAGAAACCGGTCTGCAGATCGGTAGTCCGGCCATACCTCCGTCGTCACTAATCGACTGGAACCTTTCCAATATTTATGAGATCTATCCCGTTTGGCGTCATCGCTATGCGCCAGGGGTTACTCGGAACACTGAGCATGTCTTTGGTTTACAAGTGCCGATCGACATGACGATCACGCTGGCCGAGCGCGAACATTTGCAGTATCAGTGGTTACCCTGGCGGTCTGCAGCAGACCAGTGTTTTTCTCCGTCCAATGCGGAAGCGATTCTTCAATTGCCGCAGTATCTGAATACAGGGCCAGCCACTCAGCCATGAAGCTTCGCATTGTTACCTACAACATTCACAAAGGTGTGAGCACCGTAGGAGCGCGGCCGCGCATACACGCGATCAAGCAAGCGCTCACCGGCTTGTCTGCTGATTTGGTTTTTTTGCAGGAAGTGCAGGGTCGCCATGATCTGCTGGCTTTACGTCATTCGGCTAATTGGCCGCATCAAAGTCAGCATGAATTTTTGGCAGATGATCACCAGCACAGCGCCTATGGGATGAATGCGGTGTATGACCATGGCCATCACGGCAATGCCTTGCTATCGAGTTTTCCAATTACCTCCGCGCGTAATCATGATGTGTCTGATCATGCATTCGAGTCGCGCGGCATTTTGCATTGTGTGTTGCAAATTGAAAAAACAGAGGTGCATTGTTATGTGGTGCATCTGGGATTATTCGCCGGAAGTCGCTTGCGTCAGATGCAATCATTGATTGATGCGGTCATTAGTACAGCACCACCTGAAGCGCCCTTGTTGATTGCTGGTGATTTCAACGATTGGACCAATGCCCTGAGTGACAGCTTGCGCAAACGTTTACATGTCACCGAAGTGTTTGATCATCAAATCACCGCGCGCAGTTTTGGCGCCTATTTACGGCGCTTGTCTGGACGTGGTCCACGCAGGGCGCCTGCAAGAACGTTTCCAGCAGCGATGCCGGTGCTGCAATTAGATCGAATTTATATGCGCGGTTTTGCGGTTGAGGCCGCCAAAGTTTTGCACGGAGCTAGTTGGGCCAGACTCTCTGACCATGCACCGATCATAGCTGATTTGCGTTTACTAAATACAGCAGATGAGAGTGAGCTAGCGGCAGATTATGCGGCCGAAAATTCACATGCGAGCAACTAGCTACAGTCACAATAATCGTCTATCACTTCTGCATCGCGGAGAAGAATTTTTTCCAGCGTTGGTCTTGGCCATCGACAGTGCACATAGTGAAATTTATCTCGAGACCTACATCTTCTCAATCGATGCAACTGGGCATCATGTTAAAGCTGCGCTGCTGCGTGCAGCTGCACGCGGAGTAAATGTGCATGTGCTGGTTGATTGGTTGGGTACTGGTGAGATGGCTACGCTAGAGCTACGCGAAGATCTTGAAGCTGCCGGTGTTCGATTTGCTTGTTTTAATCCGTGGTTTAAGCGTGGACTAGCGCGATTACATAGAAAAATCGTGGTCATCGATAGACGCTTAGCCTTTCTTGGCGGTTTGAATATTAACGACGATTTAGTGTCGGACGACAATGATCATGTACCACTACCTTCGCCACGTTGGGATTTTGCGATCAGTATTTCAGGACCTTTAGTGGATAGCTTGCATGTTGAAGTTGCAGCGCTATGGGCGCGGCAGCAACCGCAAGGATTGCGACGTCGATTACAAAATTTTAGGCAGCAGTATGCGACTCGTTTAAAGCCCTTGCAGGAAGTCGCACAAGCGGCCTTAGTCGTCAGAGATAATCTTCGGAATCGACATGCCATACAGCGCGCATTTCTTCAAGCGCTAGGGCATGCACATCATGAAGCTTGGTTGGTAACACCTTATTTTGCGCCGGGTCGTAAATTGCGTAAGGCATTGATGCATGCGGCTGAGCGTGGCGTGTCCATTACGTTGTTGATTGGTGTTGGTCAGTTTCGCCTTCAAGATGCTGTCGCGCAGTCCTTTTATCCGCGGCTATTGAATGCTGGTATTCAAATCATTGAATATCGTAAAACGCAGCTACATGCCAAAGTGGCTGTCATCGATGCGCTTTGGTCTACTGTGGGATCAAGTAATTTTGATGGCTTATCTTTGTTTGTAAATCACGAAGCCAACATCATTGTGCGTGATGAAGAATTTGCTCGCATTTTGCACGACGCTATCATTCAAGGTGTGCATGAAGGTGTGCCTGTGCTGCTCGATCAAGTGAAAAAATATTCATGGACTCGCCGTGTATTTAATCGCTTCGCTTATCTGATGTATAAAAGTATTTTTCAAATTGTTAGTGCGGGTAGGTATACCAAATAATGTGGAATCCTACGCGTCTGATGCCTATCACTAAGGTGAATGATAGCTATGAGTGAGCAGGTACGAATCGATAAATGGCTGTGGGCGGCGCGGTTTTTTAAAACACGCTCGCTGGCGGCTGAAGCGATTGATCGCGGTCGGGTAAAAATCAATGAAGAGCACTGCAAGACCTCTCGCCATGTGCATCTGGATGATTTGATCGACATTGATAACGGTAGCGCCGAATGGCAAGTGCGTGTTCGTGGCGTATCTTCTCAGCGCGGGTCAGCGACGATTGCGCGGCAGCTGTATGAAGAAACCGCCCAAAGTATTTTGCGACGTGAACAGCAAGCCGAGCAGCGCCGATTTTTTATCGAGCCGGCAGAAGCCCTGCGCGGTCGGCCGACCAAGCGCGACCGACGACTACTCGATCGATCAAAGTAAGCGCTGAAATTCATAATCAGTGCATAATAGGACGCCCGTTCTATTTTTTGCAAAGTCCTATCTCCGGGAGTCCGCATGATTGAAGCCATCCAAAAACCTCTGCGTAAAGGGGAGCAGACCCGCGCTGCGATCTTGGACGCCGCGCTCGAAATGGCCAGCCGCGAAGGCTTGGAGGGTCTCACCATCGGCGTCTTGGCCGACCGTATGGATATGAGTAAGTCCGGCGTATTCGCGCACTTTGGTTCGCGCGAAGATTTGCAGATTGATGTCCTCAGGCTCTACAACCATCAATTCGAGCAAGAAGTTTTTTACCCGAGTATCCGTGAGCCACGTGGTTTGCCGCGTTTACAAAGTCTTTTCAGGCGTTGGGTCGATAGAGTTAGTCTAGAAATTGCCTCGGGTTGTATTTACATCAGCGGAGCTGTTGAGTATGACGACAGGCCAGGCCCGATTCGCGATCACTTGGTCGACATGGTTGATAGCTGGCAGCGTGCCTTGCATAGGGCCGCTCAGCAAGCGATCGATGAGCATCATTTGAAATCCGATACCGACCCCAAGCAATTAGTCTTTGAAATGTACGGATTGGTGCTGGCGCTACACCATGATGCGCGCTTTATTCGAAGTCCCGGTAGCGTAAAGCGTGCTCACGCAGGTTTTGAGCGCCTCATTATCAGCGTGCAAACTGCAAAATCGTAGTGTTAGCGCATCGCCTGTACAACGCTCTGCCAGAAAACCCCCTTTGTTGTGAGTAAAGTCAGTACGCTGATCAACCCGATTTAGTCGAATTCCGAAACACGTATAAAACACTAGGAGAACCCCATGCCAAATTATCAGGCGCCGCTGCGCGATATGCATTTTGTACTGCATGAATTACTCAACGTTGAGCATGAGCTCCGTTCCTTGCCTGCCCATGCTGATATGGATGCAGACACTATCAATCAAGTGTTGGAAGAGGGCGGTAAATTTGCCTCCGATATTGTTTTTCCTCTGAATCATTCAGGCGACCGCGAAGGCTGTCATTACGATGCTGCTACGCGCTCCGTTACTGCGCCAGCGGGATTCAAGCAGGCATATCA
>Ga0315905_10001992_pt1 | contig 21668 bp, 12 predicted proteins | sample LakEriMetagenome_5_FD_203522 | JGI IMG/M metagenome (GOLD analysis project Ga0315905, IMG submission 203522) | Freshwater fungal communities from buoy surface, Lake Erie, Ohio, United States - Buoy 4 MA121 | ecosystem: Environmental > Aquatic > Freshwater > Lake | place: USA: Lake Erie, Ohio...
GCCCCGATCTCGACGATCGCCCACCTCCGCCGCGTCGGCCTCACGACGGCGGGCTTCGACGGCGAGCTCATGCGCCAGCTCGGCTTCGCCGACCGCGCGGGCTACTACCGCCACGCGTGCTCGACCAACTACCTGCCGCACGCGCGCACGCCCGCGCTCGTGCTCGCGAGCCGCGACGACCCGTTCCTGGGCACCGTGCCCGCGCGCCTGTGCTCGGCGTCGCCTTGGACGGTGCTCGCGCTGACGCGGAGGGGCGGGCACATCGGGTGGGCGCACGGCCTCGCGGGGCAGCGGTGCTGGTCGGACGCGGCCGTGGCCGACTGGCTGCTGGCCGCGCTGGCGCTGTGGCGCAGGCAGCCCGCGGGCAGCGGGTGGGTGGCGGCCGCGGCGCGCAGCCAGGGCAGCACGGGCTTCGCGGCGGCGCGCGCGCTGTCGCCGGCGCTGCGCGCGCCGCGCACGCCCGGGGAGCGCGAGGCGGCGTCGCGCGCGCTGGCGGACGCCGAGTGCACGTGCCTGGCGCAGCAGCAGCTGAGGCGGCAGCAGCGCGAGGCGGCGCGCCGGGCGAGCCGGGGGAGCGGCGGCGGCGTGCGGAGCCGGCTGTGACCACATCGGGGCTTTTTGCTCTTTCGGTGGATCGGCCCGGGGCTGCGTGCCACGCGTTTGAGCGCGCGAATCTTAGAAACAGGACTGCTTGAACTGCTGAACTCGCGAACCTGAGAGTCTCTCACCAAGTCGCCGTACCGAAAGCGCCGCTTTGGGCGACCACGGTCGACGCTCGCAATCTCACGACTCCGAGTCTCGGCCTCCGCCCGCCTCTCTCCCGCCGCACCCAAGAGGGGCACGCACGATGCGCGCGTCCATCGGCGCGCTCCATCAGCCAGTGAGAGCTTCGACCGGGCCATCCGCCTTGCTGCGCGCGCGCCATTGCCCGCCATTGTCCGCCGTCTCGGCCGGTGCCGCTGCGTCGACGTCGTCGGGGCGCGCCGCCGACGACGCCCGCCGCCGCCCCCGCACCACCACCACCACCACCACCACCACTGCCGCCGCCGCCCCCTCCGGAATGGCCGCCGCCGCCGCCACGCCCGCGCCCTCCCAAGCACGGGTCGGCGACACGTCAACGACACCCCTGACCTCGTCCGCCTGGCTCCGCGGCCGCTGCCCGCAGGACCACCGCGACGCCCTCCCCCAGCTGCTGTCGGGCGTCGAGGCCGCGTGCCGCCGCGTCGCCTCGCGCGTCGCGCGCGCCGGGCTCGACGGCGCCTACGGGTACGCCGCCGCCTCGTCGTCGTCTTCCGCGGACGGCGGCCGGCTGAACGCGAGCGGCGACGCGCAGAAGAAGCTCGACGTGGTCGCGGACGAGCTGCTTGCCGCGGCGCTGGCCGAGTCGGGCCTCGTGCGCGCCTACGCCTCGGAGGAGGCGGACGAGCCCGTCGTGCTGCTCGGCGCGGCGGCGACCGCCGCCGCGCGCCGCCGCGCGCGGTACGTCGTCGCCTTTGACCCGCTCGACGGCTCGCGCAACGTCGACGTGGCCATCCCGACGGGGACGATTTTCGGGGTGTACGAGAGCCTCGCGTGGCGCGCCGAGGAGGCGCAGGGCGGGGGGGGGGGCGGCGAGCAGCAGCAGGGACGCCGCGCCGCGCCCTCCTCCTCTTCTCCCTCTGCCCCGCTCCCGCCGCCCTACGGCCCGGCGCAGGCGCTCGCCGACGTCTTGCAGCCCGGCCGCCGCCTCGTCGCCTCGGGCTACTGCCTCTACTCGTCCGCGGTCGTGCTCGCCTTGGCCACCGCCACCGCCACCACGGGCGACGCCGCGGCAGCGGCCGCCGACGCCACCAGCGACGCCCCCGCCGCCGCCGCCGCCGCCTTCTTCGCCCTGGACGCGCTCACGGGCGACTTTGTCGCGACGCACGGGCCCCGCGTCGCGTGCCCGGCGCGCGGGCAGATCTACTCGCTCAACGACGCGCGGTTCGACGACTGGCCCGCCGGGCTGCAGCGCTACGTCTCCGACGCGCGGTCGGGGCGCTCGCAGACGAAGAGGCAGTACTCGGCGCGCTACGTGTGCTCGCTCGTGGCCGACCTCCACCGCACGCTGCTGCAGGGTGGGTGGTGCGGCAACCCGAGGCCGCACCTGCGCCTGCTGTACGAGGGCAACCCGCTAGCGTTTCTCGTTGAGGCGGCGGGCGGGCGCGCCTCGGACGGCGCGAGGCGGGTGCTGGACATCGTGCCCGAGAGGACGCACCAGCGCCTGCCGCTGTTTTTGGGGAGCAAGGAGGACGTCGCGGAGCTCGAGTCGTACGGGGACGTGCAGCAGACGGGCGAGAAGAAGTACGCGGTGTGAAAATAAAAAAAGGTGATGGTGGCGAGCGGACGGGCGTCGTCGTCGTCGCCGCGAGCGCGTTCAAAAACGCGGCGGCGGCGCCGACGTCGAGAGGACTCGCACACGACGATCGCCAAAACGTACGTGCCACTTCCTCCTGCAACGTCCAACATCACTACTCTGTTGCTGTATCGCATGCTCGCGCACGCACGCCTGTGCTGCCACCGCCGGTGCCACCTCATCCTTTGCGGCTCCGCGATCGCGCGACAACCGCCGATCCTGTCGGCATCACCATCGGGTGCGCCGAGGGGCTCCGCGTCGTCCTCCTCATCGTCCCGGGGCCAATCAAAGGCGGCGACACCGAGGAGCGCGAGCATCCCCGCGCTGTCAACGCGCCAGCGCCACAAAGCAGGCAGCAGCAGCAGCAGCAGGAACATGGCGCCCGCCGCCGACGGCGCGCCCGCCGCCGCCGCCGCCGACGCCGCCGACGCTCGCCCCCGCCGCCGCGGCGCCTTGATCGTGTTCGAGGGCCTCGACCGCTGCGGCAAGACGACGCAGAGCGCGCGCCTGCTGGCCGACCTGCGCGCCCGGGGGCACGACGCGGAGCTCTGGCGGTTCCCCGAGCGCGACCCGGCGCGCGCGGCCACGGGCCCGCTCATCGACGCGTACCTGAAGAAAAAGGCGGCGCCAGATGGGGGCGCGGCGGGGGGCGGCCCGGGCGACGCCGCCGCGCAAGCCGCCGCCCTGGCCGCCGCCGCCTCGATGGACGACGCGGCCGCGCACCTGCTCTTCAGCGCCAACCGCTGGGAGCGCCGCCCGGCCTTGCTGTCGGCCCTGCGCGCGGGCGTCACGGTCGTCGCCGACCGCTACGCGCACAGCGGCGTCGCGTACAGCGCCGCCAAGCGGCGCCCGGGGATGGACAGGGGGTGGTGCGCGGCGCCCGACTCCGGCCTGCCCGCGCCCGACGTGGTCGTGTTCCTGGACGCCGGGGGCGGGGGCGCGCTGGCGGCGAGGGGCGGGTACGGGGAGGAGCGGTACGAGGTCCCGGCGTTCCAGGCCGAGGTCGCGCGGCAGTTTGATGCCTTGCTTCGGCCGTCGACGCCGGGGGCGGCGGGGGGCGAGGGCGAGGGCGAGGGCGAGGTCGGCGGCCGCGTCCGGTGCGCGCGCGTCGACGCGCGGGGGACGGTGGACGAGGTGGCGGCGGCGGTGGCGGCGGCGGTGGCCCCCGCTCTCGAGGAGGCGCGCGCGGGGGCGCCCGTGCGGCGGCTGTGGGACGGCGAGCCGCTGCTGACGGAGGAGGGGGAGGAGCAAGGCGGGGCGGCCAAGTGAGCGGCGAGAGCGGGGCGCCGCGCGCGGCGGGGCGGAAGAGGCGGCGGCGGCGACGGGTCGATGCCTCGGCGACAACCCCACTCGGTCTGACCTTTAAACAAAGCCGGCGTGAGCCATGCGGTGATCATCACCATCACATCCACCACGACCCAAGGTGCGTTGCGGAGAGACGCAGCAAGACGCGCCGCGCGCGCCGACTCGCCGAAACGACGAAAAGAGCGGCGGCGACCTTTCGCGCCCGCGCGCCGTTTGCCCCCGAACCGCTTTGCCCCGCGCGTGTCCATCCCGATGATGCTCTTGACATAATCTTTGAGAACTGACGCGGCGCGGCGCGCGGCCCTTTGCGTCGCTCGTCGCTTGCGCTGAAGCCAAACAAACAAGCAAGTTTTCCTGATGGGATCGTCCAAACTCGCGCGCGCGCCCGCCCCGCGACCCCCACCTCGGTTCATATCCTCCGTACGGACCTCCTTTTACCACCGTGGAGCTGCATCCGTCCCATTACCACAACCAACCCCCGAGGGACATCAACTCGTCGCCCGCAACGTGTTTCGCCGCGGCGGCGGCCGTTTGCGCTCCAACCCCATCGCGCGGCCCGCTTTCCCTGCTCCGCGGCCCGGGTCGCATCATTTCTCGCCGCGTTTTTTTCCTTTGTTTGTCGCCCGCGCGCCCCTCGAGAGAGAAAAAAAAGGAGGATGATCGAACAAGATTGATATCCAACGCTTTACCTGATCAACACCCGCTGATCGACAAAATATCTTGCTGCGTTCTTTCTGACTTTTCGCTTTTGTCGCCCGCTTGTCGACGGCGCCCCGCTCGCTGTGCCCGTGCGCGCCGCCTTTTCGCTTCTGCGTCCGCGCCCGTGTGTGGATGAAGATCCTATCGAAATTCTTAGGACACCTTCGGAAGCGGGGGCAACCCCTCCGCTCGTGAGACTAAACATTTCGTTACCCAATCACTGACACACACCGCCCTTTTTTTTTTTTTTTATTGCGCGCGCGCGCCCGCCGCCGATCCCACCGCTGCTGCCGCTGCTGCTGCTCCCGCCGCCGCCGCCGAGCGTCGTCGCGTTGTGCGTGTGTGTTCGAGGGATGTGAACAAAAAATTAACTTTCGTTCTACCGACCTGGGGGCGACATGCCTTCCTGCGGAAACGATTTTTGGAGACCTGAACTGACGACACACACGCACAACCAGACGACTTGGCGCGGCGGCGGCAACTCTCGCTCCGTTTTTTCCCCGCCCGACCCGCGCTCTCTCGCCGCCGCCGATCGCTCAACCCCCTCCCCGCCCCCCCCGCCCGCTCCCTTCTCCCCGCCACCAAACGACAACCGCAGACAGTCCACCGAATAACAGCAGCACCAGCGCGATGGCGGCCCCCGGCGCCGCCGCCTCGCTCCCGCCGCTCCAGCCGCCGGGCCTCAAGCACGTGTCCCTCTGGCGCGTGGGCGGCGCTGAAGCCGCGGCCGCTCCTCCTGCCTCCTCCTCCTCCTCCTCCTCCTCCTCCTCCTCCTCCTCCTCCTCGAGCAACCCCCACGTCGCCGCCGCCGTCGCCGCGGCCGCGCGCGCCGCCGCAAAGGCCCCCGCCGGGTCCGTCGCCGTCATGGTCGTCGCCAAGGAGCCCGTCAACTCGATGGACGCGGCCCTGTGGCGCGAGCTCCACAGCGCCCTGCGCGCGTGCGAGCGCGACGCCGCCGCGCGCTCGCTCGTCATCTGCTCGGGCCTCAAGCGCGCCGTCTTCACGGCCGGCAACGACCTCAAGGAGCTGTACGCCCCCTTGACGTCGGCCGAGCGGTACGCCGACTTTTGGGACGCCCAGTCGTCCTTTTTGTGCGACCTCCTGATCTCCCCGCTCGCCACGGCCGCCGCCATCCGCGGCGCGTGCCCCGCGGGCGGCTGCTGCCTCGCCCTGTGCTGCGACCGGCGCGCCATCACCGCCGCCAAGGGCAGCGCCATGGGCCTCAACGAGGTGGCCCTGGGCATCCCCGTGCCCAAGTACTGGGCGCGCCTGATGGCCCTGCGCGCGGGCGGGCGCGAGGCCGAGCGCCTGTGCCTGGGCGGCGAGCAGGTCGCGGCGCAAGAGGCGCTGCGGCTCGGGCTCGTGGACGAGGTGGTCGGGGGCGGCGGCGGAGAGGGCGGGGGCGGGCGGGGGTCGTCGCCGCCGCCGCCGCCGCCGCCGCCGCCGTCGTCGTCACAGGACGGCGACCCCCAGGAGGTGGTCGCGCGCGCGGCCGCGTGGGCCGCCGCGCAGGCGCGCCTCCCGCGCGAGGCGCGGCACGAGACCAAGCTCGCGCTGCGCGGGGGCTTTGCGCGCGAGTGGCGCGCGTACGCGCTGACCGAGGAGGCGCGGTACGGGTGGGGCGCGATCAGCGCGCCCGCGACGGTGGCGCGGCTCAAGGGCGTGCTCGAGCGGCTGGGCGGCGGTGGGGGCGGGCAGTCCAAGCTGTGAGGAACGAGAGGGCGATCTTGCTTGCTTTTGGTCGCGCGCTTTGCCTCTTTTTGTATATTACACAAAACCTGCGAAAGCCTCGATCCAAAAAAAAAGAAAATCAGAAGAGCGCCGCGCGCGCGACCCCCCCCCCAAATAATCAAAAATCGAAAAATCCCTACTCGGGCCCGAGCAGCACCGTCGGCACCTTGCAGCGCCGCACGACGTCGGCCGACACGGGCGGGTTGAACAGCGCGCCGCCCAGGACTTGGCCCAGCCACGCGGTCGCCGCGTTGGAGCCAGAGCCCTCGTCGCCGAGGCCGGGCCGCCGGGACGACGCGAGCACGAGCATCGACGCGCCCGAGGCCTCGGCCGCGCGGCAGAGCTCCTCGGCGACCGACGCGCCCGGGCGCCCGCGCACGACGGCGACCGTGGCGCGCGTGCAGCCCCGCCGCCGCGCCAGCGGGAGGAGGGACGCCGACAGCGCGCGCCCCGCGCGCCGCGCCAGGGCGCGCTGCTCGTCCGAGCTGTGGTGCTGGAGGTGCTGCTGCTGCTGCTGCTGCTGCTGCTGCTGCTTTTGTTTGCTCGGCCGCTCGGGCAGCGTCGCCACCGACACGGCCCCGCCCCCCCCCGCTTGCACGGCCGCCGCCGCCGCCGCCGCCGCCGCGATCGCCTCTGCCGCCGCCATGTCCACCGCGGCCGTCAGCTCGTCGTCAAAATCGTCGCCGCCGTCCAGGGACGCCGCGCTGTCCAGGGGAGCCGAGGCGACGCCCGCGGCCAGGCCCCCCAGCGCAAAGGCGGACGTCGACGACACGGCGGGGACGACGTGCAGCAGGCGCAGCTCGGCGTCGCGCTCCTCGCGCCACACGTGCTCGACGGCCCAGGCGACGGCGCGGCGGGAGGCGCGGCTCTGGTCGACGGCGACGGCGACGACGCGGGGGCGGGGCCGGGGGCGCTCGTCGGAGTCGGAGGAGGAGGGGGAGGAGGAGGGGTCGGGGGCGGCGGCCGCCGCGAGGAGGACGGGGCGCTTGTTGGCGGTCGGCGCTTGCTGCGCTTGTTGCCGCGGTCGCTGGCGCGCCGCCGCTTTCGTCGTCGTCGACGCGTGACGCAGGAGCATCGTGCTGTAGGCGCGTCCGAGTAATAGGAGAGGTCAGGTGGAGACGGAGACCCGGGCGTTGTCGAGGATCGAGGAAGGCGCGGGCGACGAGAGCGGAGCGAAAAAGCGGGGAGGGAGGGTCAACAACAACAACAACGTGTTGGCGGGTCGTGTTGCCCGTGTCAGGAGACGAGGAAGACAAAGTGTGGGGGTTCCGGTGAGGAGCGGGCTGTCTGCGTGTGCGCGCGCGTATGTGTGTGCAACAGGTCAGGAGTTGTCGAGGTTGTGGCAGTCGCGGCCGCGGCGCGGGCGCCAGACGTTGGTCCGCGAGCTCGAGCTCGAGCGCGCGCGCGGGCGGCGAGGTGGCGCCGCCACCGTGGCGCGCCGTTGGCGGCTTGGCGGCTTCCGCACCCGTTCCGTCGCGATCCCTTACACCAAACCATCTCTCTCCCTCTCTCCCTCTCTCTCTCTCTATTTGCGGGTCGGGGGGCCGGCAGCCGCCACCCACGCGCTGGCGGCCACGTCGGCCGCGGCGCGGGGGCCCGCGTCGGGCGCAGCCGCAGCCGCCGCACCAGCCGCCGCCGCACCAGCCGCCGCCGCCGCCGCCGCCCCCCCCTGCTCCCCCCGCGCCTCCCCCCCCCGGCCCCCCGCCCGCCCCCACGCGCGGTACTCGTCGCTGTCCGGGAAGCACTCGGCGAGGAAGGCCCTGAGGCGCGGCAGGTATAACGGCGACGCGGCCAGGTCGTCGTGCCCCGCGCCCCGGACAAAGAGGGGCGGCAGGGAGGGCCGCGGCGCCAGCTCGGCCAGCCGCAGGCCCGCCGAGGCGTCGACCACCGTGTCTGCTGTGCCGTGCAGCACGAGCGCCGGGCAGCACGTGACGCGCCGGATGAGCGTGGCGTTGGGGAAGACGTCGAGGGGGGCGGGCCAGTGGCGCAGCCCGGGCGCGAGCACGCGCACGCCCGAGGCGATGGGCGAGTGCAGGATGAGGCCGGCGACGCCCGGCGCGCGAGCGTCGCCGCTGGGGGCCGCCGCTGCCGCGGCCCCCGACGGGGCGTCGGCCGCAAAGGGGCCGCCCCCACCGCCCCCGCCCCCGCCGCCGTTGCTGCTGCTGCGGGGCGTGAACGACGCCGCCAACGACCCGAACGACAGCCTGTCGAGGCTGACGCGGCGGCCGCCGAGCAGCCGCTGCAGCGACAGCGTCGCGGACGACAGAGCCCCGCTGCCGCTGCTGCCGCCGCCGCCCCCGTCGCTGCCAGCGCGCCCGCCCCCGGCCGCCGCCATCCCCCCGCCCCGCGCCGCGTCGCGCACGGCCTCGCGCCGCGCACGCCACGCCGCCCGCTCCGCGTCGCGCCGCCACCGCAGCCGCGCCGTCGACCGCCGCGCGGCCAGCCACACGCTCGGTCCCGAGCCCACGCTCTGCCCGTACAGGACGACGTCGGCCTCGTCGACGCCGTGCGCCTCGCGCGCGTGCCTGAGCGCCGCGGCGGCGTCGGCGAGCGCGTTGGAGACGCCCGGCCGCCCGCCGCTGCGCCCGTAGCCCGCGTAGTCGTAGCACACGACGTTGCACCGCAGGGCGCGGCCGAGCTCGGCGCAGAGCGGGAGCACGTGGCCGAGGTCGGCCGCGTTGCCGTGCGAGAAGAGCAGGGTGCAGCGGGCGCGGCGGCGGCGGCGGCGGCGGTTGCGACGGCGCGGGGCGCGGTCTGCTGCGTCGCGCTGGTTGCCGCCGTCGTCGCTGTCGCCGCGCGGCGGGCGCAGCGGCGGCAGGCCGTCGTCGTCGCCGTCACGTTCGCCCGCCCCCCCCTCCTCCTCCTCCTCCTCCTCCTCCTCCTCCCCCTCCAGGTAAAAGGGCACCCACGCGACCACGACGTCGTACCCGCCCGCGGCCGTGGCCCCGCCCCCGGCGCCCCTCGGCACCCCCCTGGGCACGCGCACGTAGCTGACGCGCGCGCGCGTCCAGGGCACGGCGGGCACGCCCGGCTCGAGGGGCACGACCTCCAGGCGGCGGTCGTTGAGGCGCCGGCGGCGGCGGTGCTCGCCGTCGCCGCCGGGCCAGTCGCGCGCGTCCTCGCGCGGGTCGCCGCCGCCGTCGTCGTCGTCGTCGTCGTCCTGCTGCTGCTGCTGCTGCTGCTGCTCCTCCTGCGGCCCGTCCTCCTCCTCCTCCTCCTCCTCCTCCTCCTCCTCCCCCTTTTCCTCGACGTGCGGGGCCAGGCGGGACTCGGCGGCGGGGCCGCCCTCCCCCCCCCCCTCCTCGCCGTCGTAGAAGAAGAAGCTGTTGGACGTGCGGCGGTCGCGGCGGCGCAGGCGGCCGTGGCGACGGTGGCGGCGGCGGTGGCAGCACGAGTGGCGGCGGCGAGGGCGCTCGTCGGCGCCGCCGCCGCCGCCGCCGCCGTCGTCGGCGTCCGAGGCCGACGAGCCGGAGGACGAGGACCACGGGTCGTCGGCGACGCCTTGCTCCTTCACGACGGCCGGCAGCACGTCGTACGTCGGAGGCGCGGGCGGGAAGAACGCGAGGCGCGCGGCCACGCCCTCGACCCCTCGGCGGAGCAGCGAGAAGAGGCCGCCGCCGCCCGGGGGGGGTCGCGCCATGCGCGCGGCGCGAGCGGCGCGAGCGGCGCGAGCGGCGAGCGTCGGGCGCCGCCGCGCGAGTGCGACTCGCTCTCTCCGCGCGCCGCTCGTCTCGCCGGCCCTTTCAGCCGCCGCGCGATGAGCAGGTCGCGGTGTCGATGCGCCCTAATCGGCTGCGCGCGCCGACGGGCGCAGTCGCGGCGACCCGGGCAGTGGGGGCCGGTCGCGGACGGCGACGAGGCCTCGGTTTCGCGTTCGAAGTGATTGGGGCGCGCGCGCTCACGACGTGGGATGCACGAGTCGAACAGGAGCAAGGAAAAGAAAGGGACAGGAACAAGTGCGGTTCAGCGGAGAGCTATGGCGAAGGCATCGGCGCGCGAGGGGGCGGACAGAAATCGTTTCTGAGGACGGCGCGAGCGGCGGCGGCTTTTGCCGCCGGGCACCGTCAGCGTCCCGCGCGCTCACCCAAACAGCCGCGCCAGCTCCTCCGCGGCCCCCGCGTCCTCCGACGCCGCGCCCATCTCGCAGTGCGCCAAGAAGACAGGGGGCCCAGTGGCGCGCGCACCCTCCCAAGACGCCGCCGCCGCCGCCGCCGCCGCCGCCGCCGCCACGTCGGCCGCGACGCGCGCGCACCAGCGCGCGCGGCCGGCGCGGCCGGCTCCCGCCGAAAACACGACCGCCAGGCCGTCTGCCGCCGCCGCCGTCGTCATCATCGCCTGCGCCAGCAGCGGCGGCAGCGCGCACCGGTAGCACGCGCGCCACGCGGCCTCGTCGCGTGGACGCGAGGACAGGACTGCCGCCGCGGCCGCCGCCGCCTCGTCGTCGTCGTCGTCGTCGTCGTCGCCCCCGCCCGCCCCTCCCTTTCGCCGCCGCCGCCGCTGCCGCGCCACCAGCGCTCGCTGCACGGCCGGCGCGAGCGCCAGCCGCAGAGCGGACGCGAGCTCTTGAGCGGGGACGTGCACGCTGTCCGGCACGCCCGGACCCTCGAGCGCGCGCTCCTCGTGGCTGCGCACGTCGAAGACGGCGACGACGCGCGGCAGCGGCGGCAGAGGAGGAAGCTGGGGGGCTTGCGGCGGCGGCGGCGGCGGCGGCTGCGGCAGGGGCGCGCCGTCACCGCCTGCGGTCGCTGGCGGCGTCGGCGGCGGCGCGGCCGGCAGCCCCATCAGCACCGCGAGCGCCTCGGTGCTGATATCGGCCGTGCGCTTCCGCGCAAGATGGCGGCCGGAGAGGAAAGAAGAAGCGCGGCGGCTGCCGGGCGACGGCGGCGGCGGCAGCACGACCGCCGCCGTGAGCGGAAAGCCCCGGGCGGCGGCGGCGCACGCGGCCGCGCGCGCGTCGGCCGCCGTCGCCGCGGCAAAGACGAGCGTGTGCGCCGGGGTCGGCGCTGGTGGCGGCGGCGGCGGTCGCTCGGCGGCGGCGGCGGCGTCCTCCTCCTCCTCCTCCTCGAACGGCGGCAGCGGCAGCAGACTTGCGACGGCGTCGCCCCAGCCTGCCGCCGCGCCCCCGTCGCCGGCCGTCAGAGCCTCGTGCAGGCGCGCGGGGGGGATGCGGACGGCGGCGCGCGCGACGGCCGCGGCGGCGGGATCGCGCGCGTCAGATTGCTCCTGCCGCACGTCGATGATCACGTGCGGCACGGCCCCCGTCTCGGCCAGCAGCGCGACGGCCTCGGTCGACAGGCGCGCGAAGAAGCGCCCTGGGCCGAGCGGGCGGCCGTGCGCGTCAAGGGCGCCGTCGGCCGATGAATAGGGGCCGAACGCGCCGCCGCCGCCGCCGCCGTCCTCGCCGCCGCCCCGGCCGGTGTGCAGGCTGGCCGCCTCGGCGGCGCGGCGCTGGCGGCGCGCGGACGCGATCGCCTCGCCCAGCGCGCGCGCGGCCCACGCGGCCGCGAGCAGGGCGAGCGCGCCGGTGAGCGAGCCGGACGTGGGCATTGGAGAAAAAAAATGGTGCGTGTCTTGGAGATGTGCTCGTCGTCGTCTGTTTGTGTTCGGCCGAGCTTGGCCCGGCCGTCGGCCAATGACGACGAACGAGAGTAGGAGGATGCGCACACGCTGTGGCGCCACACTGTGGCTCATGCGCACAGCGGAGGTGGAGCTAGGTAGGAGGAGCGCGGGCGCGCCCTTGAGACTCGGAGAGAGTGGATAGGCGCGCCGCTCCGGCGCGCCGCTCCGGCGCGCCGCCGCCCAGCGGACAAGGCGCCGCCGCCGCCGCCCGCGCTCGCGCCGCGCAAAAAGCGCGAGAGATACGTAGCGACACTCTCAGTCCGAGCACCGTCACGCACGCGTCGCCCACCCACCAATGGCACGGCGGCACCTGCTGCTCGTCGCGGCGGCGGCCGCTGCCGCGCTGCTGCTGCTCTGCTGTGAGTCTCTCTTTGGCTTGTCCCGTTTGGTTGAGCGAGAAGGAGAGCGGCGGGCTGTCAGCTTCCTCCGCGTCGCTACCCGACAGCCGACAACGGCCTCCGTCAAGGCGCGCGCGGCGCCAGAGCAAGGGCGTGTCCTGCTGGCTTCAGCACGGCGCCACCAACCGGGCGTCGGCGCCGCGGTCCGACGGACCGTGGGCTTTTCCCCGGGCGGTTGGTGGGAAGAGCAGCAGGTGGCGACAGCCCCTCCTCGTCGCTCCTTGGCCTCTCGCCCCGCAAAGACCCCGCACAGACTGCGGGACTCGGACCGGCGCCGCGACACTCCTCGCGAAGCTTTCCCTGCGCCCCAGCGCTGCTGGGCACGGCGCGGCGTGGCGCGAGGGCGGGCGCGCGCGCGCGCTCTCTCGGACGCGCTCGGCGCCGCAGACGACGACGACGCCGACGCCGCGACCTGCTCTGCTTTTTGGCCTGCTGGGCTCGCGCTCGTCCGCACGCGCGCGCACGCGCTCACGCGCTCCCCGCCCAACACACCTCCCCCCACCCCACACACACAAACACACACAAACAACAGCAGCCGCCGGCGCCCTCGCCCAGCCGCAAGACGCGTTCGCCCCGACCCCCGCCCCGCAGAGGCCGACCCCGACCGCCGTCGTCACGCGCCCCCGCGCCACGCCCTCGGCCACGTTTGGCTCGTTCGCCGAGTGCCTCGCCAACATGCCCAACTACTCGATCATGAAGCGCTTCGGCGACCGCCTGGGCCTCACGGCGCAGTACGCCGACCCCACCCTCGCGTGGACGATCTTTGCGCCCACGGACGCCGCCTTCTCCTCGGCGCTCGCAAAGGTCGGGCTCAAGGCCGAGGCGCTCGAGAGGCTGCCCGCGGCGGTGGTGAAGGGCATGCTGACGCCGTTCGTCAACTACCACATCGTCCCCCAGCTCGCGTCCACCGTGTCCTTGTACAACGGCATGACCCTGCCGACGAAGAACGCCGAGGCCAAGCCCCTGGTCGTGTCCAAGGCGCCGGGGGACATCCGCCTCAAGCCGGCGTTTGGGGCCGAGGCGCGCGTCGTGCGGCCCAACGTGCGGTGCGGGGCCGGGTGGGCGCACGGGATCGACGGCCTGCTGATGCCCAAGGAGCTGCCCAAGCTGCCGCCGGCGCTCATGGCGCGGCTGGGGTGATGGGGAGGAGAGGATTGTTGGAGGGAGGTGGTGGCGGCGGCGCGGCCGCCCCGCCGCCGTCCAAGCCCCCCGCCCCCGCCCTCGCGCGCTCGTTTTTTTTTTTTTGGTTCTTCGGGTACGGCTTTGTTTTTTTAGAGTCCTCTTATTAGCTCATAGTCCCCCTCTTCCCGCAGCCAGCGCTATATCAATGTGCTCCCCCCTTCTCCTTGTGACATACTGACGCCTCTTCTATCTCTCGCGGCGTACAGGGGGGACGTGGTGCGCGCTCGCGCCCGCCCGGCCGACGTCGGCCGCCGCCCCGCACACAGGCCGGGCGCGGTCGGCGGCGGCGAGCCCTCATCTGCCTGCCGCACGCGCAGGGCGCGCTCCGTCGCACACGCACTCGCCCTCAAAACTCGATTCGCTCCTCACGCTCTCGTGTGTGAGTCTGCGGTATCGTCGCACCAACAACAAATCGCGCGCACACGAAACAACACCTCAAGGCCTCCGGAACCCGCCGAAGGTCGCCCGCACTACTCACCCCGCGCACCCGCGCGCCCCCCGTGAGCAGAGCACCCGAAAGAATCCCGATGGCGCGCTACGCCGTCGTCGCCCTGGCGGCGTGCGCGCTCGTCGGGGCAGTGGTTGCCAAGGGTGAGTCTGTTGGGTGCTGCTGCTGCCCGGCGGGCGAGTGAGCGAGAGGTCGAGAGAGGAGGAGGAGGAGGAGGAGGAGCGACGCGTTTCTGCGCTCCCTCGTTCGTGTCCGCCGCGCGCGCCTCTCGGCCATTCGACCGGCCTCGAGCGCGCGCGGCAGCTGGCTGAGCGCTGTCCGAACTACACACGCCGCTCTTCCGGCCGCGCGCGCCCCCCGCACGCGAGCGCGCGCGCCAACAGCTGTTGTCTGACGTCGAGGCCCGCCCGCCGGCCGGACGCATCGCCGCGCCGTCGCAACAGCAGCAAGAAGGCCGCGCCGCGCGGGCCGCCAGTCCACCCAGAGTCCTCGCTCAATAGCACCCCCCTCTCAAGCGCCCTGAACGCCCCTCGCCCACAACAACAACAACAACAACGACAACAACAGAGCCCGCCTACGTGCCCCCCCCCCCGCAGGCGGCCGAGTTCCTGCCCACGGCCACCGCCGGCGCCGCGACGCTAAAGTGGGAGGCGCCGCTCGCGGCGCGCGCGCCGAGCGTCATCCCGGGCCTCCAGGCCACCGAGTGGCGCAAGGTCAACGCGTCCATGCCGAGCCTCGAGGCCATCTCCCCCTTCATGGAGTCGATGACCCCGCTCATCGCGCCCATCGGGCGCGTGGGCGCCGCCTACGCGGCCCTGTGCGAGGCGCTGGGTCTGCCGCGCGTGCGCGTCGCCCCGCTGATGCGCGCGACGACCGTGCCCAACAACCACCTCAGCAAGGTCATGGTGCCCGTCATGACCACGCTCACGCAGCGCGTGCCCTGGGACCGCGTGCTCGACCCGAGCACCGTGTGGGTGTCCAAGGGCCTCAAGGCGGCGGCGTTCTCCGCCGACGTCATGGAGGCGCTCGTCGCGTCGGGCAAGGTGCCGCGCGTGCTGCCCGGGTGGAAGGCCAAGGCGGCGCAGGGCGCGGCCGACCTCAAGATGCGCGAGGCCGACGCGATCGGCGACCTGCTCAACCGCGAGGTGGCCGGCGGGGGCGGGGGCGCCCTGGGGATGGGCGCCCCGACGCCCGCGAGCGCCCGGCCGGCGGGCAAGGCGTCGGCGGCCGCGGCGCTGCTCGAGGCCAAGGCGCACGCGCTGGGCGCGGCGCTGGCGCCCGAGGTCGAGGGCTACGAGGCGGTGTTCTCGTGGCCCAAGGACAAGGGGCCGCGCAAGGTGGCGCCGGGCGAGCGCGACGTGGCGTCGCCCATGGCGCCCCGCAACGTCGGCGGCGGGGGGCACGTCAAGCCGTCGCTGTCGCCCGAGGAGGCCAAGGCGGCGCAGATGCGGCCGCTGCCGGCGCCGGCCGGGGCCAAGGCCAAGGCGCCGGCCAAGGCGGCGGCGGCCTTCACGCTCGACCTCGACGCGCCCGAGCTCAAGGGGCTCAAGGCCCTGCTGGCCGACCCCAAGCGCAACCCGTTCCTGTCGGCCGACCCGCCGCGCCCCAAGGAGCGGGCGGCCGCCGGCGCCGCGCGCAAGGCGGCCGCCGACCGCGACGACGACCGCGACGACGAGTGAGACCGATCGCGCGGCGGCGGCGGGGCTGCGGCCGGGGGGGGGGGGGGCCTCCGGGCGCCGGCGGCCGGCGGCGGCCGAGGGGCCGGCGGCAGCGGCGCGGCCCTGTGGTTCCTTTTTAGCGTCGCCGTTCTCGGAACGGCTCTCAAGGCGAATCCAATCGTTTTAAACCTTGCGTTGTACACACATACACACGCACACGCCCGCACGCACAGGCGTGCCGCGCGCTCTCCCTCGCTTTCTCATCACGCGCGCGCGCGCACGTTGGTCTCGTCCCGCCGCCCCAGCCTGATTCTCCGACAGCCGCGCGGGGCCCCAATCCTGCGCCTTGCAATCGCGCGCAATCCGCATATCGCGTACTAGCCGCTCAAGTACCCAATCATGCTACGCGCGCGCATGGGGGCGTCCCGCAGCGGGCGGGCGGCCGCGGGCGAGGCCAAGGCATCGTCCACCTCCCTCCGCCCGCTGCTGCTGCTGCTCTGGGCGTCGTCGCCCGCGGTGCGCTCGCGCGTCATCGGCCGTCGGTCAACGACAACAACGACAGCAGCAGCATCAGCTGGTAGCAACGACTGGGCTGCGTCGGCGGCCGCCGCCATCCGCGGCGCCGCGGCCGCCGTGCCGCCGTCCGCGCCGACGACGGCGCGCGAGGGGCGAGGAGGAGGAGGAGGAGGAGGGCGAGGCGGCGGCGGCGGGGGTCGCGGCGGCCGCGGCCGCGGCAGCGGCGGCCGCGGCAGGCGCCGGACGGACGACGAGGACGACGAGGACGAGGACGAGGGCCAGCTGCGCACGCGCCGCTGGAGCGACATGACGCTCGAGGAGATGCGCGAGCTGCAGCGGCAAGAGATGACGATGGCGGGAGGGGGCGAGGAGCGGGGCGGCCGCGCCGCCGCCGCGGGGCCCGCCCCGCGCGCCCGGCCGCCCCCTTCCTCTTCGCCGTCCGCCCTGGAGCCGTGGCAGGAGCGCCGCCTCGCGATGGCGCACGCCGAGGGCCGCCGCCGCGTCGCCGTCGGCGAGCTCGCCGCGTCCCTGGGCCTCGACCGCCGCGCCGTGCTCGACTGGTGGCAGGCGTTCCCCGCGCGCCCCGAGGCCGAGCGGCGCGCGCTGCTAGAGGCGGCGCGCGAGGACAAGGGGGCGATGGCGCCCGAGGAGCGCGCGCGCGCGGTGCCGCTCATGGGGAGCCGGAAGAAGAAGAAGACGCAGCAGCAAGGGTCGGCGGCGGGGGGTGGTCGGGGGACCGGGGAGGGGCAGCAGCAGCAGCAGCAGCAGCAGCAGCAGCAGGACGAAAACGACGACGAGTGGGCGGCGGCCAGCGGCGGCCAGCGGGCAAACGCCGCCGCCGCCGCCGCCGCCGCCCCTCTGCCGCCGCCCAACGTCGGCGCCGCCGCCTCGGCCGCGCTGCGCCGCCTGCCGGCCGAGGTCTCGCGCACGCTCGAGGCCGTGTACGCGCGCACCCCCTACCCGGGCGCCGAGGTCATGCAGTCGCTGTACGCGCTGCACCGCCTGCCAAAGCCCGTCGCCGCCGCGTGGTTCTCGCGCCGGCGCGCCGAGGACGGCCGGCCGCAAAACCCGCGCCGCGCGGCGGCCGAGGCGGCCGGGGCGGCCGGGGCGGCGGCGGCGGCGGCATCGGCGGCATCGGCGGCGCGCAGGCGGGATGACGGGTCGGGCTTTGTCGAGGACCCGAGCGTCGGGCGGGACGCGGAGGACGCGTGGTGGCTGGTGGGTGGGGCCGGAGAGGGTAGCGGTCAGGGGCCTGGAGGAGGGGTGGCGGGGGCTGCGGCTGCGGGCCAACCGGCGGCTGCAGACGCCGCCATGCTGAGCACTGCCGCCGCCGAGGCCGCGGCGGTGGCGGCCGTCCTCGCGTCTCCCCAGCTGCGGTCGTCGCTGCCGTCGCCCAACAAGGTGAAGAAGGCGCGCAAGCCGAGGGAGGAGTGATTTGTTTTTGTTTGTTTGCTGGATTTTTTTTGTGCTGTCGGCGTCTGTTTGCTGTTGCCGCCGTCTCTCGCTCGGAGCATGTCATCCATTGCAATCCGTGCTCTCGCCGTGCTCTCTCAATCTTTGGATGCGATCATCCTCACTTGGACGCACCCCATACAAACAACGCGCGCGTGTCCTCAGAGAGTGCTCGTTTGATGTGATCTCTCGCGCGTCGACACGCCTCTAGAGGAAAGAAAAAAACGCACGGCGGCGGCCTAACGAGCGCCGCCGACCCACCCACCCACCCACCCACCCACCCACCCACCACCGCCACCATGCCGCCGCCCCCTCCGACGCGCCGCTCGCGCCGGCAGCAAGGCCTCTCACCCGAGGCGGTCGTCGAGCACCCACCCGAGGCAAAGCCTCGAGTGGGTGCTCGGCTGCCCCTCGCGCCGCGCCTGTCCGCGCCGCAGCCGCCGCCGCCGCCGCCGCCGCGCCTGTCCGTCGCCGCGCCCGAGACCCACGACCCGCAGCAGCAGCAGCAGCAGCAGCAGCAGCACCGTAAGCGCGCCCACGCCGCCGCCGCCGCCGCCACCCCCCCGACCGCGCCTTCGACCGCAGCAGCAGCGCAGGCGGCCAGGCCCTCGATCCTCCGCGCCCTGCTCCTGCCGCCCTCCCCCTCTACCCACCGCCCGCCGCAGCTGCGCCGCCCGCGCTCGCCGCCGCCCCCGCCTCCCGCCCCGTCCGCCGAGCTGGCCGCCGCGCTGCTGTCGCTCATCCTACGGCGGCGCAGCCGGGCGTCGGTGTTTGGCGCGTGCATGGCCATGCTCTATGCGTGCAACGACCTTCCGTTTGGTCCGGCGGGGGGCGGTCTGGCGGCGGCGGCGGGGGCCCGTCTCGGCGGCGGCGGCGGCGGCGGCGGCGGCGGCGGCGGCGTCATCGAGGAGGACGAGGAGGACGAGGACGACGAACGAGGCGACGCGGGACAAGCAAGGTCGCTCGGCGACCTCGACGGCCGACTCGATGCCACGCTCGCCGCCGTCCTTTCTCTGCTGGCGCGCGCGGGGATCACGGCCGAGGGGCTGGCGGCAGGCGGCAACAGCGGCGGCGGCGGCGACGGCGGCGGCGGTGGCGGCGGCGGCGGCGGCGGCGGCGACGACGACGCGCTCGCGGCGCTCTGGATCGTCGAGGCGACCGCGTCGGCGCGCCGCTCCCCCGCCGGCCGCGCGGCCTACTGGGCCGCTTGCGCTCAGACGCTGCTCCTGGTTCCGCCCGAGGAGTGGGCCGCGGGGGCCACCGACGCGGGGGCGTCCCGCCGCGACCGCTGCCGCGCGGCCACCCGCGCCGCGGCCGCGCGCCTCCAGCCGCGCCTCGTGGCGCGCCAGCGCGCGCTGCTGGAGGCGTGCGGGTGGCGCGTGGGCCTGGTGTCTTGGGGCCGCGACGTGGCGCCCGCGCTCGAGGCGCTGCGGGCGGTGGGGGGTCCTGCGGCGGCGGGAGGCGGAGGCGGCGGCGGCAGCGCAGAGGAGGAAGAGGAGGAAGAGGAGGACGAGGAGGAGGAGGAGGAGCGGGAGCAGCTGGCGTGGGGCCTGTGCTCGCCGCTCGCGGCGGCGCGACGGCTCGTGCGCGAGGACGCCGAGGCGTACGTGCGCGCGCACGCGCGCATGCGCGGGGAGCAAAACGCGGACAAGGGGCGGGAGGGCGGCGGCGGCGGCGGCCAAGGCGGCGGCCGTGGCGGGGGCAGCGCGACGTGATCTCTCTTGGGGCGGGGCTGCCGAAGCGTGTGCGTCTTGCAAACGTCGGTTTTTTTTTAATGCGCGACACTGAACACATGCTGCCTGCCCCCTTCACAGGTCGTCGTCGTACTCCTCGTTGTGCATGTCCTCCATCATCCGGTGCAGGAACGACTTTTTCGGCGCGGGCTGCTGCGTCGGCTGCTGCTGCGTCGGCTGCGTGGCGGGCGCGGCGGCGTTGGGCGCGCCGCCGGCGGCAGCGGCCATCGACGCCTGCGTGGGCACGGCGTAGGGGTGCTGTTGCTGGTGCTGCGTCTGCGTCTGCGTCTGGGGGGGCTGCTGGGCCGCGTGAGGCGCGTAAGGCGCGACGGGCACTGGCGGCTGCGGCGGCGGCGTGCGGCGGCGGCGGCGCCAGGCGCCGTCGTCGGCGGGGCCGGAGGCGGCGGCTGCCGGCTGCTGCGACGCGGCAAGAAGCGCCTGCGACTGCTGCTGCTGCAGCTGCGGCGGCTGCGCCTGCGGCTGCTGAGACGCCGCCGGCCGAGGAGGGCGCGGCGGGGGCACCGCAAACACCACGTCGTCGTCGTCGTCCTCGCCGCCGCCGCCCGCCGCGCCGTCCCTGCCCATCGCCCAGTCCATCATGCGGCGGCCAGACGAGGGCTTTTGGGCGGCGGCGGCGGTGGCGGCGGCAGCAGACGGGGCGGCGGCGTTGGCGCCCGCTCCCGCACCGGCCGCTCCCGCTCCCCCCGCTGCAGCGCCCGCGGCGGCCAGCCGCCGCTGCTTGCGCTCCTCCCGCTCGACGCGCTCCGCCGCCTCCTGCCGCCGGTCCTCCTCGTCCTCCTCCCCGGCCGCGCGCCGCATCGCGCGCAGCTCGCGCCGCATCTCGCGCGCCTCCCGGCGCAGCTCGCCCAACAGGCGCGCGCCCGGCCGCTTGAGCGCCCCGGCGTCGTCGCCCGTGACCGCCGCCAGCCCCCGCGGCAGGCGGCCGAGGGTGATGAGGCCGCCCGCTGCTGCTGCCGCCCCCGCCCCCGCCCCGCCCTCGTCCGAGCCCGGGCTGCCTCGGCTGCGGCTGCGCTTGCCGCCGACGGCGCGGGCGCGCTTGGCGGCGCCAGCGGCAGCGGCGCCGCCCCCCGCCGCGCGTCGCTTGGCCGCCTGCACGCCGCGCGGGGACAGGGACGGCGAGCGGGCGCGCCCGTCACCGCCGGCCGCCGCCTCTGCCGCCGCCGCCTCGCGCGCGCGCCGCTGCTCCTCCAGCTTGCGCGCCTGGAGGACCAGCGACTGGGGCAGGACCGGGTGGCGGCGGCGCGAGGCGGTAGTGGCGGTGAGGGCAGTGAGGGCGGTGGTGGTGTGGTGGAGCTGCTGCTGCTGCTGCTGCTGCTGCTGCTGCTGCTGCTGCGGCTGCGGCGGCGGCGGGGGCGTCGAGGCGCTCCGGCCGCGCGGCGGCGGCGGCGGCCGCCGCTCCACCTGACGCCACAGCAGGACCGCGTCGTCGTCCAGGGACGGGGCGGCGGCGGCGGGCGGGGAGAGCGGGGCGAGCACGCCATCTTCCTGCTTCTGGTCTTCGTCGTCGTCGTCGTCCTCGTCCTCGTCGTCGCCGTCGCCGCGGCCGCCACCACCGTCGACCGCCATTGCCGCCGCCCCCTCCGCTCCCGTCGTCGTCGCCGCCGGCCCCCCCGCCTGCTGCTGCTGCTGCTGCCGCCGCCGCCGCTCGTTCTCCCGCGCCAGCAGCAGCAGCGCCGCGAGCGCGTGCTTGCACACGGGGTCCTTGACGCCGGACGGGCACGAGCACGAGTGCGGCGGGGCGTAGGGGAACGAGGGGAACATCGGCGCGTCGTCGCCCCCGCCGCCGTCGCCGTGGTCGCCCCACCCGTGGTGCGCGATTCCCCCGCGGCCAAAGCGCACCTCGATGCCGTAGGCCGAGGTGCCAAAGGCGCGCGCGCGCAGGACGCGCGTATGCGGCTCCTTCAAGGGGTCGTCGTGCGTCAGGCCCGGGGGCGGGGGCAGGAGCAGCTCGACGGCGCCGCGGCGCTTGAGCATGTCGCGCGCGCGGTCGACGTAGCGGCGCGTGCGCTGCAGGCTCACGGGGCTGTTGGCTCCGGCGCCGGCGCCGTCGTGGTCGGGGGCTTGGGCGCCCGCGGTCCGGCCGGGCAGGAAAGCGACGCGGCGCCCGTTGGCGACGCCGTCGAGCAGGAACGCCGCGTGCTTCTCCACAAACGCCTCGGTGACCTGGCTCGGGTCGACGGGCTGGCCGAAGAGCGGCACGTATGGCTCGGTGGGCTCGGGTGGTGGAGTCGAGTCCATCTTACTGAACAAGGCGCCGGCGGACGCGAGCGCGAATGGCGGGGAGGGTGGCGCGTTCTCGTGTCGGGGGCGATGTTTTTGCGCGCGCGCGCCCCGATGCGGGGGCTTCTGCCGCTTAGGCGACGCGGCCTATTGGAGCGGCAGGGTTATTGAGTATGTAGCTGCGAAGTAGTGATACAAGCATGTGTGGATGTGAGTGTGTCTATGCGTGTGCGGCGTCGTTGAGCGAAGAGAAACACCACGGAGCAGCGCAGCGCGCGCTGCCCCGCCCGCCCTCGACCGTCCGACGCTCCG
>Ga0315905_10001994_pt1 | contig 21658 bp, 20 predicted proteins | sample LakEriMetagenome_5_FD_203522 | JGI IMG/M metagenome (GOLD analysis project Ga0315905, IMG submission 203522) | Freshwater fungal communities from buoy surface, Lake Erie, Ohio, United States - Buoy 4 MA121 | ecosystem: Environmental > Aquatic > Freshwater > Lake | place: USA: Lake Erie, Ohio...
AGCGACATGGTGATAGGGCTTGAGCGTAATGGACAACATGAAGACCCTCTGGTGAGAAACACTACTCAGCTTAGGGTTTTGAAGAACAGGTATAGTGGCACTACTGGACCAGCAGGTTGCTTGCTTTACAACAAAATCACAGGACGGATGACTCCTACTGGTGATATCTCTGACGTACTTTGAAAGGAAACATTATGGACAGCATTGAATATTGGCAATCCGTTTTAAACAAGCTTGATAAGAAATCATTTAAGGCAATTAATAAAATCAAACCCGTTGTTCATTATTTAGGAACACCTAAGTTTTACTTCAATCACGATGAGTCATTTATCAGGGCAAAGGTTTTTTGTTTAGATCACCCGGAACTTGGGTGTCAGACTATCAATACAAGCATTGTTATTTCTATCAATGACGATGGGTGTTTTGAAACACTTAACACTTTTTATAAATCAAAACCGTTTGGTGAATCCCCTCTTTCATCTAACGTTGAAGAAATGCTTTGCGCTGCTTAAACTATGAGTGATTATGTATATGATTTGGAAACCTACCCAAACATCTTTACTTTTTCCGCTATCAAAACAGATGGCAGTGAAAGACAAGTGTTTGAAATGTCTACTCGTAAAAACGAAGCAGACAAAATGTTTTCGTTTCTTGATCGCTTACATGATAATGGTGATCGCTTGGTTGGGTTCAATAATGTAGGGTTTGATTGGCCTGTCGTTAAAGGTTTGCTTGATGTTAGGGATAAGGCTGTCACTGTACCGGGCAAGTCCGTTGCAAACAAAGCCTATCGTTTAGCGCAAGCAATCTTTAACGATCAGAAACAAGCGTTTAAGCCGGTTAAGTCTACAGATATGGTGGAACAGATTGACCTGTTTAAAATCTATCACTTTGATAACGTAGCTAAAGCAACGTCTTTGAAGATGCTTGAGTTTAATATGAAGGTTGATGACATCCGTGATCTGCCTTTTCCACCGGGAACATTATTGACCGATGATGAAATGGATGTGTTGATTAGTTACAACATGCATGATGTTGATAACACTTTACGTTTCTACCTGTTGTCAATTCCTCTGATTACTTTTAGAGAAGAGTTGACAAAGAAGTATAAGCGTAGCTTCATGAATCATAACGATACCAAAATTGGTAAAGACTATTTCATTATGCAGCTTGAAAAGTCTATGCCAAATTCTTGTTATAAAAAGAACAAGGATGGGTCTAGGTCAATCAACCAAACAAAGCGTCCTGTTATTGCTATTAAAGATTGCCTGTTTAGATATTACAACTTTACTCGTCCTGAGTTCTTAGCAATAGTTAATTGGTTTAATCAACAGCACATCACAGAAACCAAAGGAGTATTCTCTGACATTGAAGAACACTTGCTTGGTGATGTTGCTCAATACGCTGACACCATTGTTAAACGTAAGAAGTTTAAAGAGGAGCCAGATCAAGCAGCCTTGATTGACTTCAAGGCTGAGCATCCAATGGGCTGGGTCGAGCCTAAAGAGTTGAAGGTGAAGAAGAAAGGTGAAACTCAATACAGCTATTGGGGTCATTGGAAAGAAGCAACCAATCTTAATGTTGTAGTTGATGGCTTTCGTTTCGACTTTGGTACTGGTGGCATTCACGGCAGTGTGCCTCCTTCAATCATTGAAGAAGATTTTGATTACGTGATTGTTGATGCTGACGTTGCTTCTATGTATCCCAATGTTGCCATCAGTAACAACGTCTATCCAGAACATCTTACTGACGCTTTCTGTACCATCTACAAAGACGTATACGAACAGCGTAAGAGCTATGCCAAGAACACGGCAGAGAACGCTATGCTTAAGCTGGCATTGAACGGTGTGTATGGTGATAGCAACAACCAGTACAGCCCTTTCTATGACCCTAAGTACACAATGACCATTACGATTAATGGGCAGTTGCTGCTTTGTTTGTTGGCTGAAAAGCTTCTTGCCATTAAAGGCTTGAAGATGGTTCAGATAAATACAGACGGTGTCACTGTGTTGTTGCCTCGTGGTAGTCGTCCTCAATACAATAAAATCTGTGAAGATTGGCAGAAGAGAGTTAACTTACAGCTTGAGTTTGCTGAGTATTCAAAGATGATTATTCGTGATGTCAATAACTACATTGCCATATACACAAACGGCAAGGTTAAACGCAAGGGCGCTTATCAATACGAAGGGCTAGGTTGGCATCAAGATCAAGGTGGTCGTGTCATAGCGATGGCTGCTGAGGCTTCTATTTTGACAGGCGCAGACCTATACGACTTCATCAGCAACCATGAAGACAAGTACGACTTCATGCTACGCACTAAGGTGCCTCGTAGCAGCAAGCTTGTTCAAGTGTTTAGTGATGGCACAGAAGTTCAACAACAAAACATCTGTCGTTACTACGCCTGTAAAACAGGTGGTCAGCTAATCAAAGTTATGCCTGCGCTTTATGCTGGTGATCCTGACAGAAGGCTTAGTGTTGAAAGCGGCTGGGCAATGAAGGTTTGTAACAACATCAAAGACTTTAGTTACGACATTGATTACGACTACTATGTTGAAGCGGCAAAGAAACTTTTGATAGGATGTGAAGAAACAGTTGCAATTCCTGAAGACCCCTATGTATAATCCATTGCTTGTTATGTTTAACAAGACGGCATAGATGGCCCCGATAGCGCCATCATTTTCAAAAGGAACTCTATGAGTGAAGATAAAAAACGAGTGAAGATTAAGGCAACCATCTACTGGTGCTTTCATAATAAGCTGAATGAGATGGCTGGTAAATACACAGTTGATCTTTGCAACTTGTCTGAAGCTGCCGTAACTGCTTTGGAAGAAATGGGAATCAGTGTTCAATCAAATGATAAGCATCCAGAAAAAGGAATGTATATCACTTGTAAGTCACAAAATCCGATTCGCATTTTCGATAACGATGGTGACGAAATTACAGAAGAGATTGGTAATGGCAGTCTTGCCAAAGCTATGATTGGTTCTTACGCTTGGACTTATAAAAACAAGAAAGGTACTAGTCCCTCCATTGGCAAGTTGATCGTCACCAACTTGGTTGAGTATGGTGGTGGTGGTGACATTAACGAAGATGAGGCCCTTTAAAATGAACGAACTTAAACTTACTTTTACCCTGTCGCTTGATCAAGCAAACCTTGTTATGGCTGCTCTAGGCAAACTGCCTTATGAAGCCTCAGCCAGTGTGATTGCTTTGCTGCAGCAGCAAGCTGATCCACAAGTTAAGGAAGCACAAGCCAACCACAGCCGCGCCCTTGAGCCTATTGCTGACTGATGATTGCATTGCTGGACGCCGACATACTGGCTTACCGCATTGCCTTTGCCTGCAAGGATGAAAAGGTTAACGCTGCTAGGCTCAGACTTAGTAGCTACATCATTGACATCCTTGCACTTAAAGTAGATCGAACATACACAGATTGCTTTGTTGATGATTGGAAACTCTACATTACGGGCAAAGGAAACTTTCGTGAACAGCTTGCAATAACGGCTCCGTATAAAGGAAACAGAACAGCGCCTAAACCAGAACACCATCAGGCTATGCGTGATTGGTTGTTGAAGGAATGGAACGCTATCAATGTTCAGGGCAGTGAAGCAGACGATGCCATTGCCACTGAAGCAACAAAGCTTGGTGCAGGCAACTGCATCATGGTGAGCGTTGACAAAGACTTTGATCAGATACCGGGATGGCATTACAACTTTGTCAAAGACATTGGATACTATGTCACTGAAGAAGAAGGATTGCTATCGTTCTATAAGCAAATACTGACAGGCGATGACGCTGACAACATCAAAGGAATATATGGCATTGGCCCAGCGAAAGCTGGAAAGATGCTAGCAGAAACTGATAATGATGAGTTGGCAATGTGGCAAGTTTGTTTAGATGCTTATGAAGGTAATGATGATAGGGTTCTTGAAAACGCTAGACTGCTTTGGCTTAGAAGGTATGATAATGAATTGTGGGTTCCACCAACATTAAGGATTGATAATGGAAATTGAAATTAAACCAAACGATGTGATGATTGTCTTTCGCCCTATGGGTGTTGAGGATGGTGCTTGGGATGGCAATTACAGCATTGCTATTAGTGCTATTGGACCTTTAACATTGTCAGAAGACGATGTTGGTAAACTAATTTCATCTGCAATGATGACAGCAGCTTGTACTAAACTGCTTGAGACAGATAATGAATTGGTTGAAAGAGCAGCTAAGCATTGCGAAGAATCTTTTGGCAACATGGAAGAAGCCATTGCCATTCCGATCAATGTTTATGACAAAGGTCATTCATTGAGTAAAGATACTGAAACAGTTGGTGGTATGCAGTGATGACTGAATCTCCTTTCATAACAGAACAGCAGCGTCTTCATGACTACGTTGATAAAATTAATCAAGCTGAGGGAGTCGGTGTCAAATATGACGGTGGAAAACCTCAATGGAGTTTGATGCCTTGGGATGCACTCACTGAAGTTGTTGATGTATTGACATACGGTGCAAAGAAATATTCTTCAGACAATTGGAAGATTGTTCCTAACGCTCGTCAGCGATACATCGACGCAGGCTTTCGCCACTTCACTGCCTATGCTGCTGGTGAGAAAAACGATAGAGAGACTGACATGAACCACCTCGCTCATGCCATGTGCTGCATGTTGTTTCTTCTTGCCTTTGATAAGGATGGAATTAAATGATTACAGTAAACGTAACCATTGCTGCTGAGTTCGACGGTGTTGAAAAAGATTATGAAAACCATGATGATTTTCTAGACGCTGTTGTTGCTCATGTGCAATATGGCCTTGATCGACTTGATGTTATCTCCGTTGTCTATAGCGACAAGTCTGTACAATCACATTTGCTTTAATGAGAAACGGTGGTGAATGGACAGAGGCTAGATTCAGAAGCTTTGTAACATCGTCACTAAGGGCTGCTTCTCGTAGGTGGCCTGTGAAGTTTAAAGCACTGAAGGAAGCTTTTGTTGGTCGTAAGACTAATAACAAAACTGGAAAGCTTGCTATGCATTACAAATGCGTTAGCTGTAATAAACATTTTGTAGCTGCTGATGTTCAGGTTGATCATATATCTCCAGTGGTAGACCCCGTAAAAGGTTTCTTAAGCTGGGATGTTTATATAGACAATTTGTTTTGTGAACTGAATAACCTACAAATTTTGTGCCAGCCCTGCCATAAAAAAAAGACGGCAGAAGAAAAACTGATGAGGAAAAAGAAATGAATTTTATAGGAATGCTAACTCTACTGTTTATTGGACTTAAACTTACAGCAGTTATTGATTGGAGTTGGTGGTTTGTGTTGATGCCGTTGTATGTGTCTGTTTCATTGCCATTTTTGTTTTTTATTATGGGTTTTATTTATCGTCTAACTTATAAGAAAAAGAAATGAGCCTCTTAAAATACCCACATCTTGAACGGTTTGGCACCACTGAAGTAGAAGCCATTGAGGTAGGGACAGCCTATGTGTTTCCTAAACTTGATGGTACTAATGCCAGTGTATGGGCAGCGGAAGACTACTCAATCAAAGCAGGTAGTCGTAACCGTGAGCTAAGCCTTGACTCAGATAATGCTGGCTTCTATGCTGCTATGCTGCAGGATAAACAAGTTGGTGCTTATCTACTTGAGTATCCCTATCACATCCTGTACGGTGAATGGCTTGTGCCACATACGGTGAAGACCTATGTTGACACTGCTTGGCGAAAGTTCTATGTGTTTGATGTGTTTAATAAACTCACCAGCCAGTTCATTCCTTTCACTGAGTATGAAGAAAGACTTAAGGCATATGGTCTTAAATACCTAGCTCCCATTGCCATCATTAAGAACGGTGACCTTGATGTCTTTACAAAATGCCTTGAGAAGAACACGGTGTTGATTAAAGACGGTGAAGGTGTTGGTGAAGGCATTGTCATTAAGAACTATGACTATGTGAATAGGTATGGCAGGGTTACATGGGCTAAGCTAGTCACTAACGAATTCAAAGACAAGCACCATAAAGAAATGGGAGCGCCTTTGATTGGTTGTGAAATTGTTGAAGAAAAGATTGTTAATAAACTTGTAACTGAATCACTAGTTGATAAGGTGGTTGCAAAGATTATTACTAGCAACGATGGTGTTTGGTCTAGCAAAAATATTCCTCAACTAATTGGCACAGTCTTTTACGACTTAGTTAGAGAAGACATTTGGACAATGGTTAAAGACTTTAAGAACCCAACAATTAATTTCAAAACCCTAAGCCACTACACTACAGCAAAAATTAAAGAACTACGAAAGGATTTATTTTAATGAATAAATAGTATAACTGCCATCCCTTCAAGGAGCCTGTGCGCTCCTTTTTTAATTTAACCAAGGAAACTTAATGAGTGAATTTCGTAATAGCTTTGCAGAGAATGTGTTTCGTTTTAAATATGCCCAAGGCCCCGGAGACACATGGGCAAAGTTGGCTGAGCGTCTTGTGGAGGATGTATGTGGTAGTCGTAACGGTACGATGTCGGTTCTTATGTCAACGGAAGATCGTAAGCAACTGACCAACTTGATTAAGGAAATGAAGTTCATTCCCGGTGGTCGTTATCTCTACTACGCTGGTCGTCCCTTCAAAGCCTACAACAATTGCTTCCTGCTTCGTGCTGAAGAAGACACCCGTGAAGAGTGGAGCAACGTGACATGGAGGGCTATGTCGTGCTTGATGACAGGTGGTGGCATTGGCATTGACTACTCACGCCTGCGTCCTGCTGGCAAGGCTCTGTCGCGTACTGGCGGCACTGCCTCTGGTCCAATTCCTCTCATGTCTGCCATCAATGAGATTGGTCGTAACGTAATGCAGGGTGGTAGTCGTCGCTCTGCCATCTATGCCAGCTTGAATTGGCAGCATGAAGATGTGCAGAAGTTTTTATACATCAAGAACTGGAGCGACGATATTAAAGCAATGAAGCTCAAAGACTTCAATGCTTCGGCCCCACTGGACATGACCAACATCAGCGTTAATTACGACGATGCTTCTTTGGTTGGTGGACTTGAGAACAATCCTGTGTTTATGCAGAATGTTCGTCAGGCAATGGAGACTGCAGAACCCGGCTTCAGTTTTAACTTCGGAGCTAAGCAGAACGAAACCCTGCGTAACGCTTGCACTGAAGTGACATCAGAGGATGATAGTGATGTATGCAACTTGGGCAGCATCAACATGGGACGCATCACCAGCATCGAAGAGTTTAAACAAGTGGTTGAACTTGGCTCTAAGTTCTTGGTGTGTGGTACGTTGAGGGCTGATCTGCCTTATGAGAAGGTTTATAAAGTTCGTGAGAAGAACCGTCGTCTTGGCCTTGGCTTGATGGGCATTCATGAGTGGCTGCTGAAGAAGGGATATAAGTACGAGGTGACGCCAGAGCTACACAAGTGGCTGTCGGTGTATCGTGATGAGAGCAAACGTGCTGCTGACGAACATTGCGATAGGTTCTTTATTAGCCATCCTGTAGCATATCGTGCCATTGCTCCTACAGGCAGCATTGGTATTTTGGCAGGAACCACCACAGGCATTGAACCATTGTTTGCTGTTGCTTACAAGCGTCGATTCCTCACTGAAGGAACCAAATGGAAGTATCAATATGTTGTAGATGGTACAGCCGACTTGTTGATTCAGCAATACGGTGTTAAACCAGAAGCTATCGAGAGTGCTCTAGACCTTAGCGAAAACTATGAGCAGCGTATCAAGTTTCAGGCAGACATTCAAGACTATGTTGACATGTCCATTTCATCAACCATTAACCTGCCTTCGTGGGGAACTAAGCACAACAACGAAGGAGAGGTTAAGAAGTTTGCTGGTGTATTGGCTAAGTATGCTCCTCGTCTGCGTGGGTTTACTTGCTATCCTGATGGTAGTCGTGGTGGTCAGCCACTCACTGCTGTGCCTTATGAAGAAGCCCTGAGGCACAAAGATGTGGTGTATGAAGAAATTGATGTGTGCGAAATATCGGGCAAAGGTGGAAGCTGCGGCGTGTAACAATAACTACAACAATAAGAAGGGGGCTTAGGCTCCCTTTTTTATGCTAAACTACAAGTCCCTTAACTCTATAGGACACCTTCATGGTTACTAAGAAACGAAATCCCGCAGCGATTGAACAACAATCACTCACTACTGCAGAACACAAACGTCAGAACAGTCTTAAGATTCGTCTTGATGACATGATGACAATACAGCCCAAGACAGACAAGCAACAACAATTCTTTGAAGCTTACCAAGCCGGTGATTACTTCATGGCTTTGCATGGTGTTGCTGGCACAGGCAAGACCTACATTGCCCTGTACAAAGCGCTAGAAGAAGTGATGGATAAGAGCAACCCCTACACCAAGGTTGTTGTCATTCGTAGCTCTGTGCAAAGCCGTGACATGGGTCACTTGCCCGGTAATGTTGATGACAAAATGGAAAGCTTCATTGCTCCCTATCGTCAAATCACAACAGACCTATTCAACCGCAAGGATGCATGGGACAGACTGTGTGAACAAAACTATGCTGAGTTTGTTTCAACATCGTTCATTCGCGGAACAACATTTACTAACTCCATCTTGTTGGTTGATGAGATTCAGAACATGAACTTTGAAGAACTCGATACCATCATTACCCGTGTTGGTCACACTAGCAAGATTATCTTTTGTGGAGACATTAGACAGACAGACTTGCGTAAGCGTGATGACAAGACTGGCCTGCCTAAGTTTCTATCCATTGCAGACAGGATGAAACAGTTTAGTCGCTTTGAATTTGGAACAGATGACATTGTGCGTAGTAGCTTGGTGAAGGAATACATCATAGCTAAGACGCATTACGAAGACACATCCAATGATTGAGATGGCAATCACAGCAGACATGCTGATTGAAGCCAGAGACAAGGCAGCCTCGTTGGGAAAGCTATACAATAGCATCACCAGCGGGGCTGGCAACATTGCTGGCTTTATAGGAGAAGACATTGCTCATCAAGTTCTTGGTGGCAAGCTTGACAATACCTACGACTATGACCTAGTGCTAGACAATGGTATTAAGCTTGATGTGAAGACGAAGCAAACCAGTGTTAAACCGCTGGAGAGCTATGAGTGTAGCGTTGCAAACTTGAACATTAAACAAGCCTGTGATGCCTATTGTTTTATTAGGGTTAAGAACGACTTCACTGTTGGTTGGTACTTAGGGGTTTATGATAAGCTTGCTTACCTAAACGATTCTGTGTTTATGAAGAAAGGAACCGTTGATCCTACTAACAACTATGTGGTAAAGTCTGATTGCTACAACTTAAAGATTTCTCAACTAAAGGAAAAGATATGAACATGTCTGTTAAAACCGTTGACCGTCGTCCACCCTTGAAGATTCAACTTCAACAAGGCTATTACGCTTTCCATAAAGGCTGGCTCACTAACCAGTACGACGCCTCATCTGTACAAGGACAGGAGTGGCAGCGAGGATTTGACGCTGCCTATTTTGACAACCTAAGTCAAATTAAGAAGCAATAAAAGAAGGCCCCGAAAGGGGCCTCTTAGTTGGTGCGTCAGCGCTTTGTAATGAAACCACCTCTGGCTAGCTTTCGTGTAGCTTCTCTTGCTGTGTTAAGAGATTTGATAATGGGCTTGTCAGCCATAGCCCTTCCTTGTTGTGTCGAAGCATTTGACAACTCTTTCAATTTAACTCTAACATCTTCCAAAGCTTTAGCTTTCTGCACAGCACCCATGTCTTTAAGAATGGTAATAACGTCACCAATCTTTGATGCAGATATCTGATCAGAGAAAGAAACCAAGTTTGATTGATAGCTATGGCCCAACCCCTTCTTAGCTGACACAGACTCAGCGCTGCCTAGCATTTCATTGGTTAAAGATTTGATTATGTTGTAAGTTAGGTATGCTGTTTTCCTGCGTTCTTTGATAGGGATGTTGTCATCGCTAACAATCTTGTTGTAGCCACGTAGCAATTCTCTCTCTTCTTTTATTTTCTGATTACGAGATACTGTGCTTTCTAACAGGCCTTTTCCATCTTTGCGAGTTGGTGTTGTTAATACTTCTTCAGCTATCTTAAGTTTCATTTGAGAAGAACTACCATTAAGCTTTAACTTATCTGCTTCAACAATGGCATCTTCTGTTTCATTGAAGGCTCCTCTAGGTAATGACAATGGTCGAACAACATTAGGGGAGCCGTTAATTGTTTGAGCAACTATGTTCAAGTCTTTAAAATCATAGTCTTTAGCTGGCATGTTAATGCGTTTAAACATGTAATCAGCATACGGCATTTCGGTGTAGACATAGTTTTCTTTATTATTACCACCAAATTTTGGAGCGCTAACGCCAAGGCCAATGTCTTTAGTAAACGATGGAGCACCCACCTTCAACTCAGCGTGACCCGTCAAATATTGTTGAGGGTTCATAAAGCCTGAGTTTTTAACTCTCTCAATCTTTTCAGAAAGATTCCCATGAAACAACCTAACTGGTGGATCATTTTTGTACTTCTCTTTTAAGTCGTCATACTTCTTTTGCAAAGACAAAGATAGTTTATAAAACTCTTCAACATCTTTTTCGTTGCTAGGGTCTGCTTCACGTTTGGCTTTTATACGGAAATCCCCCTGTGCCACTGCAACAACGTCTTCGTCAATGTCACGTAGCAACGGATTATTTGCAAGTTTATAGAATGACTTGTTACGGGCGTCTTTAATTTCAGACAACACTTCATTGCGCTTAGCCATTGATGCTGTTCTTAAGTCTTTGCCTAGCACCCCTGTCAAATATTCACCAGAGTATTGAACCTCTTGCTCTGGAGCAACACGACCCGCTGTTTTCTTTTCAATCTGACCAACAGGAATAGGGTTGCCCATGTCGTCGTATTTAACAATGGCTGTGTCAGCAACTTCGTAAGGCAGCGGTGGCAAACCTTTGTCTTTCTTCAACCCTAGAGTATCACCAGCATAGATGTGCAACATGTTGGCATAATCTTTAGGATCATTCTTAATCATGTTCTCAACTTCTTTAGCACCGAAGTCGCTAATAAGATCAGCCTTGCCTTTGACGTAGGCGTCTTCAGTGAATGGTCGAGTTGCTGGTGTTGCAGGTTTAACGATGGGCAATGCCTCTTCAGGCTGCTTTAACGGGGCTACAGGAGCCTTTGTAGCTGGTGCTGGTACAGGGATAGCTGCTTCTAGTAATGGAGGCACTACGGGCTTCTTAGCTGCAACAGGAGACTTGGTTAGCACCTTTGACATTTGATCAATGGCAGGAGATTCAAGCTCTTTAGAAACAATAGGCAAAGCCTCTTCTATATTCTTTGCAGAAAACTTAGCTTGTTGCTTCAGCCCTTCTTTTAACAATTGACGAACAATTGACATAATTAAATTCCTAAAGCTTTATTGGTTTGTTCAACTACACCACCAACACTAAATGCTGGCAAGTCTTTAATAGCAGACTGATAGTCATATAGACTGTTGTAATCATTAGCCTCTTCTAGAGACACACCGTTTTCTCTTTTATAGTATTCGTTGATTAACTTTCGATGGGTTAAAGGAAGCTTGTTAAACACAATCTTGTTATACTGAACTTCTTTTTCTGGAGTGAATTGCATATCATCCATAACTTCTCTTCTAACCACATTAGCAGTTTTACGGACAGCTTCTGACATTACAATTTTCTTTTCTGCCAAAGATAATTTATTATATTCAAGATCAGCCATTACCTCTTTAATTATTGGGATGGTTTCTTTATTAGCTTTACGAATGAATGTATTATCAAACTCTTTATTACCAGAAGAAGGGCCATATAAAGAATATGGATTTAAATTTAAAGAAGTTATTTCCTTTTCTTCATTTGTTTTAGCCGGAGTTGTGCGTGTTGCGAACAACCTATTAAAAAACTCACCTTCTTTATAAATAACATCGCCTTCTTTTAATCTAGCAGAAGCTTCAGGAAGCGCTTCTTTTGCAATTGGAAGTTTAGACATAAGTCGTTGACCCGCCGCCTCACCAAAAGCACCAAACCCTTCTCCTTCAATGACGTTAGGATCACGAGCAATTGTTCCATCTTTACGGAACAAATCTAGTATATCAAATCCTTGTTTCACAATAAAAGGTTGTGTAAATCTTCCAATAAAATCACCAAGCACTTTACCGCCAGCAACGGCAGCAGCATCAGCTTCTTTCTCTGATGACATTGCGTTAATAAGTTGATCTAAGAAAACATTCTGCGAACCTGCTGGCATCTTTATACCAACAACAGCTTGGAAAGCTTCGGCAGTTTTAGCTGGTTCATCTTTATTAAGCTTAACCCAAAAATCAGCAACTGCAAAATAGGGAGCTAGTGGGAAAATGGCACGAGTATCAATGACAGAACCGTTCCAACCTTTGACGTTATACCAATCGTCTTGTTGATTATCTTTGCGGTATTGAACGGCAGCGCCTAGTGCAGCAAAACCAACAGAACCTTGTGCAAATTTCATATTGGCTTGGCGAGTATGCATTGCCGCTTTAGCAAGATCGCCAGCTTTATCTGCAGCTTTAGCTAGTTGAAGTTCATTACCAATTCCTGCCCAACCAACAGGACTGTACTTATATTGGAATGCCATAGCATTTGCCATGAACCGTGGAAACGGAATAGCCAAGCTTGAAAACGGAGTATCTTCAATTGTTTTAATAAGAGAAGACGCAGCGTTTTCACTCATAGTTTCAAAGCCACGCTTTGTTGAGTTATGATGTTTTGGGGCGTATGAGAAAGTTGTTTTGAGAGCATCATCCATTGCTCGTTTAACAACAGCAGTAGGTATGGCTTTATTCTTAGCTAAGAAATCTGTGTACATGTCCATACCTTGATCACGCAATTGTTTTTCAACAGATGCTGTGAACGAAGCTCTGCGGAATAAACCATCAACGGCAACGTTCAGTGTGTTAGCCCATCGACCAACTTTACTAATTTCTTTATTACCCGTTTCTTGCAATGCCGAAAATAAAGTATCACGAACAGTTGGATTAAATTTTAATATTTCATCAGCAGCTTCGGTTGCTAAACCACCATCTTTTAAATACTTCCAAGTACCAAGAGCATCAGCAAAAGAATCAGCAATAATCTTTTTAGACCTTCCGAATCCTTTTCCAGTGACAGCATCCCTTACACCGGCACCAATTGCATAAGTAAAACCTTCAAGAAGCTGTGCTGCGCTTTGTGCTGTAATGCCAAGGGTAGTACCAGCGGCGTTACGAGTGAGGGTATCTAAACCTGAAGTAACCCAAGCTTTAGATTCAGTTTCGCCACGTTTAACAAAATCCATAGCCTTTGCAAATCCTGTGACATATTCATCATCTTTCCCGTACAATGAATTAAACTGTTTCTCAAAAGCTGGATCAAGTCCTTTAAGAGCTTGCATCCATTTACCCATAATACCCATGCTACCCAGCGTTCGACCAGCTTCAGACTGTGTGCTTACAAACATCCGAGCAAATTCTTCTTTGCTCTTTCCCATTTGTTGCAGACCCGCTTCAATAAATGTTCCATCAAGAGCATCACTGTTTGCAAGAGTACGAGACAAAGCACTCATTGCGGTTTCACCGGGCTTTGGCATAAACTCAGGATTGTTTCTAATAATATTAAACGCTGCTTGAACGCTTGTTCTGACCAGTTCGGTTTTAACTTTGCTATCAGTCAATACAGCAGCAGGATCAATTTCATCTGTGATTTGTTTGCCATACAGTTTTGACATTTCCATAACAACATTATCCATGTTGTCACGAACAGGGTCGATGACGGCCTGTTCTAGTTGTGTAGGTGGTTGAGCAATGCTGCTGGAAACCCCACTTCTGCTTTTAATAGCAGCGTCCAGTTTTCCTATGTATTTACTGGGGTCTTTGCTTACTGCTTTATAGCTACCCACCCCACTGACCGCCGCTGAAAACAATGACACTACAGCAAGTTCACCAATGTCAAGCTTAGGGGCTTCTTCACCCAAAGCAGTAGCTGTGGCTTGGTCTAGTCGTTGTTGTGTGTATGCGCCAATGCCACCAATCGCTCCTTCAGTAACGGCGCTAACTCCTGCCGCCTTACGGGCAACACTCTTCAACCCTTGTTCAGCAGCTTCTTTAGTTGCAGCGCTGGCAGCAATCTTTGCCGCTCCTGCAGTAACCGCTTTACCTACACCAAATCCAAAGTATGAAGCGGGGTCAGTGGCTACTGCAAATAGTGTATCAAAGTATGGTCTAAAGCCCCCTTGACCACCTTCTTGAAACATACTTTTAGTGTTTTTAAATACACGCTGAGCCAATGCCGCTTTAGCAGCATCTTGTGCTGGAGCATTCTTTATATATGCAAGCTCAGACACTGTTCCTAATGCCGTGTTCCAGTCTGTAAAGCGCATGTCATCCATGAAGTCTTTAACAAACTCTTCTTTGCTTTCGCCTTCTTTATAAACTTTATTGCGACGAACCTTTTGTGCGTCTTTAATAACTTCAAATAGTTCAGGCTTTTTTGATAACTCGTCAAAGCCAAATTCTTTTTCAAAATTAACAGACGGAGGTTTAACTTCTTCTAAAGATTTTGTAGATGAAGATGTTGCTCGTTGCCTATTCTTTATAGCAGTTTTTTCTTGTTCAGAAAGAAAAGATAAGGGATCAGAAATAGATGATACATTATTTTCTAACGATGATGCTGTTAAATTAGTTTGTGTATATGCTTCTGGTTTTTGTCGTTGTCTATTTTTTATAGCAACTTTTTCTTCTTCAGAAAGAAAAGACAATGAATCAAATGTTGTAGCCATATCTATTACATGCCAAAGGTTGAAAGAATTTTAGGCGTCCGTTGTTCTCCAAAAGAAGAAACGACACTGTCTTTAACTTTCTTACGAAGGTCTTCTTTAGCTTGCATCAGCGCAGAAAGGTCAGATTGCCGCCCAGCTTTAGCTGCAGTTAAATAGTCTAGTTCAGCTTTTTTGAATTGTTGAACCATCGGCATGATAGCGGCAGTTTTTTCAGCGTCTATTTTTTCTATAGTAGATAGGGGTTTAGTAGTGAACCCTGATGCTGGTGCAGCCTGTTGTGTAGGAGTAACGGGAGGTGGTTGTGTTACCAACTTTAATTCTTCTGGAGTTAAATTAAGCGTAGAAATATCTTGCTTTGCTTCCAACATTTTACGAGCAGCAGTCACAAGAGTTTGATCTGGAGCAGCAGCAGTCGATTGTTTTGATTTAGAACCAACAAAAAGCTTTCCACCTTCTTGATAAGTATTAACACCAGACGCAAAAAGCCACTGAGCGGCTTTAGCTGTTTTAACAGAACCATCAGCATTTAATGATCCAGAAAGGAGCAATGTCTCCTTAGCTCTGCGAGATTGAGCTTCTTTAATAATCCTTATGCCCTCTGGACTTTCAGCTCTAATAGGAGGACCGCCTTCTACTGGATTTTGTACAACTTCAGAATCACCCCTCTTAAAAGTAACATCGTCCTTAGTTGATTTAATAACAAGACCCAAAAGGGATGCAATATTCTTATCAGTATCTTCTGGTTTTTCAGAAACTTTTATAGCAAGAGCATGCTCCCTTGCTCTATTAAGTTCAGCCTGCTGAAAGCGTTTGGCTTGCTTAACTTCTTCTGGAGAAAACTTAGAAGGATTATTTAGAACTAAAACTGTTTTAGCTTTTTCTTGTAAAAGCTGTTTAGCATAATCTTCACCGTTTAATCGTTTCTCTTGAGCTAATTTTTGTTCAGCAATTACGTCAAACTTTTTAGTAGTTTCGTTAATTTTAGTTTGATCACCAGAAACAACCGCTGCAGTAACAGCAGATGCTGCTTCATTAAATTGCTCATCTGTTGTTTTTATTTTACGCAGCCCTGCAAAATCAAATGATGCAGTAGAAACAGGAGCTTTCTCATTCAGCGCCTTTTGCATTTGTTCAGTGGTAGTGCCAAGAGCCAATGCTGTTTTCTCAGCAGCAGCCCTACCAGCGCTCTCACCAATCTGATCAAAGAAGCCCATTTGCTTTTTAGTGCTTTGCTCAGCAATCTTAGCTTTAAGTGTTGTATCAAGAGTGAGAGCTTGACCAAGATTTGTACGAGCAATATCAGGAGGATTACCAGTGGCAATCTTGATCATTTGGTCAGGGTCTAAGTTGCCAAAGTTAACATCACCCTTCTTAATGGCAGCAACAAGAAACTTCCTGTTGTTAGGACTACGAGCAAGTTCAGCTAGCTGTTCAGCAGAAAAGGTTTTACCACCAGCCATGTTTGTATAGTTTGATTGAATCAACTCCATTTCAGAAGCGGCTTCTTCAGCTTTTATTTTATTCTCTTCTTGAAGCTTAGTGTATTTTTCATACATGTTCTTTGTAGAAGCAATGGCAAACGTCTTAGCTTCTTTCTCAGCAGTATCCATCTTCTCTTCAATTGCTGTAGCAACACCACCCGCAAATGATAACAAATTAAAACCCATGATTTATACGCCTTGTTTAATATTACGAGCCATCAAACCTTTTACCGGTACAGCTTTTTCTTCAACAGCTTTAACCTCTTCAACTGGTTCTTTAATTGTTTTAAACACTTTATCAATTGCTTGTTTCATAACCCGAGGAGACATTGTTTCTTCTTTATCATAATCTGAGTTGTAATCTTTAACATCAACTCCATGAATCATGGCAATGGTTTTCATCATTTCCATCATGATGGGCATAGCTAAGATGCCAGCATCAATTGTATGAATACCTTTATCAACATTGGTAAGCATCATGCCTTCAGCAATTACAGACAAAGGCAACTTTGTTTCTAGCGTGTCTAACAAGTCATCACTAATATCTTCAGAAGAAATAACTGCCATGTAAAACTGAATAACATCAGTTAGCTTTACATACTTTGGCGGGTTCTGCCACGGCCTACTCTTATCAGGAGCAGTCCATGATATTCCAGCAGGTGCTGCCATGAGCACTTCACTTGGTTTCTTTTGAGTTGTTGCCATGTTATTTCTTTGCCTTCATAAGTTCATCACGAGCTTCTCGGATGCCTTCAATGTAATCAGCAACAAGTTCTACAGCATCTTTTTTGCTAACAGGAGCTTGATTACTTTTCTGTTCAGCAGGCGCAGCAAACCCTTTTGCTGACTTTGTTTTCTTAGCTGCTGGAGACTTACGCTGAGCTAAGATGTTTTCAATTTTACTAAAGTAACTTTTAATATGTTGCATTTATTTTCCAGTAGGAAGAATAGTAGATATAAACTTTAAGGAAGAAGACCTTTTATAAACCTTTCAGCAGCATCAGAGGTAACTACTTTACCAAGCAATGAACCAAGAGCGGTATTTGCCGCAGCGTTTGATGATATGCCTGCAGAAGCCATTGTAGCGTTTGCTGTAATTGTTGTCTGAGCAATGTTGGTTATTCGGGTTTGCTCATTCTCGCCAGATGCATATGAAAACTGCAGCAAGTCACGATAGGTTTGGCTTTGCTGTGCATAAACAGAAGCTGACAAATCAGTAGCATTCTTTGCCATAACAGCGTTAGCACTGTTGATGGCAGCGGTGTTGGCTGTAGAAATATCTGCTAAGATTTTAGAATTGGCAACATTAATCTGTGAAGTTAGTGTTGCATTAAACTCATCACGAGCGTTTTGTTGTGTAGCATTAAACTTAGCAATTTCATTTGAGGCTGCTGTATTTGCGATGGAAATCTTGTTTATTTCAGAGGCGTTAAACTGATTAGCTGTCAAAGCAAGTGTTTCAGAAATCTTATCAGCTTCAAGCTTATTGGCAGCGTTCGTAGCCTTAGCAGCATTTGCAGCAGCAGTATCGCTTAGGATGGCTTGTGAAATTGTCTGTGTTTTAAGAATAGCCATTTGCTGAGCATTATCCAAGTTCTTCATATCAGTTTCAAGGAAGGCTTTAGCATTCAACACAGCCGCCTGTTGGCGATTGTTTAGATTAGCCATATCCATTGTAGCCATAGTTGCTGCGTTTGCCAGAGCCGTTGCTTGTTCATTGTTTAAATCAGCAACATTAATTTGTTGAATGAAAGTTGCATTAGCCAAAGCTTTCTGTTGATCTGCTGTAAAATTAACATTAGCAATCTCAGACACACGAGCAGCATTAGTAATGTTAACTTGTTGTTTGTTGCTTAACTCTTGACCAGTTAGTGCTGCGTCAATTTGAGCATTAGCCAAAGCTGCCTGCTGCTTATTAGACAGGTTGGTTGTTTCAATCTGCAAAGCATTGGTGGTGTTGAACATCTTTGTCTGCTGCTCAGCATTCAAGTTTATATTGCGCTCTGCCAGTTTAGAAGACACATTGAACAAAGACGTTTGTTGTTGATTAGACAACACTTGTCCTTTAAGGGCGGCATCAGCGTTGTAGGTGGCAATAAAAGCTTGTTGTTGTGCGGAAGCATCAATACCAGCAGCTTCAAAGTTCTGTGTGCTTTGCAGCACTGCCATCTGTTGTTCGTTAGTAAGCTCTTGTCCCTGCAGAGTTGCCCTAACTTGCAGATTAGCCAACGCTGTTTGTTGGTTATTGGACAAGTTAGCCATATCAACCTGCATCTTATTGGTGCTGTTAGCCAACATCGTTTGCTGTTCAGCATTAAGATTTATATTGCGTTCTGCTAACTTTGAAGACACATTAAACAACTGAGTTTGTTGTTGATTAGACAACACTTGTCCCTTAAGCGCAGCGTCAGCACTAAACGTAGCGAGGAAAGATTGTTGCTGTGCGGAAGCATCAATGCCAGCAGCTTCAAAATTCTGTGTACTCTGAAGCACCGCCATTTGCTGTTCGTTAGTAAGTTCTTGTCCTTGAAGGGTTGCTGCAACTTGCAAATTAGCCAATGCTGTTTGTTGATTATTAGACAAGTTAGCCATATCAACCTGCATCTTATTAGTGCTGTTAGCCAACATCGTTTGCTGTTCAGCATTGAGATTTAGATTACGCTCAGCCAACTTGGAAGACACGTTGAACAATTGTGTTTGTTGTTGATTAGACAACACTTGACCTTTGAGGGCGGCATCAGCCGTAAAGGTGGCAATGAAAGATTGTTGTTGTGCTGTGGCATCAATCTGTGCAGCTTCAAAGTTCTGTGTACTCTGAAGCATTGCTGCTTGTTGTTTATTAGTAAGTTCTTGCCCTTGAAGAGCCGCCCTTACTTGCAAATTAGCCAATGCCGTCTGCTGAGCGTTAGACAAGTTAGCCATATCAACTTGCAAGTTATTAGCACTGTTAGTCAACAATGCTTGTTGCTCGTTAGACAAGTTAATCTTACGCTCTTCTAACACTGAAGACACATTAAACAACTGAGTTTGTTGTTGATTAGACAACACTTGTCCTTTGAGGGCAGCAGCAGCTTGAGCATCCTGCATGTAAGCTTGTTGCTTATTAGTCGAAGTAATCTGCATTGCCTCAAAAGCTTGAGTGCTAGTGATCATTGCTGTCTGTTGTTCGTTAGTAAGTTCTTGACCAACAAGAGCAGCCCTAACTTGCAGATTAGCCAACGCTGTTTGTTGACGTGTGCTTAGCTTTGTTAAATCAATTTGAAGATTCTCAGCAGAGCGTTGCATAAAAGATTGCTGTGAGTTATTCAAATTGATGTTATTAACTTCAGCAAAACGTGCAGCGTTAGTCAGAGCAACCTGTGTCTTAACATCAAGATTCTTTTCCTGAGCAGCAGTTTTTAATTGAGCATTAGCCAATACAACAGCTTGTTGATTACTTAGTATCTGTCCTTGCAAAGCAAAAGCGTTGGTGCTATTCTGCAAAGCAACTTGCTGACGGTTGTTCAGGTTAGCTAAGTCCATGTTCTGCAAAGCAGCAGCATTAACCAAAGACACTTGCTGACGATTGCTCAAATTCGTTATTGCCATTTGAGAGAATGTCTGTGCATCAGCAGCAGCAATCGGCATAGCGCTTTCCATAGCCGCTTGTACAATGGCAGCACCAGCCATAGAGCTAGCACCAAGACCACGAGCAGCCATTGCGGCATTAGCATTGCGTATAGCACCAGCAGCCCATGCAGGGGTGCCATCGTTGAACTGAGCCATCAGTGAAGACATCTGCCCAGCAACAGTGCTAGCGGCCTCTACAGAGCCTTGCTGAGCCGTTGCCAGCGATTGACTAAAGCTACCCTGCTGGGCAGTTGCTACAGCAGCCTTATCAAGAGCAGCCATTGTGGCAGCAACAGCTTGAACAGGTTCGTTTAGCTGCAGGTTTTGTTTAGAAACATCTACCAGTTCTTGTTGGGTAACAGCGCGTTGTGCAGCAATGGCAGTGGATGATGCAGCCGTTTCAGCAGCTATGGCTTCAGGAATAACACCAGCTTTAGCAGCGGCTTGTACAGCAGTAGTAGTAGCTTCAGCAGACTTAGTAGCGTCTAGTTGAAACTGAGTGGCTGCAACAGCCGCTGGTGTTTGACCAGCAAGAGATGCACCAGTAATGGCTTTAGCTGCAGCAGCTTTAGCAGCAACCGCTTGTTCTGCAGTGTCAGCTTTAGCAGCTTGTTCAACCAACGTCTTCTCAATTTGAGCAGCGTTGGCAGCGCCTAGAACATAGCCAGTTGCTGCTAGTGCTTCCGGTGTCACACCAAGCTGATTAGCTTTCATTATGAAAGCAGGATTAGCTTGAGCAGCTTTAGTTTGTACAGCAGTGTCAGCTTTAGCAGCTTGTTCAACCAACGTCTTCTCAATTTGAGCAGCGTTGGCAGCGCCTAGAACATAGCCAGTTGCCGCTAGTGCTTCAGGTGTAATACCAAGCTGATTAGCTTTCATTATGAAAGCAGGATTAGCTTGAGCAGCTTTAGTTTGTACAGCAGAGTCAGCTTTAGCTGCATCTTCTACAATGGTGTCTTCAATTTGAGAAGATTTAGCTTCGCCAAGTTTATAGCTTGTAGCAGCAAGCGCTTCAGGAGTCACATCGAGCTGTGCAGCCTTAGTAATAAATTCTTTATCGGTTGTCTGAGCTGTAGCGGTTTTAACACCACCAACATCTGCAAGTGTTGCAGCCTTTGCCTTTTGACCATCCGTTAAAACAAGATCAGGAGTTTCTGCAATTTTTGCTGCTGTGCCAGCAGCAGCTTCTGCTTTAGCTCCTGCTGAAACTTCACCAGTTTCTGCTGTGGTTTTAGCTTCTTTAGATACAAGACCACTAGCTGCTGTTTGTTTAGCTAATGCAGTATCAAGAGTACCTTTAGAAGTATCTGCTTTAATAGTATCTTCAACTATATTGGCTGGCATTGATGATGTGTTAGCACTACCTGTTATAGAAGTACTAGCCATTGAAGCATCAGTAGGAGCAGGCGTTGATTCTGCTTTTAAACCAGAAGCCGTGGTATCTGTCTGAGCAGCAGTGTAGCTTGTTCCACCCGGAACTGATGGGTTACCCGTAGTAGGTAATGTTGATTCACGAGTTTTTAAAAGAGGAACAGCAGTATCAAATGTTGGAGGAATGTATTTAGTAACTGGAGTTTTGGTAACAGGGTTTGCTTCTAATGCTGCTTTAACCGATGCATCATCTGGTAGATATTTTTTTAAACCAATAGCAACATCTTCTTCAGAAAATCCCTTGTTACGTGATGCTTCAATAGCACTTTTAATTTGTGCGGGTGTGTAGGTAGTAACGGGTGGAGTAACAACAGTAGTGGTTGGTGGCACAACAGGGTTTAACGTTATGCTCTCATTTGGAAACCACTTGTCGCC
>Ga0315905_10001995_pt1 | contig 21644 bp, 21 predicted proteins | sample LakEriMetagenome_5_FD_203522 | JGI IMG/M metagenome (GOLD analysis project Ga0315905, IMG submission 203522) | Freshwater fungal communities from buoy surface, Lake Erie, Ohio, United States - Buoy 4 MA121 | ecosystem: Environmental > Aquatic > Freshwater > Lake | place: USA: Lake Erie, Ohio...
TATTCATTGCCATATGCTGCCCGGCGTCGACGACGGCGCGGCGGATCTCTCCCAAGCGCTTGAGATGGCGCGCATCGCGGTCTCCGAAGGCGTCACGGTCGTCGCCTGCACGCCGCATATGATGCCCGGCGTTTACGACAATCGCGGGCCGGACGTGCGCGCCCGCGTGGAGGCGCTGCAGGCGGCTGTCGACGAAGCGGGCCTGCCCTTGCAGCTCGTGGCGGGGGCCGACGTCCATGTGGCGCCCGACGTCGTCCAGCGCCTGCGCGCGGGCGAGGCGCTGTCGCTGAACGGCTCGCGCTACGTACTGATCGAGCCGCCCCATCACGTGGCGCCGCCGCGGCTTCAATCCCTGTTCTTCGATCTCGCCGCCGGCGGTTATCAGCCGATTCTCACCCACCCGGAGCGGCTCACCTGGATCGAGCGCGACTATGGCCTGATCAGGAGTCTTTTCCGCGCAGGCGTCTGGATGCAGATCACCGCCGGCTCGCTGGAGGGGCGTTTCGGCGCGAGCGCGCGCTATTGGGCCGAACGCATGCTTGATGAAGGCATGGTTCATGTGGTGGCGAGCGACGCGCATGATCCGGTCGCGCGTCCGCCGCGTCTGGCGCAGGCCCGCGAGGCTTTGGCGCGCCGGATGGGCGCGGCCGAGGCCGACAATCTGCTCATTCACCGTCCCCATGCGGCGCTTTCCGATGCGCCGCTCGGCTCGGCCCCGCAGCCTCCGCGTCCGCAAGCCGCCAATGATTCGGCCGGCTCGTTGTGGCGGTCCTTCGCGCATTTGTGGCGGAGCGCGTGATGAGGTCGGCGTCGCCTTCGCGCCAGAGCGCTCTGGCGCTCGCCTTGTTCGCCGTCGTGACGCTCGGCGCCTGCGGGCCGGGCGGGGATTTCGCCGGCCTGTCGCCCGATCCCAGCGCCGATCAGGAGAGCGGACGTTCCTCCGCCCCCCGCGCGCCGGATGCGGGCGCGCGCGCCGCCGCGACGGGGACGTCATGGCCTGCCCCCTGAAAAGTGGTCCTCCCTGATGTATGGCTTATGAGCCTTGAGGAGGAATGCGCATGGCTAGGAAAAGGCACAAGGCGGAAGAGATCGTCGCCAAACTTCGGCAGGTTGAAGTTCTCACAGCACAGGGGCGGCTGTCGCCCATCGGGCGGTTTCTGCGCTTCACGCGGCTCGACGAGGCGCCGCAATTGTTCGACGTGCTGCGCGGCGACCTCAGCCTCATCGGGCCGCGTCCGCTTCTGCCGGCGGATCTTCCGCCCCGCGCCTTCATTCGCCTGGCCGCGCCCCCCGGCCTCACCGGATGGGCGCAGGTGCATGGCGGCAAGCTCGTCAGCGCGCAGGAAAAGGGTGAGCTGGATGGCTGGTATGTGCGCAATGCGGGCTTGCTGGTGGATCTGCGGATCCTGTGGCTGACCCTGCGCGCGCCGTTCCGGGGCGACCGCCGCGACGAGGCGGTCCTGCGGCTTGCGCGCATGGACGCCGCTCTGGCCGCAGGCGCGGACGCGCAGACGCCCGCAGCCTACGCCGCCAGTTCAGCGGCAAGTTCAGCGGCGAGCTCCGCAGCAAGTTCTGCGACAAGCCAAGGCGCGAGCCAAGGCGCGAGCCAAGGCGCGAGCAAAGCCGGCGCGCTCAGCGACGACTCCGCCCCCGAGCCGCATCCCGCGTGACCTTAGCGCACGCGCGCTCACGCGCTGCGCAGGATTTCGATGGGCAGTTTCTTCGGGCTGCGGAAATTCGACGAGGGCACCCAGTCGAAATGTTCCCCCGTCAGCTGGAAGTCGGGAATGCGCGCAAGGAAATCCTCCATCGCGATTTGCGTGATGAAGCGCGCCATCTGATTGCCGAGGCAGAAGTGCTTGCCCGATCCGAAACCGACGTGGCCCTGCGGGTTGCGGTCGATGTCATAGACGTCTGGGTTGGGAAACTTGCGCCAGTCCCGGTTCGCCGAACCATAGGCGAGGATCACTTTGTCGCCGACTTTCAGCGTCTGCCCATGGATCTGCGTCTCCTTCGCGACGGTCCGCATGAAGCGTTGCGCGGAGGTGTTGTAGCGCAGCGATTCCTCGATCGCCTTGGGGATCAGCGTCGGGTCGGCCGCGCAGCGCGCGCGCGCCTGCGGATGCTGGCACAGGTTCAGCGCGAAAACCGACATGAAGCTTGAAAGCGATTCCACGCCCGCCATCACGAACGTGCCCGTGGTCAGCACGATCTCGCGCTCCGACAGGCGGTCGCCGTCGATCTCCGCTTCGGCGAGGCGGGTGATGAGATCGTCCTGCGGCGTCTTGCGGCGCTTGGCGACTTCCTGCGTGATGAAGTCGGTGATCCATTTGAACGCCGCGTCGAGCTGCGGATTGCGGCCGCGGTTCTTTCGGTCGGTGGAGATCGACAGCACCACTTTGTCGCGGATGTCGGCGGGGTCCTGATGGGGCAGGCCGAGGAGGCGGAAGAGCACGCCCACGGTGATGAGGCTCGAATATTCCGAGATGAAGTCCAGCCGGCCCTGTTTGACGAGCTTGTCGAGCGCCTCCGTCGCGATGTCGTGGGTCGGGCCCGCAAGATGCTCGTTGTTCTTCTTCATGAAGGCGGCCTGCGCGAGCGCGCGCAGCCGGTCGTGGCGCGGCGGATCGGTGGTGCCGAGCGTTCCGCCTGCGCGCCCGGGAATCTCGTCGATCAGATTGCCGTTTGCGGAGGAGAAGGTCTCCCAGTCCTGCGCGGCGCGCAGCACGTCGTCATAGCGCGAGAGGACCCACGCTTTGCCGCTTTTCGTCCAGTAGCAGGGATGTTCTTCGCGCAGCCGCTCGTAGAGCGGGAAGGGGTTCTCGTCGATGTCCGAGTAAAGGTCGAAGACCTCGTCCTCGGGGCCGGTCGAGCCGGGGGCCTGGTCCAGCATGGCGTTCCTCTTTCACGGCTGCCGGCGGGCGTATGGAAGCCCTTGGCGCCCGGCGCGCGTTCATGGCGGACATGGTGGCGGGATGATCTGGCCCAAAGCAAGTCCGGGCGGCCTCAGAGCGAAGAAAAGTTCGGCGAAAACATGCCCAAAAGCAAAACGCGGCCTTTCGGCCGCGTTCGCGAAACGTCTTGGGCGTCGCCTTTATTCGGCTGCGCTGGTGGACGGCGGCATGAGGCCGCGGATCGTCAGCTCTTCCTCGGTCAGGCCCACAATGCGCCAGTCGGTGGTCTTGGGCGCCACGCCTTCGAAGGAGCGCAGCTTGCTGTGGGGCACGCGCGGCTCCGTGCGGCCGATCACCGTGCCGTCCTTCTGGAACGTGCGCACGGCCTCGACCATCTGCTTGCGGAACTCGACGATGGCGAGGTCGCTTGCGCCCAGCACGTCCTGTGTGCGGTCGGCGATGGGGCCCATGGTGAGCCACATCACATAGTCCTGGTTGGGAATGCCGCGAATGCCGGTGAAATTGCCGGCCTTCATCGCCTGCCTGTCCTGCAGGAACTTGTTCTCGTGGGTGCGCTTGTTCGACCAGTCCTGATTGAGGTCGAGGCCGCGCGTGGCGCCGAGGAACTTGCGCCAGGTCTCGGTGTCGGGCGTCGTCGCCGCATCGCCGAAGGCGAGGAAGTAGAAGTCGGTGTTCGTGTCGTCCGCCGGCACGTGCAGGATCGCCACGTGGTAATTGTTGTTGGGCGGAATGTAGACCGTATAGGGCGCGATGAAGAGCGTGGTGCGAATGTAGTCGTGCGTCTGCGCGTTCTGGATCGGGCGGCGCAGCGCGGCGTAGCGGAAGCCGAAGGGCGTGCGCTGGGCCTGCAGGCGCGGCGACTTGTCGGTGGAGGGGCGCAGCCAGTTCTGCTCATTGGCCTGCGCGCCCGGCACGCGTGCGGGCACCATGTCGGAGGAATGCAGGCTCGAGGAATGGGCGGAATCGACGCCGCCTTCGAGGATCTGCGCCCAGTTGCAAGGCACCTTGAACTTCGCAATCGAGATTTTCGTGTCGGGCGTCGGCTGGAACACCGGCGGCTCGAACTCCGGCATCGTCGCCGGCTCGCCGAGATAGACCCACACAAAGCCCGCCGCCTCGCGCACGGGATAGGACTTCGCCTTCACCTTCTTCACAAGCCCGGTCTCAACCGGCTCGGAGGCGAGCTCCATCGCATTGCCGTCCACGTCGAATTTCCAGCCGTGGTAGAGGCAGCGAATGCCGCATTCCTCGTTGCGGCCATAGGCGAGCGAGGCGCGGCGATGGGGGCACAATTCGTCAAGGACGCCGAGCCGCCCTTCGGTGTCGCGGAACACGACGAGGTCCGTGCCGCACAGGCGCACCTTGAGCGGGTCGCAATCGGGCTCGGCCACTTCCTCGATGAGGCAGGCGGGAAGCCAGTGGTGACGCATGATCTGGCCCATCGGCGTGTCGCCCTCGACGCGGCACAGCAGATCGTTCTCTTCCCTTGTGAGCATGGCGTCTCTCGCTACGGCGGGCGGCGGCCCGCCCTTATTGGTTAGACGTCTAAGGATTTAGCGCCGCCTCGCCGGCTTGTCGAGCCCCCTGTCCGGGCGGCGGCGGCGCGCCCTTGCCGGCCGATCGTTAGGCGTCTAAACAAACGCGCGGCCCCGGGGCGGGCCGCCGCGCCGGATCAGGCCCCGGGCTTGCGCCTGGCGACGACACAGGGATGACGCGAACCCATGCGAGCGAACCATGCGAGACCTGCGCGTCGCGCGCGCTGAAATCATCGCCGAGGACGTGCGGCTTTTCGAATTGCGCGATCCCGCCGGCGCGGACCTGCCGGCCTTTTCCGCGGGCGCGCATGTGAGCGTTCGCACGCCCGCTGGGCAGGAGCGCAAATATTCCCTCTGCAACGACCCGCACGAGCGCGATCGCTACGTGATCGCCGTGAAGTGGGAGCGTCAGGGGCGCGGCGGCTCGGCTGGCATGTTCGCCGACGTGAAGGAGGGCGACCTCCTGCCCGTGGGCGAGCCGCAAAACGATTTTCCCCTGGCGCCTTCCCCGGCCGGCTACACGTTCATCGCCGGCGGCATCGGCATCACGCCGCTTCTGGCGATGGCGCGTTTCCTGATGAATTCGGGCGGGCCGTCCTTCAAGCTCTATTACCTGACGCGCAATCCGCAGGCGACGCCCTTCCTTGAGGAATTGAAGGGGCCGGAATTCGCAGGCAAGGTCGTCATTCATCACGACGGCGGCGACATCGACAAAGCCTATGACCTGTGGCCCGCGCTCGAAAAGCCGAAGGGCCACGTCTATTGCTGCGGCCCGCGCGGCCTGATGGATTCCGTGCGCGACATGACCGGGCACTGGTCCTCGTCCGCGGTGCATTTCGAGGCCTTCGTCGATGGCTCCGCGCCGCAAGCCCATGACGAGCCCTTCACGGTCGTCGTCGCGGGCACGGGCGAGCGCATCGAGGTTCCCGTCGGCGTGACGATCCTCGACGCTTTGCGCAAGGCCGGCCATTCGGCGCCCTCATCCTGCGAGAGCGGTTCGTGCGGATCCTGCCGCACGCGGCTTGTCTCGGGCGATGTGGAGCATCGCGATTTCGTGCTCACGCCCGGCGAGCACGCCGACAACATCATGATCTGCGTGTCGCGCGGGCGCGGCGGCGACGTGGTGATCGATCTGTGAGCGCTGAGCGCAAAATACGCCTCGCCATCGCAGGGCTCGGCCGCGCGTTCAGCCTCATGGCGCCCACGCTCGCGCTTGATCCGCGCATCGAGATCGTCGCAGGCGCCGATCCGCGCGCGGAGGCGCGGGCGCGTTTCGAGCAGGATTTCGGCGCCCGCGCCTATGAGCGCGTCGCCGACATGTGCGCGGATGCGCGCGTGGAGGCCGTCTATGTCTCGACGCCGCACCAGTTCCACGTGGACAACGTGCTCGCCGCCGCCGCCGCCGGCCGCCACGTGCTGTGCGAGAAGCCGATGGCGCTGTCCGTTGAGGAATGCCTCGCCATGATCGAGGCGACAGAGGCCGCCGGCGTGCGCCTCGTGGTCGGCCACAGCCATTCCTTCGACGCCCCCGTTCGCCGCGCGCGCGAGATCGTGGAGAGCGGCGCCTATGGCGACGTGCGCATGATCAGCGCGATGGATTATACGGACTTTCTCTATCGGCCGCGCAGGCCCGAGGAGCTCGACACCGCGAAGGGCGGCGGCGTCATCTTCAATCAGGCGCCGCATCAGGTCGACAATGTGCGTTTCATCGGCGGCGGTCTGGTCAAGAGCGTGCGCGCGGTCACCGGCGCATGGGACAGGGCGCGCCCCACCGAGGGCGCTTACAACGCGCTGCTGACTTTTGAGAACGGCGCGGCCGCCAGCATCGTCTATTCGGGTTATGCGCATTTCGATTCCGATGAGCTCGTGGACTGGATCGCCGAAAGCGGCCTGCCGAAAGATCCGCAGGCCTATGGCGCGGCGCGGCGCAATCTGCGCGGCGTGGACGAACAGGCGGAGCTCGACCTCAAGGCGCAGATGAATTACGGCGGTCCGCGCTATGCAGGCTTTGATCCGCGCAAGGCCGCGCCGGCGGAGCGCTGGCACCAGAATTTCGGCCTGCTCGTCGCTTCCTGCGAGCGCGCGGATCTGCGCCCCACGTCGAAGGGCGTGATGATTTATGACGACGAGGCGCGCCGGCTGGAGAGCGTGCCGGTTCCCGGCGTGCCGCGCGCGGAGGTGATCGACGAGCTCTATGGCGCCGTCGTCGATGGGCGTCCGCCGGTTCACGACGGACGCTGGGGGCTTGCGACGATGGAGGTTTGCTTCGCCATCCTCGCCTCGGCCCGCGAGGGGCGCGAGATCGCACTGCGCCATCAGGTTCCAACGCCGCGCCTGTGCGCGCATGACAGGAGGGCGCCGTGACCCGCGCCGCCGACAAGGCCAAACTCAGCCCCGCCGACATCGTGCTGCGCCATTGGCGCGAGGCGGTGCCCAATGACCGCCTCGCCCATCTCGTGAAGGACGCCACGCGCGGCCTGCAGCGCATTCTGCAGGCGCGGCTCGCCCGCCATGGGGTCGCGTTCGGCCATTGGGTGTTCCTGCGCATCCTGTGGGAGCGCGAGGGGCTCACCCAGCGCGAATTGAGCGAGGAAGCCGGCCTCATGGAGCCCACCACCTTCTCCGCCCTCGTGGCGATGGAGAAATTGGGCTATATTGAACGGCGCAAATTGCCTCACAGCCGCAAGAACGTTTACGTCTATCTCACCCCCGCAGGCCGTGCGCTCAAGAAGAAGCTCGTGCCGCTGGCGGAGGCGGTGAACGAAATCGCCGTGCGCGGCGTCGAACCGGCGGATGTGGCGACGACGCGGCGCACGCTGCTCGCCATGGTGGAGAACATCGCGCGCGACGAACTCGAGCAGAGCGCGCGCGCGGCCGAAACGCCGGCGCGCACGCGCCGCCGCGCGCAGCATCAGGAGACGCAGGCGAAGCCGCGCAACATAGCGCAGACGAAGCCAGCGAAGGGAAAAACTGCGGCTGAATAGCCGACAGCGGGAGGAGTTTGACGTGCACGATCTGGACCTCGACCACGAACATCTGGAGCTTTCCGAAGAAGCCCGGCTCGCCATCGCGAAATCCATCTGGGATCAGGAAAACGTCGAACTCACCACGGTGGGCATCGACATCGGCTCCTCGACCTCGCACCTTTTGTTCGCCCGCGTGATCCTGCAGCGCCAGACTCAGGGTCTCTCCAGCCGTTTCGTCGTGATCGACCGACGCATCGTATGGCGCTCGCCCATCATGCTGACGCCCTTCCTGCCGAATGGCACGATCGACGCAGGCAAGCTCGGCGAGTTCATCGCCGACGCCTATAAGCAGGCGGGCATCCAGAAACACGAAGTCGACAGCGGCGCCGTCATTCTCACGGGCGAGGCGATCAAGAAGACGAACGCCCGCGCCATCGACGAGATTTTCGCTGCGGAGGCCGGCAAGTTCGTCTGCGCGACCGCAGGCCACAAGCTCGAATGCCTGCTCGCCGCCCACGGATCGGGCGCGGTTGCGCTCTCCAAGGAGCGCAATTCCTGCATCCTGCATGTGGACATCGGCGGCGGCACGACGAAGCTCGCGCTGATCGACAGGGGCGAGATTCTCGCGTTGCAGGCTTTCGCGGTCGGCGGACGGCTCATCGCGCAGGACGCCAGCGGCGCCTGGACGCGCTTCGACGATTCCGTGCAGCTCATCGCGAAAGAGCAGGGCTGGCCGAGCGATCCCGCCTCGCTCGCCGACGAGGGCCTGCGGCGCAAATACGCCAAGAGGCTCGCGCAGGTGGCCGCCGATTATGTGCTCGGCGCGCCCAAGGACCAGCTCGGACGCGATCTCCAGCTCACCGATCCGCTGCCGGAAAGCCCACGGCCTGCGGCCTTCACTTTCTCGGGCGGCGTCGCCGAATATGTCTTCACCTATGAAGAGCGCGAATATGGCGACATCGCCAAACTGCTCGCCCATGAGCTGACGCGCGAGCTGAAGGAGCGCACGAGCCCGCCGCTGATCGACCCGGGCCAGCGCATCCGCGCGACGGTGATCGGCGCCTCGCAATTCACCGTGCAGGTGAGCGGCAAGACGATCTATCTGCCCAACAAGGAAGCGCTGCCCGTCCATAACATTCCGGTCGTGCGCCCCAAGATCGACCTGTCGGGCGACATCGACGAAAAGAAGATCGCCGCCGCCATCGTCAACGCGGTCACGAATCTCGACATGGAGCCGCAGCAGCGCCTCGCGCTCGCCTTCACCTGGGCGGGCGACCCGGAATATTCGCGCCTCGCCGCGATGGGCCGCGCGATCCGCACGGCGCTTGCGCCCGGCGGCAAGCGCGAGGAATTGCTCGTGCTGATGATCGACGGCGATGTGGGCAAGAACATGGGCCGTCTCGTGCGCGAGGAGCTCGACATGCCGGGCCCGCTCGTCTCCATCGACGGCGTGCAATTGCAGGAGCTGGATTTCGTCGACATCGGCGAACTCATCGACCCGCCGGGCGTCGTGCCTGTGGTCATCAAGTCGCTTCTCTTCTCGTAGGGAAGAGCAAAAGCCTCAAAGGGAGAAAGAGGAAATGTCTGAGCAATTCGACCGCCGTTTCGGCCTCGACCCCTATCTGGACTGGGTGGCGAACGAAGGTATTCCCGTCACCGAGAACTATGGCATCGACCTGTTCCAGGTCGAGACCGCCATGTGGCCGCGCTTCGGCGTGAAGGGCGCCGCCGTCCACCTCATCGGACGCGGCGACTTCACCAACATGTTCCTGCTCGACATTCCGCCGGGCGGGTCCACCACGCCCCAGCGCCATCTCTATGAGGACGTCTATTACGTACTGGAAGGCACGGGCTCGACGCAGGTTGAGTTCGAGGACGGCACGAAGCGCTCCTTCGAATGGGGCCCCAAGAGCCTGTTCGCGATTCCGCTCAACGCGAAGCACCGTCACTTCAATGGTTCGGGCCGCGAGCGCGCGCTGCTTGTCACCACTACCGACATGCCGCTGGTGATGAACACGTTCCACAACGAGAAATTCATCTTCGACAATAATTTCGACTTCAACGAGCGCGCGGGCAAGCAGTCCTGGTATTCGGGCGAGGGCGATCTCATCGCCGTGCGTCCGGGCAATCACATGTGGGAGACGAACTTCGTTCCCGACCTTGCTGCGATCCAGTTGAAGGAATGGGGCGACCGCGGCGCTGGCGGCACGAACATCATGTTCGTTCTGGCGGACGGCACGATGCACGCGCATATCTCGGAAATGCCGGTCGGCACCTACAAGAAGGGGCACCGCCACGGGCCGGGCTTCCACGTGATGTGCGTCACCGGCCACGGCTATTCGCTGCTGTGGTTTGAAGGCCAGCAGGATTTCCTGCGCATCGACTGGAAGCACGGCGTTGTCTTCCCGCCCGCCGACAAGCAGTTCCATCAGCACTTCAACACCAGCACGGCGCCGGCGCGCTATCTGGCCACCGGCACCGGCGGCCTGCGCTATCCGCTTACCTTCGGGCAGCGTCGCTCGCTTCTGGGCGTCAAGCCCGGCGAAAAGGGCGCCGTGTCGACCTCGATCAAACAGGGCGGCGACCAGTACGAGTATGAGGATCAGGACGCGCGCATCCATAAGATCTGGCTCGACGAGATGAAGAAGAACGGCGTCGAGCCGAAGATGCAGAAATGGTTCCCCAACGATTGATCGGGGCGCCTTGAAAACGAAAACGGCGGCCGCAGGGCCGCCGTTCTTTTTTGGGAGAGGCGTTGGCGCGGCGTCCGCGTCAGCCGATCTCGATGTCGAGGCCGATGTCGAGAATGGGCGCCGAATGGGTGATCGCGCCGGAGGAGAGCATGTCCACCCCGCTCTCCGCCACCGCTTTCGCGCTGTCGAGGGAAATGCCGCCCGAGGCTTCCGTCTTCATGCGTCCGGCGATCATCTCCACGCCTTTGCGCATGTCCTCCGGGCTCATATTGTCGAACAGGACGACGTCGGCGCCTTCGGCGATCACTTCCTTGAGCTGTTCGAGATTGTCGACCTCAATCTCGATTTTCACGAGATGGCCGGCGCGCGCCTTGGCGGCCTGCAGCGCCTGCCGGATGCCGCCGCACACGGCGATATGATTGTCCTTGATGAGGAAGGCGTCGTCGAGGCCGAACCGGTGGTTCATGCCGCCGCCGCAGCGCACGGCGTATTTCTCGAGCGCGCGCAGATTGGGCGTGGTCTTGCGGGTGCAGATGACCTTCGCCTTCGTGTGCTTGGTGACGGCGACGAGTTTCGACGTCATCGTGGCGACGCCCGACAGATGCGACACGAAATTGAGCGCGGTGCGCTCCGCCGTCAGCAGCGCGCGCGCGTCGCCGCGGATGCGGGCCACCGGCGTGCGCGGCGTCGTGATTTCGTCGCCGTCTTTCGCCAGATGCTCGAAGCTCACCTGAGGGTCGAGGATGCGGAAGGCGGTCTCCGCCACGGCGAGGCCGCAGATCACGCCTGGCTTGCGGGGCGCGAGCACGGCCGTCGCCTTCATGCCGGCGGGAATGCAGGCCTCGGTCGTGATGTCGCCCGCGCGGCCCAGATCCTCCTCGATCGCCGCGCGCACGGCGGCCTCGAAGAGCAGGGGGTTGAGATAGAGGTCGGGCATGGGCTCTCCCTGTCTTGCTGGCTCGATTTCATGGAAGGCGACGGGTATACGTGGGCTCTGGGGGCGTGTCGAGCGCCCCGCGCGGCGCGCAACGGGGAGCGGCATGGGGCGATCGGCGGTGCGCGTTTGGGGGCTGGCGTCTTTGCTGGCGGCCTGTCTCGCCATGGGCGGCGGGTCGGCTTTCGCGGCGAGTATGTCGTTTCGCGCCGTTGAGGCGCGCGACCCCGGCCTGTGCAAGCCCGAGTGCCCTATGCTGATCGTCGCGGAAGGTCAGATCGCAGAATCCTCTGCCCAGGATTATCTGGCCTTTCTCGCCGCACAGCGGCGCGACCGGCGTTCGCGCAGCGTCGTTCTTCTGCATTCGCCCGGCGGCAATGTGGGCGCCTCGCTGCGGCTGGGGGAGGCGTTTCGCAAATCCGGCGCCGCGGTGATCGTTGCGCGCGCGCGCAGCGAGGGCGTGCTGCCGGGCCGCTGTTATTCCGCCTGCGTCTACGCCTTCATCGGCGGCGTCTCGCGCGCCGCCCCAAAGGGCAGCGAGATCGGCGTGCACCGCATGTTCATGTATGAGCGGGTCTCGGAGGGGATCGACGGCGCGGAGGTGTCGCGCGTGTACGCGCATCCGCAGCTCGTGGAGCGGCTCGCCGAATATGCGCGGCGCATGGGCGTCAGCCAGGAGCTCGTGCATCGCGCCGAACAGGTCTCGCCCGATCGCGTGCACGTGGTCACGCAGCAGGAAATGCGGCGCTGGCGGCTGGCGCGCGGCGCGCTGTGAAACTGCGCAGCCTTTCGTGCGTTTGTCTTGACACGCCAACGGCGCTCGACTATCGCAACGGTCTCCGGTCGGTCGCCCTCGGCGTCCCCGATGCGGGGGAGTAGCTCAGTTGGTTAGAGCGCCGGCCTGTCACGCCGGAGGTCGCGGGTTCGAGCCCCGTCTCTCTCGCCATTTCCCCGCCTCCATCCCCTTTTAGATCGTCGCCCAAAAAGGTCGCTCCCCTCGCCATGAGTCGAGGGTCTGGCGTTCAGCTGTGACCAGGCCGCTGGCCGGGGTTGCCTGAACGCGGGCGGGGAGGGGCGGCCCGGACGGTTTATGCGTCTGGAACTTCCCATATTTTCGCTAGTTGAAAATAGACGCTGAGAAAGGCGTGGGATTGAAGCATAGCTTTACTTGGTCATAGGTTGCGGTTGCGTCGCAGCAGCCCGCCGCGGGGGGCTTTCGTGGCCTTTTGCGTGTCCGCTAAGCGTGTGAAATGACGAAAAATAACCCACATCCGGCCTTTCTCTCGCGCGTCTGCGGCCCGCGTCCGGCGCCGCTGGCTTGTCCGCGCCCGGACGGGAGCGGCCGCCGATGAGCGCAGGCGCCACATCAGACGCGTTCGACGCGCTGGACCAGATCATCAGCGCTGTGGGCAAAGCCACCTCCCACGAGGCCCTTGAGCTGAGCTTCAAGAGCCAGTCCTGGAGCGCGCCTGTCGTGGGGCTCGGCGCGCAATGGTGGCGCAGTTCGCCCCGCGCCGCCGCCGACTGGACGGCGCTGAGCGGCGCCTTCGCCGATCAGGTTGGGGCCGGGCTCACGGTCGAGGGGGAGACCTGGGCCTCGCTCGCGCCCAAGGCCTGGCGGCGGGAGCGCGCGCCGGAGATTTTGGGCGTGTCGGTGCCCACAGTCGGGCGCATGCACAATTATGGCGCGCTGACGGCGCATTTGCGCATCGATCACAGCGCGTGGGTGGTGCAGCAGAACGGCTGGCTTGGGCGGCTGATGCTGCTCGCCTTCATGGCCCATGACCGCATCGAGCGCCTGAGCGCCGATCCGACCGTGGCGCGCCTCGCCCCGCGCGAGATCGAATGCCTGAGCCTCGCCGCTGAAGGTCTGAAGGCCAAGCAGATCGCCGACGAACTGGGGATCGGACAGCAGACCGTCCAATTCCACCTTGCGCGCGCGCGGCTGAAGCTTTCGGCCGGCAACACCGTGCAGGCGGTCGTGCGCGCCGCCAAACTGGGCGTGCTGCGCACGCGGCCCTGACGCGCGCGCCCTGCGTCGGGCGACGAGGGCGCGCGAGGCTTGAGGATCAGGCCGCCTTGCGGTTGACGCTCGCCTCCGCGAGCGCGGTGAGCTTGCGGTCGGTCGCTTTCTCTTCATCGAGGGTTTGCTGGAGCACCTGCGCGCAATCGCTGCGCCCCAGCATGTTCGCCCACGCGATCAGCGAGCCGTAGCGCGTGATCTCGTAGTGCTCGACGGCCTGCGCCGCGGCGATGATGCCCGCGTCCAGCACCTGCTTGTCGGCCACTTCGCCGGCGAGTTCGCTGGCCTCTTTCAAGATGCCGTCGATGGCCGGGCAATCCACCGCCTTGGCGGGGGCGCCATGCATTTCGAACACGCGCTCAAGCCTTGCGATCTGCGTACGCGTTTCGCCCTCATGGCTGCTGAGCGCGGCCTTCAATTGCGGATCGGTCGCTTTCGCCAGCATGGCCGGCATGTTCGCGAGGACCTGCTTTTCGGCGTAGTACACGTCGCGCAACGTATGCACGAACAGATCGTCGAGCGTCTTTATGTCTTTTGAGAAGAAACCCATGTTGAAGCCTCCGTTGGTCGTCGGGTTGCGGGCGAGGCCGGCGCGATGCGCAGGCGCCTGCGCGGACGCGTGCGGCCCATTCCCTGCGCTTTCAACGTCGGTTGGATGGGTGCGTTCCTGTGCGAACGTCCTGCGCTCTTGATCCATCGCGCGAACGGCGACACAAGAAAGCGCCGGCGCGCCGGCCCGAAACGAGGGGAACGCCTTGTCCGAACCGCAAACCTCCGCCGGCGGCGCCGCGCGGGTCGTCAGCCTGTCCGAATTGTTCGTGGGCTTCCTGCTGATCGGCCTGCTGGGCTTCGGCGGCATCGCGCCGAGCGCGCATTATGTGATCGTGGAGCGCAATCGCTGGCTCGACCAGAAGGAGTTCGTTGAGCTGTTCGGCGTGTGCTCCATCCTGCCGGGCGGCAATTTTCTCAATGCGACGGTGATCCTGGGGGATCGCTATCAGGGCGTTCTGGGCTCGCTCGTGGGATTGACCGCCCTTTTGCTCGCCCCGCTCGCGATCCTGCTCGCGCTGTTCGCCACCTATTCCGCCTATGAACACCTGCCCGACGTGCAGGCCGCGGTCGCAGGCTCCGCCGCCGCCGCCGCCGGCATGATCATGGGCACGTCCGCGAAGCTGATTCGCGGGCTTGACCGCTGCTGGGCGAGCCTCGTCTTCGGCCTCGCCACCTTCGCCGCCATTGGCCTGCTGCGCATTCCCCTCGCCGGGGTCGTGCTGGTCATCGTGCCGATCTCGATAGGCGTGGCGCTGTGGCGGGGGCGGGCGCCATGAGCATTCTGGCCCAGCTTGCGGTCGCCTTCCTGTCGGTCGCCTTCTTCTCCATCGGCGGGGCGAGCGCCCTGATTCCCGAGTTTCACCGCCAGATCGTGGGGGTGCGCGGCTGGATGAGCGACGCGGATTTCGCCCATCTGGTGGCGCTGGCGCAGGTCGCGCCCGGGCCCAACATGCTGATCGTGAGCCTGCTGGGCCTGCGGATCGCCGGCGTGCCGGGCCTGCTGGTGTCCACGCTGGCGATCGTCGGCCCGCCGAGCGTGCTCGCCTTTTTCGTCGGCCGGGGCATGCACAAGGTCAAGGACGCGGCCTGGCTGGCGGCCGTGAAGGGCGCGCTGGCCCCGGTCGTGGTGGGGCTCATGGTGGCCTCCGGCCTCGTCACGGCCCAGGCGGCCAATCACTCAGCCGTCGCCTGGGGGCTGACGGCCGCCTCCGCGGTTTTCATGTTCTCGCTCAAGCGAAATCCGCTCTGGGTGATCGGCGGCGGCGCGCTTTTGGGAATCGCCGCCGGCCGCGCCGGGCTCATGTGAGAGACGCGCCCGGTCATCCTATCGGATAAGCTTGAAAGCAAAATGCGGAAATAAAAGGCATTCACCGCGCGCGCGGCAGGAGGACGCGGCCTTGCGGCTTGCGTGGAGGAAGACGGTGCGATAGTCCTCCGCGCGTCAGAAAGCGCGCGTTTGGCTCAGGGCCAGCGCTCTCCATTCGAGCGTTTTCGCATCGCTATCGATTCCCTGGGACGCCCCATGTCGGGACTGCTGAACGACTATCTGCCGCTCGTCATCTTCATCGGGGTTTCCGCCTTTATTGCGGCGGCCTTGCTGGTGGCGCCTTTCCTTGTCGCGTTCAAGAAGCCCGATCCTGAGAAGCTGAGCGCCTATGAATGCGGCTTCAACGCGTTCGACGACGCGCGCATGAAGTTCGACGTGCGCTTCTATCTCGTGTCCCTGCTGTTCATCATCTTCGACCTTGAAGTGGCCTTCCTGTTTCCCTGGGCCGTCGCCTTCGGCGAGATCGGCCTGTTCGGCTTCTGGTCGATGATGGTCTTTCTCGGCGTGCTGACGATCGGCTTCGTCTACGAATGGAAAAAGGGCGCCCTGGAGTGGGATTGATGCAAACCTCAACGCCTTCGCCTCTGATCGCGCCAAGCCCGCGCGGGCTGATCGATCCCAACACCGGCAAGCCCGTGGGCGCCGACGATTCGTTTTTCCTCAACGTGAGCGACCAGCTCGCGGACAAGGGTTTCGTGCTGACGGCTACGGAAGACCTCATCAACTGGGCGCGCACCGGCTCGCTTATGTGGATGACCTTCGGGCTTGCGTGCTGCGCGGTGGAGATGATGCAGATGTCGATGCCGCGCTATGACGCGGAGCGCTTCGGCTTCGCCCCGCGCGCCTCGCCGCGCCAGTCGGACGTGATGATCGTGGCCGGCACGCTCACCAACAAAATGGCGCCCGCCCTGCGCAAGGTCTACGACCAGATGCCAGAGCCGCGCTACGTGATCTCCATGGGCTCCTGCGCCAACGGCGGCGGGTATTACCATTATTCCTATTCGGTGGTGCGCGGCTGCGACCGGATCGTTCCGGTCGACATCTACGTGCCCGGCTGCCCGCCTTCGGCGGAGGCGCTGCTCTACGGCGTCTTGCTGTTGCAGAAGAAGATCCGGCGCACCGGAACGATCGAACGCTGACGCGCGGGCCCCACGGGGCCCGTGGGCGCGCCGCGGGGGCGGCGGGCCTGACTTTAAATGAACGCACGTGCCACCGCAGGGGGACTGCAGGCGAATGGACGAGGAATTGAAGGCTCTCGGCGACGCGGTCGCCGCAGCGTCGCCCGGGGTGACGCGCGCCTATGTCGAGTTCGGCGAACTCAATCTCTGCGTCGACGCCTCCCGCGTCGTGGAGGCGCTCACCTATCTGCGCGACGCGCCCGATTGCCTGTTCAAATGCTTCATCGACATCACGGCGGTGGATTACCCCGCCCGCGAGACGCGTTTCGACGTGGTCTATCATCTGCTCTCGCCGCGCCATAACCGGCGCGTGCGCGTGAAGGCGGCGGTGGCGGAGGACGTCGCCGTTCCCTCCGTCATCCCCGTGTTCCCGAGCGCGAATTGGTACGAGCGCGAGGTGTGGGACCTCTTTGGCGTTCCCTTCTCCGGCCATCCCGACCTGCGCCGCATCCTCACCGACTATGGTTTCGACGGCCATCCGCTGCGCAAGGACTTCCCCATGACGGGCTTCGTCGAGGTGCGCTACGACGACGCCCAGAAGCGCGTGGTCAACGAGCCCGTGCGCCTGACGCAGGAATTCCGCCAGTTCGACTTCCTCTCGCCTTGGGAGGGCGACACGCCCTTCGCGCTCCCCGGCGATGAGAAGGCCCGGCAAGAGTGATCGAGACAGACATGAATGACCAATCTTCAGTCCGTAATTTCTCGATCAATTTCGGCCCGCAGCATCCCGCAGCGCACGGCGTGCTGCGCCTCGTGCTGGAGCTCGACGGCGAAGTAGTGGAGCGCGTGGATCCGCATATCGGCCTGCTGCACCGCGGCACCGAGAAGCTGATGGAGGCGCGCACCTATCTGCAGAACGTGCCCTATTTCGATCGGCTCGATTACGTCGCGCCGATGAATCAGGAGCACGCCTTCTGCCTCGCCATCGAAAAGCTCGTGGGCGTTGATGTTCCCCGCCGCGGCCAGCTGATCCGCGTGCTCTATTCGGAAATCGGCCGCCTGCTCTCGCATCTGCTCAACCTCACCACGCAGGCGATGGACGTGGGCGCGCTCACCCCGCCGCTGTGGGGCTTTGAGGAGCGCGAGAAGCTGATGGTGTTTTATGAGCGCGCCTCGGGCGCGCGTCTGCACGCCAATTACTTCCGCCCCGGCGGCGTGGCGCGCGACATTCCCCAACAGCTCGTCGACGACATCGGCGCGTTCTGCGACCCGTTCCTGAAGGTCTGCGACGACCTGACCGACCTGTTCCTCGACAACCGCATCTTCAAGCAGCGCAACGTCGACATCGGCGTCGTGACGCTGGAGGAATGCTGGGCGTGGGGCTTCTCGGGCGTCATGGTGCGCGGCTCCGGCGCGCCGTGGGATCTGCGCAAGTCGCAGCCCTACGAGTGCTACGAGGAAATGGAGTTCGACATTCCGGTGGGCCGCCACGGCGATAATTACGATCGTCAGGTGATCCGCATGGAGGAGATGCGCCAGTCGGTGCGCATCATGAAGCAATGCGTCGAAAAACTGTCCGTCGCAGGCGGGCAGGGGCCGGTCTCCGCCATCGACAACAAGATCGTGCCGCCCTCGCGCGCTGAGATGAAGCGCTCGATGGAGGCGCTGATCCACCATTTCAAACTCTACACCGAGGGCTTCCACGTGCCCGCCGGCGAGGTTTACGCGGCGGTCGAGGCGCCCAAGGGCGAATTTGGCGTCTATCTGGTGGCGGACGGGGGCGACAAGCCCTACCGCTGCAAGATTCGCGCGCCGGGCTTCGCGCATCTTCAGGCGATGGACTTCATGTGCCGCAAGCACATGCTCGCCGACGTGAGCGCGATCCTCGGATCTCTCGACATTGTGTTCGGGGAGGTCGACCGGTGAGCCAGAGCGCCGCGCAACACGCTTTCAGGATGAGCGAGCCATGAGCGTCCGTCGTCTAGCCGAGAAACAGCCCGACTCGTTCGAGTTCACGCCGGAGAATCTGGCGTGGGCGAAAGCGCAGATCGAAAAATATCCGCCCGGCCGACAGGCTTCGGCGGTGATCCCGCTTTTGTGGAAGGCGATGGCCCAGAACGATTACTGGCTGCCGCGCGCCGCGATCGAAAAGGTCGCGCAGATGCTCGACATGCCCGTGATCCGCGTGATGGAGGTGGCGACCTTCTACACGATGTTCAATCTGGAGCCGGTCGGCCGCCACTTCATCCAGCTGTGCGGCACCACGCCCTGCATGCTGCGCGGCGCCAACGACATTCGCAAAGTGCTCGAAAAGCGCGTGGGCGAGCAGCGCATGGTCTCCGCCGACGGCAAATTCGCCTGGCTCGAGGTCGAGTGCCTCGGCGCCTGCTGCAATGCGCCGATGGTGCAGATCAACGATGATTACTTCGAAGACCTGACGGCCGAGAATTTCGAGAAGCTGCTCGACGATCTCGCCGCCGGTCGCCCGGTGAAGAAGGGCTCGCAGACGGGCCGCGTCTCCTCCGAGCCCGCGCCCGGCAAGGGCACGACGCTCTCCGACGCAAGCCTCTACGACGGCTCCGTGGTGGGCGCCTGGCGCGCGCGCTTCGAGGAAGACCGCGCGAAGGCGGAAGCGGCGGCCGCTGCGGCTGCTGCAGAGAAGAAGTGAGGGCGCGCCATGCTTGCTGATCGCGATCGCATCTTCACCAACCTCTACGGCTTCCATTCGCCGGGCCTGAAGGACGCGCAGAAGCGCGGCGCTTGGGACGGCACGAAACTGCTCATCGAGCGCGGCCGCGAGTGGATCATCAACGAGATGAAGGCGTCGGGCCTGCGCGGGCGCGGCGGCGCCGGCTTCCCGACTGGCATGAAATGGTCCTTCATGCCCAAGCCCGATCCGCAGCGTCCTTCCTATCTGGTCGTCAACGCCGACGAGTCGGAGCCGGGCACCTGCAAGGACCGCGAGATCATGCGCAATGATCCGCACCTGCTGATCGAAGGCTGCCTGATCGCCTCCTTCGCGATGCATGCGCACGCCTGCTACATCTATGTGCGCGGCGAATACATCCACGAGCGCGAGCGCCTGCAGGCGGCGGTGGACGAAGCCTACGCCGCCAAGCTCATCGGCAAGGACAATGTGCACGGCTGGCCGTTCGACCTTTACGTGCACCACGGCGCCGGCGCCTATATCTGCGGCGAAGAGACCGCGCTGCTTGAAAGCCTTGAAGGCAAGAAGGGCATGCCGCGTCTCAAGCCGCCGTTCCCGGCGAACATGGGCCTTTATGGCTGCCCCACCACGGTCAACAACGTGGAGTCGATTGCGGTGGCGCCCACGATCCTGCGCCGCGGCGCGTCGTGGTTCGCAGGCTTCGGCGCCAAGAACAATTCCGGCACGAAGCTGTTCTGCGTCTCCGGCCATGTGAACACGCCGTGCAACGTGGAGGAGGCGATGTCGATCCCCTTCCGCGAGCTGATCGAGCGCCATTGCGGCGGCGTGCGCGGCGGCTGGGACAATCTGCTCGCCGTCATCCCCGGCGGCTCCTCGGTGCCCTGCGTGCCCGCGCATGAGATCATCGATGCGCCGATGGACTTCGACACGCTGCGCGGCCTCAAGTCCGGCCTCGGCACGGCGGCGGTGATCGTGATGGACAAGTCCACCGACATCGTGCGCGCGATCGCCCGCATCTCCTATTTCTACAAGCACGAGAGCTGCGGCCAGTGCACGCCCTGCCGCGAAGGCACGGGCTGGATGTGGCGCGTGCTCAACCGCATGGCCGAAGGGCGCGCGCAAAAGCGCGAGATCGACATGCTGCTTGAAGTCTCGACGCAGATCGAAGGCCATACGATCTGCGCGCTGGGCGATGCGGCGGCCTGGCCCGTACAGGGCCTCATTCGCCATTTCCGGCACGAGATCGAAAAGAAGATCGACGCATATTCCGCCAATCCCCATTCCGAACCCGTCCGTGTGGCGGCGGAATGATCGGCGCAGATTAAGGATCAAGCGATGACCAGGATCATCGTCGACGGCAAGGAAGTGGACGTCCCCGCGGAATACACGCTGTTGCAGGCGTGCGAGGCCGCGGGCGCGGAGATTCCGCGTTTCTGCTTCCATGAGCGCCTGTCGATCGCCGGCAATTGCCGCATGTGCCTTGTGGAGCTGAAAGGCGCCCCGAAGCCGGTCGCCTCCTGCGCATGGGCTGTGCGCGACTGCCGCCCCGGACCCAACGGCGAGGCGCCGGAGGTCAACACCAAGACGCCGGTCGTGAAGAAGGCGCGCGAAGGGGTGATGGAGTTCCTGCTCATCAACCATCCGCTCGACTGCCCGATCTGCGATCAGGGCGGCGAATGCGACCTGCAGGATCAGGCGATGGCCTTCGGCGTCGATTCCTCGCGGTTTGCGGAGAACAAGCGCGCGGTGGAGGACAAATACATCGGGCCGCTCGTGCGCACCTCGATGAATCGCTGCATCCATTGCACGCGCTGCGTGCGCTTCACCGCGGAAGTCGCCGGCACCGCCGACATGGGCGCCATCGGTCGCGGCGAGGATATGGAGATCACGACCTATCTCGAGACGGCGATGGCCTCCGAGCTGCAGGGCAATGTCGCAGACCTGTGCCCGGTGGGCGCGCTGCTGCACAAGCCCTATTCCTTCAAGGCGCGTCCGTGGGAGCTCGGCAAGACCGAGTCCGTCGACGTGATGGACGCGCTCGGCAGCGCGATCCGCGTGGACGTGCGCGGCCGCGAGGTCATGCGCATCCTGCCGCGCGTGAACGAACTCGTGAACGAGGAATGGATCTCCGACAAGGCGCGCCACGTGGTGGACGGGCTGAAGACCCAGCGCCTCGACCGCCCCTATGTGCGCGAAGCGGGCAAGCTGCGACCCGCGACATGGGCGCAGGCCTTCGCCGCTATCGCCGCGCGCGCCAAGGGCGTCGCGGGCGCCAAGATCGGCGCCATCGCTGGCGACCTCGCCAGCGTTGAGGATATGTTCGCGCTGAAGTCGCTGGTGGAGAAGCTCGGCTCGCGCAATCTCGATTGCCGGCAGGATGGCGCGAAGCTCCATCCGGCCCACGGCCGCGCCTCCTATCTCTTCAACGCCACCATCGCAGGCGTGGAGCAGGCGGACGCCATCCTCATCGTCGGCTCCAATCCGCGCAAGGAAGCGCCCGTGCTCAACGCGCGCATTCGCAAGCGCTGGCTCGCCGGCGGCCTGCAGGCCGGCGTCGTGGGTGAGCGCGTCGACCTCACCTATCCCTATGACTATCTCGGCGCCGGCGCGGAGACGCTTGGCGACATCGCGGCCGGCAAGGGTTTTGGCGAGGTCCTCGCCAAGGCGCAGCGCCCGCTCGTCATCATCGGGCAGGGGGCGCTCACCCGCGCCGACGGTCTTGCGCTGCTTGCGCTCGCCGCAAAGATCGCGCGCCCGAGCGCGCAGTGGAACGGCCTGTGCGTGCTGCACACGGCGGCGGCGCGCGTGGGCGGTCTCGATCTCGGCTTCACCCCCGGCGCGGGCGCGCTTGACGCGGCCGCCATGGCCGCCGGCGGCGTGGACGTTCTGTTCAACCTCGGCGCCGACGAGATC
>Ga0315905_10001997_pt1 | contig 21627 bp, 21 predicted proteins | sample LakEriMetagenome_5_FD_203522 | JGI IMG/M metagenome (GOLD analysis project Ga0315905, IMG submission 203522) | Freshwater fungal communities from buoy surface, Lake Erie, Ohio, United States - Buoy 4 MA121 | ecosystem: Environmental > Aquatic > Freshwater > Lake | place: USA: Lake Erie, Ohio...
TGTTGAATTAGTTGTAGTAAGTCTTGAATTAGTTGTTCCAATACTAGTATTAATAGTTCCTAATGCAGTGTTTGCGTCGTTGTCTCTTGTTTCTAATTGTGTTTTTTCTCCATTTATAACAACAGTTAAAGGAAACGAAGGAGTATCAGCAACATTAGGCGCAACACCATATAAAGAAGAAGCAGTAATTAACCCTTTTTGAATACTAGTAATACTATTAGTATTTATGAGTTTAACACCAGCATTATTAGAACCATCAGTAATTTGAACACTACCAGACACACCCTGCGTTGTTGGGAAATTTGATACTTGAAAAGATGTGTTTGTAATACCTATAGCTGGTAAACTAGAAACTGCAACAGTCCCGCTTACAGGTTGTGTGGCTGGAAAATTTGATACTGCAACAGTCCCACTTACAGGTTGTGTGGCTGGGAAATTTGATACTTCAAAAGATGTATTTGTAATACCTATAGCTGGTAAACTAGAAACTGCAACAGTTCCTGAGACTGGCTGAGTAGCTTGGAAAAAAGTTCCAGAAACAGGTATAGCAGTTGTATTTGCTACATTAACATCTAAACCAGTTTTGCTAGATATAACAGTACTAGTTAAGGCGCTTCTAGTTGTACCATCTGTAGTATATAAAGATGAAGAAGTATCTAAACTGCGTGTAGTAGCAGTTGTTGCTGTTGAGGTAATACCAGTTCCATTTAAATCTGCAGTCTTACTAGAAGTTGATAAACTTCCCACATTATCACATAATAATTGTGTTCTTGCACTACCAAAAAAGGCGAACAAATCAGCAGCAACATCTAAATGTCTTTTTTCACTTATAGCAGTGCTAGTAATCCCAGCACCATTTAAATCTTCAGTCATAGAATGAATATTCAGTATTCCGTTAGCATCACTTTTTAAATGATGCCAGTTAGTCCCATTACTTGACGCATAACAATGAGTGTCAATTGAACTATTAGTAATATAATTATTTAATGCATTTGAAGTGCTATTTAAATTATTACCAGCTGAATCTTTAATTTTAACACTATCAACTGTTATAGAACCAGACGCAATATTGACATTAAGATTAGAAGAACCATCAAATGTTAAACCATCCAAATCATTATGAATTGTATCTAATTTAGTATTTGTGGATTGTGTTGTTGTATCTAATGTGAAACTATTGCTCACAGCAACAGTCCCGCTAACTGGTTGAGTAGCTGGTAAATTAGAAATACTAACTGAACCCGAAACTGGTTGAGTTGCAGGAAAATTTGAAACTTCAAATGATGTGTTAGTAATACCAATAGCAGGTAATGTTGATACAGCAACAGTCCCGCTAACTGGTTGAGTAGCTGGAAAATTTGAAACTTCAAATGATGTGTTAGTAATACCAATAGCAGGTAAAGTGGATACAGCAACAGTCCCGCTAACAGGTTGAGTTGTTGGAAAGTTAGAAACTGAAACAGACCCTGAAACTGGTTGAGTGGCTGGTAAATTACTTATACTAACAGAACCTGATATAGGTTGAGTTGCAGGAAAATTTGAAACTTCAAATGATGTATTAGTAATACCAATAGAAGGTAAAGTGGATACAGCAACAGTTCCGCTGACTGGTTGAGTAGCTGGAAAATTTGAAACTTCAAATGATGTATTTGTAATACCTATAGCAGGTAAAGTTGAAACAGCGACAGTCCCGCTAACAGGTTGAGTTGTTGGAAAGTTAGAAACACTAACTGAACCTGAAACTGGTTGTGTAGCTGGTAAATTACTGATACTAACAGAACCACTAACTGGTTGAGTTGCTGGAAAATTTGAAACTTCAAAAGATGTGTTTGTAATACCAATAGCAGGTAATGTTGATACAGAAACAGTCCCCGAAACAGGTTGAGTAGCTGGAAAATTTGAAACTTCAAATGATGTATTTGTAATACCTATAGCAGGTAAAGTTGAAACAGCGACAGTCCCCGATACAGGTTGAGTAGCTGGGAAATTACTAACACTAACTGAACCTGATATAGATTGTGTGGATGGAAAATTAGAAACAGCAAAAGTATTAGAATATAAATTATTTTGGATCACTCTTTCCTTACTATTTTTAAATCCATATATGCGATTGAATCCAATAGAACTATTAATATAGCCCGCATATTGAAGCAAATAACCGATTCTTGATGTTGTGCCCTGTGTATTAACTGACATGTAAGCTATAATTTCAGTTGATAAGGCATCACCATTTGCGCTAGCTAATTGTAATTGATATGCTGGCAACTCGTTATATACATTAGGTCTTGTAGAACCAGTATATAATAAAAGTGTTTCACCTTTACGGAGTTTAGCAACATCACTACCACTTAAACTATAAGACCAGCGAGAATGAGCAAATGTTGGTATAAAATCATTAGTCCCTGTAGGTTGAGAATACACAGCCATTATAGGATTTGTTAATGCGCCATTTTCAACATAATCATTCGTAATAATACAATACATGCTACTTAATTGTGCAAATGTCATATCATTTTCTTGTAAATTACCAGAAGTAGGGTTACCATACCAATATATATTACTTTTATTAAGAACATTACTATTATTGTCATAATACCAACCCTCACGCCCATTAGCATCAGCAAAGAATGGATTGCCAGCGGGTAAACTGTCAGCCCATAATGTTGGACCATTTATTAATAAATCATAACTAGAACTTTCAATACTAGGATTAACATTTATATTTTGGTTAGTAATATCTATACTATCAGTTGTTTTATCAAGATGTTTATTATTAATAGCATCAGTGGTTAAAACATCGTGAGTATTTAAATATTTAACACCAGCATCAATGGTAAAAGAAACATTATCTAGTACATCAGTGTTAGTTTTAATATTATCTAATACAGCCTTTGATGTCCCATCATAAACTTGTAAAAAATCAGTAGGACCAATGGTTATAAAATTTAAATTATCAACTTGATTTTTAATCCCAGCTAAATTACCCCCAGTTTCTAAAGCATAATTTGAAATCTGATTATCAACATTAAAACCAGTATTACTTATAGCTATAGTCTGTCCACTGATATCAATTGATGATGTTGTTTTATCTAAAACCTTATTAGAAACAGTTGTGTTTAATACATCTAATTTTTGGTGTGTTACAGTGTCACTGCTTTCAACAGTAATATCACCAACAACAATTTCACCTACATTAATATTAATATTCTTGATAGCATCTAAAACTTGTTTTTGTGTATCTTCAGTTGCATTATTTGAAAACTCAGTAAAAATATGTGTATTAACATTTCCTTGAGTTAAAGAAGCTGTTTTTGTATTATTTAATCTACTCATATAATAATCCTTAGATTAAAACTTTAGATTTTTAATTTATTAATTTATAATTAAATTAATAAATAAAATAAAGTTTAAATTTATATAGAAACAACACCTGAAAAGAATAAGTACGCTGTAATAGGTTGAGCACTTGAGATATCTGATTGGATGTTGATTGATAATTTATTTGAACGGAAATCCATATAGCCACCAAGTTTAAGACCTAAGCCGAAACCATCATTACTGGCTAATTTATTAAGAGATGTTTGTGAATCAACAACAACATTATTTACAGCACGAACAAAGTTAGTTAACATTTCTTCTTCATTAACTAATGCATAGTGGAACTCGCCGTTGAATGAATCGTTGTAAAGATATTCAACACGAGCAACAGCAGGAGGACGAATAACAGCAAGACCATTGGCAAGTGGGTTGCTTTCGTCTGCTTGTCTAACAAAGACCATCCAGAAGCGATCACATAATGCGAGTGGGGCATTAGCACTAATTGATGCATAGCTACTTTGTAATGATTGTTTAAGTGATGATGCAATAACCATATCATAAGATTTAGCATATTTACCATCATCAGGAATTGATGTAAATATAACACGAACATTAGATAAAGTAATATTACGGTCTACACCAATTTGACCAGCACCTGAAGCAACACCACCATATAAAACAGCAACTGAACGAGAGACAATTAAACCAATATTAATATCACCAGTTTTAGCATATGGTATAGCAGTATCAGCAGATATAACATTGTTTAAGCAGAAATCAGGTTTAATAGCAAAATCAAGAACACGATTTAAACCAGCAACATATGTGGCACCGTCATTGCATGTGGTTCCCTTAAGAAGCATATCAGACATCATACCTGATGGAACACGATTTTCGCATGCATATTGAGATTGAAAGAGGTCTTCATTTGCTAATTGAGCACGAGCCTTTGATGCTACTTTTTGAGCATAAAATTGAATATTTTCAATTTGACCTACTGATTGAAAACTTGTTGTTATAGATTGAAACCACGCATGAGAACCAGTTAAACCATCATATGAGATAGTTTCATCAAGATTTGTGGCAGTTTGAGTGGGATAAACAGTTATCTCACCTAAAATTCTAATACTATTTGCGAGAATCTTGCGTCCTTGTGCTGAAAGTTGAAAGTCAATGTTGTCAAAATCAGTATATGAAGTTTTTTTATTTAAAGGTTGAACTGAATGATATCTAATATCCTGCATATATATAATAAATGATAGATTATAAATTAATTTAAATAATTTAAATTAATTTATAGGTTTATTATTATTAAAACAAAGTTTATATTTATTTAGACAGACGGACTGAGCGTATAATTTGTTTAAATAAGATAACATTGCTAATTATATAATCGTTATTATCTTTGGTATTAACTGTGAATTGAACTTTCTTTGACATTTGTGTTTCAGGAAGAGGGCATGCGATTATTAATTGAGCTAATGGTTTATTATCAAAACGCTCAGCAAGTGTTAAATCATTTTCACCACCAGCAGTTGCGGTTTTATCTCTAACCATATTAAGAAAAGTTAAATTCTTTAAAGGGAGCGCTGAGTTCAACATAGTTCTATTAATGCTATCATAATGGAGAGGATCGTGAGTGACAACACCTTCATCATTATAATTGACATTAATTTGTCTGTTATAAACATCACTTTGGTCAATTCTCATACGATAATCAGCAACTTTATCATTATGAGATATGAGATTTGAATCATTATTATTAAACATAAGAAATGCATTTATGGCATTGCCTTCAACTTCAAATACTTTGTCTAATGAATAAGCATTGTTTGAATATTGTTCTACGCTCCAAGTTGTGTATTCTAAAACATCACCACCAGCAGGTTTAACACCTACAACTTCACAAATGCCGAGATATGCTTGAGGAATTTGAAGAGCAACAGGTAAAGTTTCAAGTACTTCTATTACAAATACTGATGTTAATGGGCCTACTTCAGGTGGTGGAAGAAAAACTGTATTAGTTGTTAATGTAATTTGATTTGTAAGACGAGACCAGCTAATAGCATCAATAAAAACTTCAGTGCCATCTTCAGGACCAGAAGCCCAACCAACATTTAATTTTTGACCAACAAAAAATGGTGATTCATCAAGTGATTCATAAGGGTAAAGAGGCGATGTAACTAATTGATTTGTTGATGTTGTAATATTAACCATTGCGCTTTGGTTTAATGTAAGAGGATTTTTAAATAATTTAGCTTCAACAACTTGTAAATATGATAAATTTTCTAATTCAACATGAACTCTAATAGCACCAGTGCGTGATGTATCAAGAGCAGTGAGTGAACCTAATGAAAATAATTGACTAAGAGGAATACGAAGGTAAACATCACGATAAAATGAAGCAACTGAACCATCTTTATGCATTTCAACGAAGGGTGATAAAAGCATACCTTCTTGAAAATCACGAACTTGGTATAATGAGTCAATCATACACATTTTTTCACTTGTTGACTTTGTCATTTCCATAAGATTTGATTGGAGAACATTAACACGGGTGATGTCTTCAAGCTTGCCGACTTTATCACCCATAAGAAAAGCATTACGGATTAAATCAACATTTTTGACTGAGAGTTGACCGTTAGTATTTTTAACAACCATATTATGAACTTCAGCTGATGCAGTATCTAAACGGCATACAAGTTGAACAAAACATTGTGACATGTCTAAAACACCTCCAGCTGAGTAGGTCCAATCGATATGTCTGTTAGTAGTTGTAAAGCTCCCTGATTGAAGTGAATTTAAGAGTGAATAGGTATTCATTTATATATATTAAACCTTAGATTATATTCTACGAATTATTATTTATATTAAATAAATTAAACTTAAATTATTATTTTATAATATTTGTGATGACGGATTTAACATAGGCTCATATGCTTGAACTATTTTAGGTGCATCATGATGCATACCCTCAAATAATCCAACAAATCCACCAATGAGCCCTACTAATGCTCCAAGTGGTGCTAATACACCAGTTGCATCTAAACCTGCCCCAACTGCTTCAGCTCCTGCAGTCTCAGCAACTGATGAAGCAACATCTCCAACAACACTACCAACAGTATCTAAACCAGAGGTTATAACACTACCAACAGTATCTAAACCAGAGGTTATAACATCACCAACAGTAGAAGAAACAGTCTCACCTATATCAGTTAAACCAGATGTTATATCCTCACCAATATCAGTAATAGGTGTTTCTACATCTTCAATTGCTCCAGCTCCTTCAGGTAAATCCTCATTAGTCATAGTGGGTCTTTCCTCACCTGCTAACATGTTTAATGCTTCATCTTGACTAGGTGGGGTTAAATCTTGCATTTCAATATCACCAGCTTGTTCTGGTGCCATTTCTGGTTCTGGTAGTTCTTGTTCTGCTTCCTGACCATAACTAGGCATATTATTTTTACCTACTTCTCCTAATCCTTGTTTAAGTCCACCTTCAATATCACCACTTACGAATTTACCAACAGTATCCTCACTAACACCAATTTTAGATGCAACATAACTAATTGCTTTTTTACCTAAATAAGCACCAGCGCTTGATATTAATAATTCACTTGGAATACCTGTAATTTGTTCTTTGAGTTGGTCTTTTTCTTCTTCTTTAATGTCAGCTTGATTAACAACACTTTCTTTAATAGCATTAACCTGATTTAATACAGATTCACTTTCACTAACGCTATTCATATAATTTAAATAATCTTCCATATAATAATCTTTAGATTATTATTTCGCCCATAATAAGTTTTCAAAGTTATGCCATAACTCAATTTCACGATTATCAACAAACAAAAAATCATATTTCTTTTCTGTAGCTTTATTATAGTTATCTTTAAAATCTTTATAATTAGCCCCCAACTCTTCTTCAATATTAATTAAATCTTTATTATTATATATCTTACTAATTATAAAACAATTTGTATTCTTTCTTAATTTAGTAGGAAGTGCATTATATACTTGAGTTGTTAAAATAATTGTGATCTTATAATGTCTGCTATAAGATGGCAGTGAATCTAATCTTTTTGACTTCTTTAAATAATCTAAACAATCATCTAAAACAATAAGTACATGTTTTCTTTCTTCTTTAGGTTTCTCTTTTTGGTTTTTAACAATATCATTTAATATATCATCTAAGAATTTTAAATCATCCTCTTCACTTATTTTAATTATATTGTCATCTTCGTTAATAGATTTTAATGTGTCATCAATCCCAACTGTTGGAGAGATATAATATATTTCATCAAAAACATCATCATATCCAAAATAACTATTCTTTAATAAATTTACAATTATATTACTCTTTCCACTTTTTGTGGGTGCAACTAGGACCATACTAAATGGAGGAGGTGGTAATGGTGCTTTAATGTTAGGAAACTCATCCTTTTTTGTATCTTTTTTGACTTGTAATATTTTTAAACCATTCATTATATTAATATTAATATATAATAGATAATATAATGTTTTATTTAATTAATAAAATAAAAGATTATTAACCCCACATGGGGCGCTTAAATGTTCTAATAATAACAGGTTCAACAACTTTCGGTGGTTCAATAATTCTAGGTGGCGCAACAACTTTAGTTACACTAACCTTAACCGGTTCAACTTTAACTGGTTCAACTTTAACTGGTTCAACCTTAACTGGTTCAACCTTAACTTCTTCATTATAAACTTTCTTTTTAGGTCTTTCAAATTTCTCAGTTTGTTTCTTAGGTACCATCATATTTATAAATGCTTTTCTTTCATCCTCTGATTTATCAACTTTAATTTCTTTAACTGGTTCTTTAATTGTTTCTTTTAAACCTTCGGTTTTTTGTTGTCCTTTTTTTGCTAATAAATTGTTAGCTCTTGTTTCACGACCCTTTGCCAGTCTTTCTAACATGGCTGCTTTCTTTTCATCACTCATAACAATCTTTTTACGTTCTTTCTTTGGTGCTTCCTTTTGTTCTGTCATAGGTAAATCAAAAATGTCATTTAAATTACTCATTATATAATATACTATATATTTTATATATTAAATAATCTAAATGTTTTAATATATAAATAATAATTATTCGCCCTTTTCTCTAATAATCATAACTAACTCACTTAATCCATAACATGTGATTTTGCTTAAATTATCTTTTAATACTCTTGCTTTAACTTCTCTTAAATTAATTTCATATGTATTATTAATATCTAAAAATATAAGCTGAGGAACTTGATAAACAACATGTTCTTTAATTGCGCTTAGTTGAGGAATTACATATAAAAATGAACGAAGACCACCGCTCATGCTATCCATACTATTTAATTTAATATTTAAAAGCTCAACTATATACGATTCACTAAAGTCTCTAAGAGTGAACGGCTCATTTGCTAAAAACATTGGGTTAGCTGTATTAATAAAACCTGCTGAAGGATAACGAGATTGTCTAAAACCTAATAAGGTTGCTAAATCAGGATTATCAAATTGTAAATAACAATTAGTTGTATAACCATTAGCTGCAATAATAATAATACCAGGATTATTAGCCTCTATTTCTCCTGATGGATAATTAATTCTATCATAATAAGGATCTGTTGTAAAATTAATATTTGAAAGTTGAGTATCTGATCCAATAAACATAGTAATAGGGAATATATCGTCCATATGGTTATATGTACTATCTCCTAAAACTTCAATATTAAACGGCTCACTTCCTCTATATACATAAAAATTAACAACACCTCCTACTGTTTGAATTTCAATAGTGTCATTAACTACAGCATTAATACCACTATCTGTTGCAACACCATCTTTAATAATAAAATAATTATCACCTAATTTAGTATACTTAACACCATATATAATAGTTGTTGGGTCAAATGGAACAGGATTAGTTGAAACAGGCGGATTACTTGCGCTATAGCCTAATATAAAACCTGAAGCAGTCCCAGCAACTTCATCATTAAATAATCTAGCTCTAAGAAAACCAGAACCTTTATTTACAGGTGATTTAATATATAAATAACTATCATTGCCAGTTCCTACAGTTGTTCTTTTAAAAGCACCACTGACTAAATTAGTATTAGTTAATCCAACTGAAGAATATAATGGACCTATTAGAGCATTTTTAGGAAATACTAATGAACCATATGTAGCTTCAAATACTGCACGACCTCCTCTAATTCCGCAATACCACTGGCGATTTAATTCTCTTTGAGCAAATAACATGCTTTTATTAAATAATTGCGTTGTTGTAACCCAGAAATCATTAACAGTAGCTGATGTATAAACACCATTAGGAAGAGTTAAGCGTTTAAAGTTAGCATCTCCATTAACAGTAAATGATATTTCATTATTTTGACTATCAATAGTTAAATTTAAATTATCTAATTGAGTTGTAAAAGAAGAGAGTGCTATTTGTGAATAAGGTTTAATAATTAAATCACTATTAAACTGGCTGTTTTCAAAAACACATTCTTCGCTTTCGGTTGTTAATCTGATTAATCTCATATATATATAACCAGAGGTTTTATTTATTTTATATCTAAATATTATTAATATGACAATAATGGATATATTAAAAAGATTAATGTGTTGTGCATGTATGAAAAATCAAACAAATGAGGCGGGGGCTATTACAGATGAAAAGGTTAATATTTCAATAAAGACGACATGTTGTCGCAGAACTAAAATAATAAATATAAATGTAAGCAATGATCCTGAATCATTAAAAGAGGTTAAAGATATTATTGATAGATTAGAAATGAAAGCACGTGTGATGAGCAGACAAAACAGCGGGTCACTTTAATCTTTGGCATAATAATTTAAACTCGTTTGCACGTCGTGACCCATAACCTGTGCTAGTTGTTTCATCTCTTCAACAGGGTATAAATCAGAAACAATAATCTTTCTAATCATAGTTGTTGATATGTTCTTCCCTAATGGTTCAAATATTGATTTTACAAAATATGTAAAATCATTACGAGTCATCTTATCATTATTCTTAGCTAGTAGCATCCAGTCATTATTTATATCATTTGCTTTCTTATAATTAGTTAAATGTTTATAATATGTTATTATTTCATTAGCAACAGCAGGAACAATATTAATATTAATATCTTTGTATGTCTTCTTCGTTTTGTAAGCTTGGATTAAAGCTTTAACCGTTTTCTTTTTTTGGTCAACTATAAAATAATTAACATCAGGATTATTATTTTTTACGCTTGTTACTATTTCTGTATCTGCTAGCTCATTTCTAAAAGGATAATAAGTATGAATAAGCAAAGTAATATATTTCATCCATTTACTCATATCAACTTTAGAGGTGGGTTTAGTGGGGAGCTCTGATTTTAATTTATTAGTATATTCAATTAAATTATCTTTGGTCATCCAGTTCTCTTCCTCTTTTATATTCTTATCCATCTTTGCATGTTCTCTTGATATCTTACCGCTTAACATATCAAACCAATCATTATATTTTTTAATTAGTTCTGCTGGTTGCTTAGTCATTCTTAAATAAATAAGTATGGATGCTACTTTGTTTTTTAATGTTGCATTAGAGTACTTTAATTCCTCGCAGTCTTTTTTAAATTCATCAAAATCTTTAAATAATGCAGGTGTTAATGGTTTATCATAATATGAAGCGATGTGCGACAAGTTCATCATATATGTTCTCAATGATGATTCTGTTATGTCAGGTTTATATTCTCTTAGAGCCTTAGCAATGTTATCATCTATAGCTTTTTTAGTTCTCGGCATGTTATATAATATAATTGAGATAATAAAAAAAACTAGATTATTAATAAAACTAAATAAAATATATAGATATTTCATAAAACTCGAGTTTTATGTAATATTTATATATAATTTATAAAAAGATATAGTTTTTTTTATATCCAAAAATAAAAAACATCTAGTTTTTTTATATCTAAATTATATTATATATGGTATATAAAAAAGTATCTAATAATTTTGACAATGCAAAAATTTATTGCTTATCTTCACCTCATACAGAATTAATTTATATTGGTTCAACTTGCATGCCGTTAGAATTGCGTTTAAGAAATCATAAAGAATTATATAAACAATTTTTGAAAGGGAATGCTAAAAAGACAACAGCGTTTAAACTGTTTGAACTAGGTGATGTATCAATTAATATTGTTGAAGACTGTGCTGATGTGTGTTGTAAGAAAGCATTATTAAAACGTGAGCGCTGGTATATTGAAAATAAGAACTGTGTAAATAAGAATATACCTGCAAGAACATTAAGAGAAAGCCAAGTAGCTTATTATACTTCTAATATAGAAAAGATTAAACAATACTATTTAGATAATAGAGAAAAAAGAATTCAATATGCTAAACAATATATTAATAATAATAAAGAAAAACAGATCGGTTATATGAAAACATATCGTGAGAAAAAAAAGAAAGAGACAGAAGCTGATATAATTAATGTTAATGTTTAATATAATTATATAAATAGTATAAGAAAAAACCTACGGTTTATTATATAATAAAATGTCTCAAGACTTTATGAATGTATTAGTAAAAATGAAAAAACCTGAATTAATGAATTTGGCTCAAAGATTTAATTTAAAATATAAAATTCATAATTTATCAAAATTAAAAAGAAATGAGATTATATTAGAGTTAATGATTTATGAGAAAGAAGTTAAACAAATTTATAATGAAGATAAATCAAAGGATGATATTAGAAAGGAAAAAGGATTACCAGAAATGAAAGAACGAAAAACAGCACAAAGAAAATCTAGACCACAAGAACCACTATTAAAAGAAATTGATTCATTATTAAAAGAGAGAATTAACATAGCTCAAAGTATATTAAAAGAAGAAAATATACCATTATCAGAAAAGCAAAAGGGAATGAAACAGATGAAAGAAATAGATAAGAAGTTAAATAGATTAAAAGAATATATTGAATAATAATAATATATAAATTAATTTAAATTATTTAAATTAATTTATAATCTATCATTTATTATATATAATGGCATTCTATACAAATAATGTTCAAACTGAAATTTTTGACGCTGTCTTTGATTCAAGCAAATATCGCTCACAATTTAATTTAACAAATGATAAACTTTATATGAGCAATCTTCGTTTATTGAATGTTGGTCTCACTGCTGTTGAAAATACTAAACGTTATAATTTAGTAAATGGTGTTGGTGCTATCATCAAGAATATCACTTTATATTCTGATAATACAATCATTGATAAGGTTGTTAACTTTGCTGACTTTAGCGCTTTTCAACAATATAACAAAACAAATCAAGCTAATAGTGATGTTTCAAAATTACTCACTCGCCACGGTTTAGGTTTTGTTTATGAAAGAGAACCAAACACAGAAGCTGGTGAAGCTCCCCAAGATATTACAATTAAAGAAACATTCCCTAATGCTCCGCATGTTCCTAAACTCTCACGTGAAGACACTGTTAAAGGTTTTATTAATCTCCGTGAAGTTTTCCCACTTCTTAAAGGTGCTGGTGGTCTTCAGTTTCTTCATTCTGGCATGCTTAAGAATATGAAATTAGTTATTGAATATATGACTTCTGGTGCTTTAGTTGATGGTTCAGGTGTTATTGATGGAACTACTCAACCTATCCTCGTTGCTGATAGCATTGCTGACCCTGCTGTTGCATCTAAATTTTTAAGTGACTTCAAGCAACAAGTTTGGGTCTCAAGTGAATTAGAAAGCGTTGTTTTACCTGCTTCTGTTGTTGTTGGTACACAATCTCAAAAGTTTCGTCTTACTGGCGCTGAAGGAAAAATTGTCAACTCAATTTTAATCCAAAAGAAGGGCTCAAGCGCTGTTTCAACTCTTTATGATTCACACGGATCAGAAACGATGGTTGATGAAGCCATACAACTTTATGTAAATGGTGGCGCTCATCTTCCAGAACAAGGTGTTGTTAGCGCAATGCAACGTCTTGCTCTTTTACACGATTCATTCGGTGTAAGTAATACTCACACATGCGCAAGTGATTTAAAAATGTATCTTCCTGACGCTTTCGTTGATGACAATGCCAATAGATGCGGTCGCTTAGATTGGTTTGGTTGCCTTGTTAATAAACGTGTAAGCGCTCTTGATTTAGATTATAGCCGTTCAATTGTATCTGGTGCTGAGGCTAGATATTCACAAGCCATCACACTTAATGTCTTTTATGGTGTTCTTAAATCATTAGTTAAAACAGCTAAGGGCTTTGAAGTTGTTTATGTTTAATTATAATACAATTAATGAAATTTATATTTAATAATTATTATTATATAATCTCTAGTTTATTATATAATAAAAAATGTCTTCTAATATTTCAATTGAATGTAGACAAGCTAATGCGACAAGCATTCAAGCTAACGGCGATTATGAAACATCACTTTCAAAAGCTATAACCATCAGTGAGGGCGATGTTGTGCAATTATCTAAAGCTTTTGTTGATACAGTTAGAGAAAGTGATATTAATATTGTTAGTGATTTAACATTAATCATAAAAAGTGGTGTTTATCTTACAAATTGGTATAGATGGAATAATGATATTGAAAATGCTGTTGTTTATGATGGTCAACCTTATACCGATTCTCCTGATTTTAGAAAATATATTCCTTATGTTAATATCACTGCTGATGTTGAAATTTATAGTTTATTTATGACAGCTCAATTTTTTCAAAACAGACAATCAGGACCAAATATTGCTCCAATTGGTTTAACATATGAGTATATTGATTTTAATAATAATGTAGCCCATGCAACTTTTTATACTCCAACTATTATTACTGGTGTTGTTAAAACTTTATTAGTTAATATGTATATAGTTGCTAAAATAGGTTCAGTTAAATTAATTTCAACCACTTATGATTTAGCGCAAGCAGGTTTAACATTTGAACAATATAATACAAATCCTGTTGACGGCACATTAGCTCAACCATTTGTATTTCGCACCGAAGTTCTTGTTCCTAAAGGTGTTTATAGCCCTGTTCAGTTATCAACATATATTTCACAACAATTAAGTAAAAGTGGTTTATCTTCTAATGTTGAAAATCAAAATATGACTAATAGTAAATTCCTTTTCTCAACTGGTGATTTTGATGCTGGAAAAGCGTATCCTGACGGGCAGTTAAATCCTAACGGGACACCTAAATTATTACCTGAACAAACTAGCTTTATTTCTAGCGATGGTGAGGTTTTATTAAATTTCAATGCTGGAACTAACTTTTTAATTGGTTCATCTCAAATTGGTTTAGAGTTTGACCCTAATAGCAATAAATTCCAATGGACACAAATTCATTCAAACATGTATGATGCTACAAGTGGAACTGATATATCTGTTCGTTATCTTAGATATAATTTCGCAGAAACTGGGCGGGTTATGGGGGTTGCTAATAATGGTGGAATTTATTTTTCATCATTAACTGCCTTTGATGCTTCCGGAAAATATGTTCCATTCTTTGAAAATGTATTAGGTATGGATTTATCAACATTATGTGTTAATACAACACCATCAACTGAAACATTATTTAATATTCCTAATACACTTTATAACTTATCTAATCCATTAATTGTTGGTTCTAATATAACTGATGGTTATTATGGTTTAGATTCATCAATTATTCGTGGTTCAGTTATTGGCGACCCTCCTAATTATAATAATCCTAATACGTGGATGTTTCGTCAAAATGTTCCATTTTATAGTGGTACTGGCACTTATTATGAAGCACAAGATGGCATATGCTCAACAATTAATAGCACTACTGCTATTGTAGCAAGTCAACCTATTGATGTTTTATTAAATAAATTTTCTCATTTCATATTACAAACTGATTTCGGTTTTAGTAATAATGATTATATTGGATCTGATTATTATAAGAATATTAATGGGGTTATATCTAAGTATTTTTCATATGGATCATACTGCGCATCATTAGAAAGTGAGGGGGCAATTCAATACGTTCACAAGGGGGCTGATATTCAACTGAAGTCAATAAGAATTCGGTTGCTTACTAGTGATAAAAAGATTGATGTTAACTTAGGACCTGATAACACAGTTATATTTCAACTTGTTAAATCTGGTTCTGGTTTGGCTCCTGTTAGAAAACTTGTATTGTAATTTTTATGGGGATAGAAAAGTTTTACTTTTCTATACTTCCATAAACACGATTTGGAAAGATAGAAAAGTTTTACTTTTCTATCCCCAAATCAATTTATTTATTACCTTTTGTTTTATTTGGTTTAATTATATCACCCTTTGGGTGAATTTGTTTCGTAGAAACAATAAATACTTTCTTCATTATTTCTTTCTTTGTTGGTTTTCTTTGTTCCTTTTCTTTTATTAAAAGGAAATATGGCGACATTTCATTGTTCATTAATATTAGTTAGATTTAAATATTTAAAATAATCTTTAATTTCTTCATCTTCTTTCTGTGGTGGATTGTTGCAACACTTACAATCTCCTTCATTGGTGGATTCTATTATATGTATAACATTATCTTCGTATAATAATTTACTCCATATATCTTCTATAGTAAATTTAAATAATATTAATGGTTCCTTAATCCAATGAACTTTTAATGTTCCTTTATTATCTTCTAATTTATTAATCATGTTATGCATATTTATTGTTACTGTGTCATTAAAATCATCAATGAGTTTAATTAAACGTTGTTTACGGAAATCTTCATCATTATACAATAAAATTATTTTGTTATATAACATATTATTATTATATGATATAAAAAAGTTTTCTTTATTATATTATATGTCAAAATTAGAAGAATTATTAAATATTAAAAATGATTTAGCATGTAAGTTAAATGAATTAAATGAAAATATGAAAAGCATTAATGCTGATATTAAAAAGATTAAAATATGTGAATCATCTAAACAATATATGAAGAAGAAATATGCAACAGATGAAACATTTAGAGAAATGAGAAAAGAGAAGGCAAGGCAATATTATTATAATAAGAAATCAAATGAAAATTATAGATTATAATTATCTTCATTAGTGTCTTTAAAACTAGATTTCAATTTAAAATATTTTACACCTCTTTCTTTTGATGTTCTAAAATCAATTGCTCCTAATCCATATAATTCAATTTTTAATTTTTTAACTGAGCACTTAGACATGTTAGATAATTCTTTAATTTCATCATTAGTGATTTTATAACTATCATCTTTTTTATAATCACAATATTTAAATATAATATCTGTAAGTGATTCTTCTTCATCATCATATGATTGTTTATTGATTTGAAGTTTAGTTGATTTCCAATTATCAACCATTAATAATATAAATGCATTTAACCAATTTACATTATTTTTAATTTTATCTTTAATAGTTGGATCTGCTATTTTATATTTATTTAATTCTAATCTAAAAATTTCATTTCCAGTGTTTTTTATCTTTTCTTCTATTTCAATTGTTTTCTTTTCTATTTCTTCAGTTGATTTAAATTGATTAGTTGTGTTAAATTCAACACATGTTTCTAAACAATCAGCCGATGTTATCTTAGGTAAATCATTACACATTAATAACATTTTTGCCTGAATATTAAATTCAATAAAACCTTTATATATTTCACGAGATTTTATCTTATCACCTCCTGAAAATACTTTTTTTAATAATACACCATTTAATTTAATATCTTTGTTCTCTTTATCAAATTTGATTTCATTTGATGTCATTAAACGTTTGAATTGAAAATCAATTAACCAATTTAATTTTCTCCCATCATCTCCGCTTGTTTCTCTTTCACATAAAAATTTATCAGCTTCAACAGTACCTATATATTGAGATGTTAATGAGTTTTCTAATAGTTCATTTAAAACACCTTTACCACAGTTGCGATTTCCCATGAATATGCTATAATCCTTATCTTCAATATATCCAAATATAGCTCTTGATAAAAATTCTAAACATCTATCCGTTTGCTCATTCATTATTGATTTAATAAGGTCTTTGACTTCTTCTTTATAAGTTTGATTATTTTGTTTAAATACATCATTAAAGTTTCTGTTTATTGATACTACTGAGTATACTGGATTTTTAATTAATTCTTCATCATCCCATAAATAAAATTTGTTTTTAGATGCATCTAAAACACCATCTATAAAACATAATTTACCTTTAGTTGTTGTATGTAATTTATTATAGAAATCATTATCTATGTTATCTCTTGCTATTTTTATTATTGAATCAACAATATGGTTTATTTCAACTAAGTCTCTGCCAAATGCTTTTTCTTCAGCTCTTTCTCCATTTTTAGTTTGTATCTTTTTTACTTTATATAAACCAAAATTTTTAACAATTAAAACAAGTTTGTTTTTAATAAATTCAATATCATCAGTCCATATATTTGAATGTTTATAATATAGTTGATATGATTTGCTAATGTAACAACATTTAAAATTATCTTTGATTGATTCTAATATTAATTCAGCGCCATCCATGTCACTATCTACCCATTTATCAATTGGTATTTCAATATCTTTAATATCTTCTAAATAATCAATATTCATATCTTTGACTGTGAATTTTAAATTAAAACCTGTTTTTTGTTTTATCTCTTCATTTAATTCATTTAATAATTCATCTTTATAATTAACTGTTTCAATCATTATACCATCATAGCATAATGAACATACATTATCTTTAATATAATTATTATTCTTGCAATATTCATATATACATTCTAATATTCTTTCTTCATGTTCTTGTAAATATGATGATAAAAATGACGCTTTATTATTTTTAGTTATATCCTTTTCATTCTTCTTTTCAATTGATTTAAATAATTTTGGATTTTTAATTATAATTACATCTGCTATAGCATGTAATTCATTTATAAATTTAATACAAAATTTATTAAATGTTTTGTTTTCAATATTATTATCATTTAACCATTTTGCATAACTTCCAAAATACATTAATATTATCATTAAATCTTTTGCTTGGTCTCTTGTTATTTTATGTTCTTCAATTAGTTCGTTTAAATATTTATCTCTATTTAATACATATCTTTCTAAGTATTTGCAGTTTATATTATTTTGAATGCATAATTGATATAATATAGTTGGATGTGCATTTACTATATCTATATCTGTCATATTATGTTTATAAAGTGTTTGGCGTACTTCTTTACGTAATAAAATTGCTCCAACTTTATTTGATGGATATACTCTTCCATATCTTTGATATGCCTTTCTCTTATATTTTACTTTTAAATTATTATTTACTAATAATAATAAATAAGTTTTTAATAATTCCTCTTCTGTTTTATAAGTCTCAGCAACCATTTTATTTGTGATCTCTTTTAATAAATTAGACTTAATTAATTTCTTAATTGCATCTATATTTGGTTTTTCAATAAATTCTATATCTTCAAAGGTTGATTTTTTAAGTTCAATAGTTATATTTAATGTCATATATATATATTACTATATATTTTATTATTTCCTTAAACCAATATTAATTTAATATATTATATTAAATTAAAATTTCTAAAGGTTTTTTTTATAAGTTTAAAGTTTGTTTTTTTTCCATAAAAACTAAATGTTTTTTAGTTCTACAATGTCTCATTTTATTTAATCCGTGATGCTTTCCTCCACATTCACATATTGTTGTTGTTAATATTTTTTCTTTATTCTCTGAATAGTATTTGTCATTATATTCTTTATTTGTTTCATATTTATAAATTTTAATAGTTCCATCTGCCAATATTCTTTTCTTTAATGTTGTCATTACTATATTATATATATTTTTATTTCTTAAATCGTTTTAAAATGACAAAATGACAAAATGACAAAAATGACACCTTAAATGTAAAGTATTTTTTTTTTACAGAAACATTTATTTTATAAAATAAAGTTTCCGCACATATCAAATATTTTCTTTTTAACCCGTCATTTTGTCATTTTGTCATTTTGTCATTTATTAACATACTTTCTAAGTTTTCCAAAAATTAAAGTAATATCTTTATTTATAACTTCACTTGTAAAACTGTTATCTATAAATTTAGTTTTTGGGATATTCCTAAAACGCCAACTTTCAGTAGTTTCTCTATAGAATTTACGATTATCATTTTTTATAAAATCGGCAGCAAGTTCCTTAGCTTTTTCTAATGGTACATTCTTATATATTATAACTGTGTGTAATTCATTGTGTAATTCATATGGCATATATATATTAATATTTTAGATTATTAATATTGTTGCTACGCAACAAATTGACCCAAAGAGTCATATAAATAAATTATTTAAGATTATAGTTCTTAATTGTATCTTTTAAAGATCCATTAATTGTTTTTAAATTCCATAAAACATGTTTTGACCAAAAACCAGCAGTTGACGGATCATCCCAATTCTCTCTAACACGATGACGAGCAATATAGTTCTCTTTTGCTTTATCATTTTTTGTGATTGTATAATCATTCATTCCAAACGCACCAAATTTAATATTCTTTTCACGCCCAGTTTCTTTGTTTAATAAACTAACAACATACTTATATTTATTATCGTCGGCAGGTTTTAATGATAAAAACTTATAATTAACCATAGGTTATTATTAATTAATTATAGATAATAATTAATTGGAAGATAGAAAAAGTAAACAAACCTTTGGTTATTTCTATTTATCCAATTGTGTTTAGTGATATTTATGAAATTTTAATAAAATTTCATAAAGCACTAAAAATTAATTAATATATTTGCGTACTTTTTTAATAATTGCCTTAGGTTGTGGAACATATTGAATTCCCTTAGACATGCCTTCTTTTTTTAACTTAGATGTTAATTTATATTCTTTATCAGATAGAGCCTTAATAGCCTTCTCTGGTAAATATCTTTCGCCAGTCAATAAAGATGGTTTACCACTTTTTGTTCTCCAATTCTGCATAGTCCATTTGGTTAAATCTTTTTGAGCTTGCGTTTTAGGTCCAACATAACCACCGCCTTTTTCTCTATAAATACGTCCAGCAAGCTGAGCAGCACGAGCACTCCATTTACCGCCCATTGTTTTTATAGCTTCTTTTTTTGATTGTTCCCAAAGATCAGGTTTTGTTCTTTCCATATATTATAATTATAATAGAAATTTAATCATATCAATAATAACACAATTATTACTTATACTATTAGTATCAAAACCAAATTCAATAAGAATACACATTTTAATAATATTAACCTCTTCATCAGTTTGTATAGTTTCAAAATTATAAATAACTTGTGATTGAATGTTAGGGGCTAATATTTCAGCCATTATTAATTGTTTTATTAATAATACTATCTGGTATTGTGGTGTATTTTTTAATTCTAAAGTAAAAGCATTTTTAATCTCATCTTTTGAACTCATTTATATATATTAATATTGAGATTTTAAATTGGTCTTAATAAAACACTTGCTTGAACTACTTTATTTACAGTCGCTAAATTGTGTGTAAATCCTATACTCTCGCCAGGATATAAAATACCACCCAATAAACCCTCACTACCAGCAGGAACAACAATATTAAGAGCTGTATCTATATTAACTTTATATATTACTTGTCTTACACTTGCTGTATCCCATTTAACAATAATTAAACTACCAGTAGTGCTAAAAGAAGCACATAAAGTATTTATGTATCCAATATATCCATTAGGAACAGTAAAAACAGCAATACCATAATTTGCTAAGTTAGAACAACATAATGTTCGTGTTGTATCTCCTCCACTTAAAGCACTTATAAAAAGCGTATGGGCCGATCCAGCCCCTGTATTACCTATACTTGTTGATGTTCTTAATTTAATAGGACCACCAATCATAACAGGAAGCGTAGTTCCAGCAGTAGCAACAATAGCATGTGGGCCCGAATTTTCAACTAAATTACCAGTGCTATCTACATAGTCAATATATAAATTTGTATTAGGTGTTCCAGTAGTTGTCGTAGCATAATATGCTCTTGGACTTGCTAAACCAAAAGTATAAGTATCTACAGCAATAGCACCACTTGTTGAATTACCACCAATTAATCTAAAGGAAGTTCCGTTATTATCAATACCACCAATGCTATAATGTTTATTAAGAGGTATTATTTGATATACATTTAAACCAGTTCGTGTATTATACCCCACAGTTTGGTCTAATTTACCATTTATAGTTGATAGTGTTGAATTAGTTGTAGTAAGTCTTGAATTAGTTGTTCCAATACTAGTATTAATAGTTCCTAATGCAGTGTTTGCGTCGTTGTCTCTTGTTTCTAATTGTGTTTTTTCTCCATTTATAACAACAGTT
>Ga0315905_10001998_pt1 | contig 21603 bp, 1 predicted proteins | sample LakEriMetagenome_5_FD_203522 | JGI IMG/M metagenome (GOLD analysis project Ga0315905, IMG submission 203522) | Freshwater fungal communities from buoy surface, Lake Erie, Ohio, United States - Buoy 4 MA121 | ecosystem: Environmental > Aquatic > Freshwater > Lake | place: USA: Lake Erie, Ohio...
TCTGTCTCTATACTAGGTCTCTTTTGACACTGTTCTTCCTCTATACTAGGTCTCTTTTGACACTGTTCTTCCTCTATACTAGGTCTCTTTTGACACGGTTCTGTCTCTATGCTAGGTCTCTTTTGACACTGTTCTTCCTCTATACTAGGTCTCTTTTGACACTGTTCTGCCTCTATACTAGGTCTCTTTTGACACGGTTCTGTCTCTATACCGCACACCAGCAACGTTGTTAGCTCTCATTAAGCCCCAGTTTGAGGCGAAGCGGCACGAGATCGAGGCCGGCACTGGCGGTCCGATAATGATGCGCGTGCACATCCTCATGATGCGCGTGCTGCGCGTGCTCGTCCTCATTTGCGTAACCTCACCGCGCGCATACTGATTCCACGCTGTCGGCAGTGCGGGGAGGGTTGAGGGTTTAGGGTTGAGGGTTTAGGGTAAGGTGTTTGCGCGATGTCATGTCTGCGTGATGGTGGCCGGAATTCTGATAATTGGTGTCGGGGGTGGTGTTTGCTGGGGTGGTGTGGCTCGCGTTGCAGTGGTTCGTAGTAATTAGTTGAACTAAACCTCGTGTGGGTCGCGTTGCAGTGGTGCGAGACAGTGGAGTGCACGACAGGGTTTGCTCAGAGGTGCAGAGTTGGTTGCGGCTGCAGGGCTGGGAGGTACACGTGTGTATACCCCGCCTTCTATGTATATGCCTTGTATGTACATGCCATGTATGTACATGCCTTGTATGAGTTGGCTGCTGCTGCAGGGCTGGAAGGTACAACGCACGAATGTTTGCATAGAAGCTCTGTTACGAAATCTTGTATTATTTTATTTTGATCCCTAATTGTTTTTTTACCACGCCCACGCGCATGCCCAGAACAGATGTGTTGTGTGCCTGGTGTGTCTGGCGAAAGAGGGAGGGTTCGGGAGGGAGGGAGGGTTCGGGAGGGAGGGAGGGAGACGGAGAGAGAGGGACAGCGAAGGAGAGAGTTTATGAGGAACTATATGCTGTACGGAATTGCAGTCGGCTTTGAGTATATCATGCTCTGAAATTCGGTCTCGCAATGGTTGTCATTGTGTTTGCAGGTGAAAGGGTTGACCAAAAGTCCCATCACGGGGCCCAACGGAAACATCGAATTTATTGTTTGGGTATGCTCCATATCGGTGCACGTTGCTTTTTGTCTGCATAGCGGTTGCATCGGCTCTTGCACCCGCGTGCCATCTCCCTTCAGATTGGCTACAGCCTCTATCATGTGACATTCTTGCTGGATTGGTCTGTCGCTCACTCGCGCACACGAAACACATGTGCTCTGACATCCGCAAACTTCCAGGCGCAGCTGACGGCAGCAGTTGTCAGTTAAACTGCAGCGACTACTGCTCAACAAACGGCAGAGAGCGAGAAGAGCCAGGAAGGGGGATGAAATAAAGCTGCATTGCGCAGAAAGAGGAAGGTCATATTTACGTTTTATTTACGTATTATTTACAAATTAAAGAATATCTCCATACTCCCCCCCCCCCCCCTGGTTTTCCTACTGTCATGCCAACTCCCTCTTGGAAATGAGAGGCGAGTCACGGCCACTTACGGTCGATTCACCGGGGACATGAGGTTCGTGACCAACATCGTCACCCTGTGAGCTATTCGTGCTAGGGCGGCTCATCATCTCCCCAGACCCAGGTCTCCCACTGGTGCTGGGTCTACTGAACTCACCACCAGAAGCAGGACGAACCAGGAGCTGGCTCCGCGGAGTAGTGCCCGGCCGACTGGTTGTTCCTGGGCGACCTGGCTGTGTGGGAGTTCCCGGCAGACTAGATATTTCATCCAGTTCGTGCAATTCTTCAAGGCTGAATGCTGGAAGCTCCAATAGTTCTGGTTCGACGTCGTACATGACAAGCGATCTGCTGGCATGCGCTTGCTTTCGAGCGCGGGCCATGTCAAGCTTCGCGATGGCGGCTTTCAACCGCCTGTGTACACCAGCAGCGCTTACCGAGTATGCTTGAGTATCGGACGTAGAGCCAGCTTGTGCTGCATCATGGGGCGTCTCTCCAGTAGGATCGCGCTGTTGCGCGCCAACCAATGCAACTGAAGAGGCAGACCCTATTCTCCCGAAAGAGTCCACGCGCTGGAACTCAGTCACTTTTTCAGTGGGTGCAATATCTGGGGTTTGCTTTGCCTTTCTTAACCTTGACATGATTGCTGAGGCAGCGCTTCCGAATGAGGCAACCCTGGTGAAAAGCTGCGACCCCAAAGAATCTTGCCTTTCTTCCTTCTTCTTCTGGAGCAAGCCCACTATGGACTTCTTGAACTTTTTGTTTAGCGGTTCAATCTCACCACTTTCGACCTTCAATTGAATGATCAGGGCATTTACATTCTGTTTGAACTCTTCAAACGACAAGTTCGAGTCAAGTTCTTTCTCCTCTTCTACGATTGATTCAACCGCACTCGCAGCTGATGGTTGCCGCTTCAATCCAAGAGATACAGCAGTCTTGAGCACTGCACCACTTCCACTCCCACTTCGAAGGCGCCCCCATACGCGACTTGCGCGAGAACCTTGGGATGCTTGTGATTCTTTCGAGGGAACACGCTCAAAGACAGCCTTTTTCTTCTTGACAAGCACATTAATGTGCTCTTCAGACATAATGCCAATCATGACAGCACGAATGTGTTCGGGGACGATTTTGCCACTCTCTAATGTATGGCGCAAGAAGAATTTGGCAATTAGCTTATCCGTTTCTTGTATTTCAATGTTGTCCAGCAGCGTGTCAAAGCTTACATGTTCAAAGACGTCTTTGACACCTAAAGTCATCCAAAAGTCTTCAAGATCTTCATCCCTTTCGCCCAGCTGGGATGGATGATCATAAGGATTCTCGCACTGGGTTGCTATTCGATTCAGATCCTCCAAAGAAATCCTTCGCTCCGCGTCATGATTGCACATAGGTATCAAATTCTGGACTAGTCTGGAATAGTTCCAGCTCAGGGTTTTCGGTACAGGAGGAGGAGGAGTCGGCGGCGGAGGAGTTACAGGTATCTCAGGCAAAGGGGAATCTGGAGGAGTGATTTCCTCCTGTTCTGTTTCAACGGGCGGTCTCATGACCTGCCACAGATGTGACCTGACTTCCAACCAGGCAGCTGTGATCAACATCAAAGGTTCCCAGAAGAAAAATTCGAAAATTATGGAAGTTACTGTTGCAATCAACCAAGCATATTGAGTATGTGGATCAAAAGTTGTTCCATACTGAAAAGTCACAAAAATAAACAGGCAATACACCAGAAGTGTAATACCGTATCCCGCGTATAGAAAATCTCGCGTTAGTTCGTGCTTGTCCGAATGGCGCCCGTGCTTGCCCTTGACACCGTGCACAGTAGATTCAGCAATTGAGGTATCAATGGAGTGTTTAAACGCCTGCCTTACCGGTGGTAATTCCGCAGGACGTTGGAATGCACCTGCAGCTGCTTTCACCGCATCTGCTGAATGTGCTGGCCTCCTTTGATGACCCTCTGGGGTTTTTGGTCCTTTCCGTCCCTTTGCATCTTGAGCAGGAGGGAGAGCACCCCAACCAAGATCGTTTACGTCTGATCCCATTCTGGCACCAGCCACAATTTCTGAAGGGGTGTCTGAAAGCATTTGTTTTTCTTGTAAGCCCACTGTTTCGACGTTTGCAGCCACCTCCACTCTGCCTCTTCGACATTGACGTATCAAATCTTTTGTACGTCTTCGCTCTTCTTCAGCCAATGCCTCTTGTTTCTTTCTTTCTTCCCTCTCCTTCAACTGGAGCTTCACTTCTTGTTTGCGTTTTTGGCGTTCTTCTCGTTCAACTTCGTCTCTCTTCGCTTTGAGCTCTCTCTTGACGCGCTTTCTAGCCGCCGACGGCGTCTCAATATGCCGGAACATCAATGAGTACAAGGGTTGCAGAGGAATAAGAATGAATGCAGTTAGCATTCCTGGCAAGACCTGGTAATCATTCGTGAAGCCTGCTTCTCCAAGCCACAGAATGTTAACAACCATGGCGGCCGTTACGTACACAGATAATGTCGTCACGCGTGCTGCGCGGTCATACGAATCCTTGTGAGTTCTGAAGAAGATTCCTAAAATTCCATGCTCGGTCTTGAGCAGCTGCCCACTTCTGCGCGACCACAGGTTAAGGAAAAGAGATCGGAATCGGAATGGAACCTTCTTTGGCACATTCGATGATGATGCTCTCCTATTTGCGGTATGGCTGAATGTGATGGGATGTAGAGCGTTCTTGTCTTTACACTTCCATTGATGATCAGCGTAATAGCCCAATCCAGCTAACACAGTACCCAACAAGAATGCGCTACACGCAGCAATCAGAATTTCGTTGTGGTGTCGGAAATTTGCTACAATCTTTCCATTTTCTGCAAGGAACGCATCACTGCGGCCAAGATCAATCAAGCCGGGACGCATCATCGCAACGAAGTCTGTCAAGTGATAACAAGCACATCGCAGGACGTTGACATCGTTCCCGATGGCAAGACAGCCTTTCTTGCTCCAAGAATTCACAGTAGAGTCCCAGAACTCACACTTGCCTATATTATAATCGCCTGCCTCAATTGCAACTAGTCTTCCCGGCGTGATAACTAACGAGAATATTGCTGGTGAATCCATCTTCGGAAGTTCAATCGCGGTGGGTCCTAGAAGAATCTTGAGAGATGTCGTATCTGATAAGGTCAGAGCTGTATCCTTGTTGTACAGCTGAATGTTCCAAACCATGAGCTGAGCGTCACACATCGAGACACTTGGACTGAAGGTTGAAGGTAGTACTACGGCGTTGCAGAAGACATTGCGGCCGCATTTGTATGAAGGCACGATCGCACCTGTAGTGTTCACTGCTGCATTCGCGCTGAGCGATACATCGCCTGCAAGCAACTGCACGCGATCGTATCGCCCAACCGTCTGTTCAAACAGTTCAGCTTTCACGTTCAAGGGCTTTTCGAATGCCACTGTATGTTTTATGCGAGCGTGTCCCAGCGATGTCATGATTGTCTGAATCCTAGTGAACAGTTTCGATACTTCATCTTTCCCTTGCCCGCGAGCAGGTTCGCGTGATTCTCCTTCCGCTTTCATGGCTCCGGACAAGGCATTACTTAAATATGCAGCTGCGGGCTCTGAGATGCTACCGAAATCAATCGATGCTGCAATCAAGGTTTCGATCAACGACATACCAATGAAGTGGTAAGACTGGGCAGATGGGCTACTAGCAATCATTGCGCCTTCAACTGACGCACCGATGAAAGTGACTTGGTCTGATGTCAACACAGACGAAGCCGATGCCGTTGTTAAGGCAATCAGCATCTTGTGTCTCAAGACAGCGTCGTCACTCGATGCTCGTCGCTTGTTCGTGTTCATCAGAGTGGCAATCGCACCGGCAGATCCAATCAGTTTCTCAGTGTCCCCAACCCCTTCTGCAGATACAATCAAGTTTTCGAAGAGCGATGCTGCACTCACAGACGATCGCGACTGAACCACCTTCACTGAAACACCTGGAGGCCTAGTACAAGCGCCAAGACTGTCGCATACACGGGCAATGAGAGTATCACTTGCGTTGACTGACGGAGTAAGGACAACTTTAAAGATATTGAATGTTACTGTTCCGCTGAGAGGTTGAAGCGCCTGCATGTTTCCAGCCTTTCCAATATTGTAAGAGTACTGCAACGGTAGATCTTCTATATCGTCTACCCATTTGCTGCACGACAGAGAAAATGTGGTATCGAATGCAACACCAGTCGTTGGGGAGACCACAAAACTGCCTCCCACAGGTGCCTTATTCACAACAATTTCTACATTTGCTTTTCCGAAATTGCCTTGGCTGCACCCTGCCTGCAATTGCAGCAAGTATTCCTGTCCTGGAGTCAGAACTCCAGGCTTCAGGACAAGATTTGGAGCTGTGAGAGCAGTTGATCGAATAGACTCGTCTTCCAAGTCGATGTCGCCAGCGAGCAATTGCCAAGAGTATTGAAGCCTTGTGCAAGGACCATTAGCACTGGAGACGTCACATTCCCCGACAATGACCAGACGGTCATCTGCGTTGATTTTACTTTTCGGAGTGCCAGCGACGGATATTTTGCAATCCGGCGAACCAGCTTGCACAACATCGATTACGACTGAAGCCGAGCTTGCACGAGGTCCGGGATCCTTTTGGACTGTCACTGAAAAAGTAATCTTATTTCCAGCCGAAAAACTACCGCCTGGGATCACAATTCTCGATGTGTCTTTGACCATGATTCCAGTGCGATCTTCAAAGCAGGGAGTGGGCACGCATTGCCAACTGAAAGAAAATGGCGCATCAGTTCCATCCGGATCAATGGATCTGGATGCGTCCAACTCAAGATCCATGTTCTCGGAATGTGAGCGATTACCTCCTTGGATCAATGCAATGATCGGACTTGCGTCCACAATAATTGTTGCTTCAGCGGATGAGAAGGCGTTTGCATTAGTCTTCGCCACCCCAGTCAATCGAAAGATGTACGTCTGCCCAACAAGTAGTGATCTTGCAGGGAGGAAAAGACTGGCAGTATTCACGGTCTGGGCACTTGGCCATTTCAAAAGTTGCGGTCCACCAATCTGCGTCCAAGTAAACTCGACTCCTTGCGTACCTGAACTAGCGCAAGATGACAATTGCGCACGCCCTCTCAAGGTCATTGGCATTGAGCTTTTGATTCTTCGAACTGAACTTCCCGAGATAAACAGCTGCGGCGTATCATCGCCAGCGACAGTCACAGTAAGGGACACATTCTTTTTAACGTCCACGAAATTCCGTACAGACAGTGTGAAGACATAGCTAGTGCCTGGCAGCAACGCGAACTTGGGCAAATTTACGATGCGCTGCCAAGATGGCAGAGCTTTCAAGATTTGCATGACTGAATAACGGTTTACCGGACCAAGCTCTAGTCCCCAATCAAAAACCATCTCCCGGCCACCGTCGCCGAAAGAAGAGGAAGCATCAATTTGCAGCTCATCGCAGGATGCGATTCTCGGCGGCGCATTCACGACTGGTGTTGGCGGTATCACTGTTTTTGGTAATCGAAGGAAAACGCTTCCACTCACAGGCTTCGAATTCCTCTTTGCATTCAAAATTATTTCCTTGCGCACAGCAATTGGAGAGCCACGGCTAACGGTTGCATTCTGGCCAAACGTAATGGAGAATGAGCTGCTAGACGTCCAAGAGCACTTGCTGTGCTGGCCAGCCAACAAGTACGTGGCAGCGTCGAGAAGCCGCTCACAATCAAAAATGCCGCTGAATACCCCATTACCCACGTCAGTTGGTTGATCAAAAACAACTGTTGCCCCACCCAAGTGTGATTCAAACACAGCGCTTTCCAAGTACGGGGGTTCAGCCTGTGTCACGTCAATGGTAAAAGGGCTGCCCTTGACATGAACACCTTGAATTTGAATGTTCAACAAGCATTTATTGCAAGGAAATGTCGCAGAATACTCAATTGTGAAGCCCGTTTCCGTGTTTGAGAGCACGTTGAAGCTGAAACCAGAGCGGTTCGTCTGCAAGAATACATTAACATCCCGTAAGAGCAGAGAGGTGACGAGATTGCCAAAATTGTCGACAGGATAAAGATGAAAGGAAGCCGTTTCGGAAGCAACCACACCGAAGAGACCATTTCCAACGACTCTGCTTTCAGCCGCTGATAAATCTCCTGCCTGTACATTGATCGCATAAGGAGAAGTGGGCACGTGATTTCCTGAAATAATCAAAGCTAGGGAATACTTGCCAGAGGCAGTCGTATCTAGTGTTACCACAAACTGATTCTGAGTCGAAAAGACATCAATTTTCCCCTTCGGCTGCATGTGACAGGTCAATTCGGACAAAGCTGACGCTGTGTTGGGAGTCGGCACTGCATTTCCAAAGCGATCATGCACAAGGATCGGAATCGCTCGTGCTTGACCTGCCATCAGGTTTGCGAGGTCGTTGTTATGTATGAATGAAGTCCCTGCATGCATGACAGCTGTTAATAATTTTAGGGAATGCATCTGACTGCCTTCAGAGCCACGAACAGCAATTTGAATTCTGTAAATGCCACTGGCGGTAAAGCTGTATACGGCCACATACGTGCTGTCTCTGGCGTCTTTGATCACAGCGGCCCCTGCAGTCGGCCCATCATATTGTACCATGAAAGGAGGAATTTCTGCGGGACGATACAGCTGAAGGTTAGAAAACTTGTCGCGTGCTTCGATGACGAAAGATCCTTCATTACCAGCTGTACCCTCTGTCAACCCGTGGCCCGATACGACACTGTGCTCAGCACTGGTAATGCCTGGCTGAATTTGGATGGAAAAGGGGCCAGGTCCAATTATATCAGCATCCAGAATGACCCCTGTTCTGTACGAGCCAGTAATGGTCAGCAAATAACGTACAGTGTAGCTGCCATCGTTGTTGTCCACGACCATATTTGAGCCGGGATTGGCGTCTTGCGATGAAAATCGGAGGTAAAAGCTACCCTTGATCATCTCCACTGAAATCCTATTACCTCCCGTATTTACGTGCAGACCATTACTGTCGAGTGCCTGCACATTAAAGGTGGAAAGAACTCCGGCTGTGCCAAGACTTGTCGCAAGTCCCTTTGCAACAGTTCTTCCTGCCGCGGGCGTTCCAATACTGTATACAATAGGAATGACAAAGGGACTGCCTTTCCATCCTAGTACATCTCCTCGTTTGGGCATGCTAACTGTTCCGATGTGCTGGTCATTTATCATGACTGAGACATAAATTTTAACGAGAAACGTCGAGTCCCGGCTGTGCGTGTATCTTGCTTTCCATACAGGTGGCGTCTTCTGAATCTTATCGCTGAACCAATCTTTTGACCCCTGTGAGGAGGTGTGAACTCCCACCTGCAGACTGCTGAGAGGGATCTCCTCTAACAGGTTTCCAAAGACATCACGAGGCATCAGATCGAAAAACATCTCGACGCGGAAGACCACAGCATCAATCCCTGGACCAGAAGCCGTCGACATTTCAGGTGACACTGGGCCTGGTACGACACGTAGTGCAAACGGAGAATCTTTCACAAATGCTCCCAACCCTTGCACGGACAATTCAGCAAACCCACTCTTGTTCACCCACATGCCGACTCTCCAGAAGTCCGTTCTTTCCTCCAACATTTGACTAATTGCTACTGATTCTGCATATTCATTTCGACCAGACAGTTGAAACGCTGTGGATGGTGTTACTGTTGGATTACCCCAAAAATCTCGCGATCGAATCCCAAAAGATACTTGCGTGCCTGTCGTCGTCAAGGACAGCCCTGACCCGAACGCCTCAAAAAAGCCACTAGCACTGAAAGGGAGCGCTTCTAAATAAATTGGGTGAGCCCTATTCTGCAATAGTTGGCCATCAATCGACACAGCAATTTGGTATTTGCCCGCGTGTGTGCCAGCAAATAGATGAGAATATCTTCCTCCGTACACAGCTCCCGAATCATGCGTACTGTTGACATTGTTGTGTTCGAGGTAAATTCGGAAAACATGACGGTCAGGCTGAATGTTCAGGAATGCGTCATATGCTTCTATCAGGTACTGAACTTCGGGATTCACCGAAGCGCATCTTTGTCCTGCCAAGGCTTCAGATTGACAAGCATAGGAGGTTTTCCAGCGAATCTTAGACAAGGATGCCTCAACAGGTGCTGCAACGACGCAGATTGAATATGGGCTATCATCCACGTGGATATTTTGATACAGCACGCTCAGCTTATATGAACCTGCAAGCGTCGCACGATATGAGATCATATACGTTCCATTCTTAAAATCGTTGGACACCGAGGCTACATGTTTGGAAGATGCACTGCTTTCCACTTCGATCAGGAAATTGTCCCAACCTGTGTACAGATAATTTCCAGCTCGATCGCGAGCAGTCAATATGATTACCTGCCTCACTCCTGCTGTTGCCAACGAAATGGAATGACCATAAATCAAAGTGTTCGTTGCATTCAAAACATTCGGAATCACCCTTACAGCAAAAGGGCTTCCCTCTATGTGGTCAGAGTCGTATGTGACCGCAAGTTTTAGGGATCCAGAAATTGTAGTCATGTAGTTGCACGAATACTTTCCCGTTTCCTCGTCAACGCATTTGCCGCGATGCAATGAATAGGAGTCGGTAACAAAAACGGTAAAGGACCATCCCCCATATGACAGTAAATTAGAAAATGAGTCCTTTGAGGCAATACTAAAGGAAGCAACATCTGCAGCAATGATCTCCCTGATACCGTTTCCGGATGCAGTGCACCTCAAAGGATGCACTTTACCAGCCTGAATTGATAACTGGAACGGTACATTTTGAAGATAGATATTGTCGACGCTGATTGTTAAAGAATAAGTGGCCTGCTTTGTAATAGTATACTTCACGATAAGCCAATCATCATCAGCAGTGCTGGTGGAAAATCCAGATCCATTGTTAGGTGTCATCAGCAATTCGAGGCCAGTCTGTCCTTTGATATTTCCGAAGTCATCTGCTAAGCGGAGGCGAAATTCAGATTGAATGCCAGCAATTGATAAGGTCAAACCTGCACCGCTCATTTGACTGCCCGCTTTCGACACGATGCTAGGCAGCACTTGAAGTGTCAAAGGACTTTTGACCCAGATTCCTCCGTTGGATAATCTATAGTGAACGGAATAGGTGCCACTCACGGTGATATGATATCGACACCCGAAAGTTCCATCTAAAGCATCCTCTACTTCAACGTGGACATCCCTAGCCCCAGAGATTCGAGCCTCAAAAGGCAATCCTGGAGAATGTGCGAACGTCAACCTATTTGAAAATCGATCTCGTGCTTCAATCCGAAATGAGCCCCACACACCTGCAGTGGACTTTGTCAGGAAATCACCCGATGAGGTGCTGTGCGTAGCGCTTGCAATGGCCGACAGCACGTTGACTTGAAAGGGGCTGCCTGATATGTGGCAGGAGGTCAAATTGCCGATACAGTTGACGCAACTACGATTGCATTGTGGATCATCCAGCAAAACGGCCAAAGAATACTTTCCTGCTGAGGTGCTAATTAGAGAAATTCGGTACGAGCCGTCATCTTGGTCAATAAATGGAATCCTTCTGGCCGAAGTCAAAGGAGAAGCCTCCAAAAAGAAAGACAGGCCTCCTCGTGTCCGGGGCCACACTGCTGTCTCGGACTTGTCAACAGATTGCAGAGTGAAAGACATGGTCTCACCGGCTGTACCTAGGCTCCTGATAGGTTCTCGCAAGAATGAGTCGCGTTGCGAGAAAACGCCTTTTGTGCCTTCTACAAGTGATATGGTAAAGGGGCTTCCCTGAATATGCTGATCTCGAAGCTTGATTGTTACAGTTGCTGATCCGAGTGTTAAGGCTGGGAGGGAAGCTTTAAATCCTCCTGGTGGCTGAGTATATGGATCCGGAACAGGTGTAATTGTGATGGTCTGACCTGAAGCATATGCCACCTTCAGGCTGGGAACGTCTGCTTCTGACGCAGCAACAACATTGTTGAAGAGATCTCGCAGAACAATTTGAAGATCAAGCGTTGAACCCAATTTTCCGCCCCGAGTTCCAGAACCAAATGCATTCGAAAAAGTATTGCTTGCATTCGCAGGATGCACAAAGACTCGCAAGGGAGCTGAGACCACCGGAGAAGAGCCACGAAGAATCCGCAACGTATGCTCGCCAGACAGTGTTAGGTTGCCTCCCCAGCTAAAGGTTCCATCTCCCCCATTGGTCATTTCGGTTTGCCAAATATTGTATCCCGGTTCATAATGGAGCACTACCAGCGAAATGCCTTTGTCAGAAGTCAAATCATTCCCGTATCTGTCACGAGCGCGCACCTTGATCTGACTTTGCCTGGTCCCTGCAACTACCCAGGATTCTGACAACAAAACTACCGAAGCAGAGTTGTTCATCTCATGTGTGTGGCAAAAGACAGAGGAATTGTCTAGGATTCTCACTGCATCAAAATCTAGTGCCAGAGAGTACATTCCACTCTGCGTGCTGAGATAAGACACAATGAAGGAGTCATTTCGGAAGCCAGAAATGTAACCCGAAGTTTCGTGCAGGAATACTGGTATCCCCTTGTGAACGAATGCAGGAGAAATCATAGATGCATTCAAGGATGACATATTTTCGACTGAACTGTTCAAAAAATGTGCAGGTATTCTCCGTAATGCAATTTTCAATGGCAACTGAGGAGACAACGGATCTGCAACAATTGTGTTGCTGAATTGATCTCTTGTTTGAACAGAGAAAAACGAGACTAATCCGGCAGTTGCTACTGAGAGACCGTCTCCAAATAATCGTGTCTGTTCTGGTTGCACTGGGCCCGATTTAACAAACACCGCAAAGGGAGTCTCCCCGACAGGTAACTCGCCCAGATGGATACTCATAATGTACGATCCTGATCGCGTAATATTCCAAGACAGTTTCAACGTCTCGGCACTTTCCTCTGCGAAGAAGGAATTCGCAGGGGAAGTACTTGTCGTCATGTTTTTCGGAGCCTGTGGGCGCCATCCGACAACCATGAAAATTTCAGTGCCCGCGAGATCGAGCTGCGCTGGCGCCAGCATCAAGGTCAGATTGTGACTCCGATACGTGGTTGGATTATAGTACAGGTCTCGTACCGAAACAATCAGCCCACCAGGATTTCCAGCTACCGTTTCCAGCGAGTCAAAATTTACTGCTGTGCTTGCGACAGGATCCATGGGTCCGGGGATGATAGTTGCATTATCCTGTGGCTCTACCTTCTCCACGATTTTGCCATCCAAAAAGGCAAGCACGGTGTATGCTCCTACTGCCAATTCTGGGAAAATAGCGCTATATACGCCATTCCCATGATCAGAAACTGGGCTTCGATACATGATATATCCAAGCATTTCTGCTCTTATTGATGCGCCTCCCACGAGAACTCGGTTTCCAAAGCTGTCGTATGCAATAATGTTAACCACAAAGGGCTTTCCAGCAATGAGGGTGGGTTGAAGCAAATGAAGAACAGATGTTGCTGCTGAGGCAATATCCGGCATCACTTCCAGTGTAAATGGAGACCCAAACATATGCGCAAAGATCTTGCTGTTGTTTTGCACTTGTTCAATTTGCACCTCCATCGAGTACGAGCCAGCATTAGTAAGAGAGTATGTAAGCATAAGCCGATTAAAAGAAACAATTTTCTTCACCAGCGGCTGGACTGTTCCGTTGGCACGAAAAATCATCGAGTGGCCCTCAACTGATACTGGATTAAAAAAACGGTCATTTGAGTTGATGAAAAACGTGCCCTGAACTCCTGCTATTGCTGAGACCATTCCAGGCCCTTGCAAAAGGGACCCAGTCGGTGAAATTTCGTTTGGATGCACCATCAGAAGGAAGGGACTGTTTCCCACAGGCCGGACTGAGTCTGTGCTCATGTCGACTTGGCTTTGGTATGTGCCGCTTATGGTCAAATGATAGGTGACAAAGTAGCTACTGTTCTTCATATCTTGTACCAATCCAATTCTTGTAACAGGTCCCTCGAAATTGGCTCTCACCAATCCCTCGGTAACTTCGGGACTATAAACGGGTATGTTAGAAAACCTATCGCGGGGAATCACCAAAAAGCGTCCATTTTGCCCAGCTGTAGCAACAGTCAAGGCACTTCCTACCGCAAGGCTATGCTGCGGACTAATGGCTGCTGCCAGAACCTGCACCGTAAATGGACTTCCTTTGATAGGAAGCTCGGACAGGAGCACTTGTAGTGAGAAGAATCCACTCACAGTGGCAGTAACCGTCACACCGTACATTCCAGTTTTTTGGTCAATCACGTTCAAAGTCGCGGAAGACAAATCTTTCGTCATTGAAACGATGAAGCGATGCCCCCCCCTTGTCAGGTACAAGCCATAAAAGTCCACAGCCTGAATAGCAAAGGAGGAGGGGTTGCCGGCTGTACCAAAACTCAACCCCTCGCCGCTGGCAATGCAGTTGCCAGGTTGCGGTGGACCTATGGCTGCTCTTACGGACATTTCGAAGGGACTTCCAGAAATATGAGCACCTAAATAGCGTATATCTGCCGTAAGTGGATATGGACCGCCATCTGCAGACGGTCCAGGAATGAACGAATAAAGCACATGACCTTGGCCCAAGGGCCTTGGTGGTGTGATCGACAGCATTGGAACCGTTGAAAAGTCAAAATTGATGCCAACTCTATTCACTGAATTCCCAAACCTATCCTTGGCACGAACTATGACATCTACTTGGTCCATCGTCCGCGTGCCAAATAGCCCCTCTTCCTTTGCTAAAGTCTCGAGGTCTATCGCTGCCAGGTTTGCACCTCTCGTTTGGAAGGCTGTGCATTTGTCCGCACTCACAATGCTCGCGTCGACAAAAAGATTGAAGGGGCTCCTGAGTATATTTTCCCCTCCAATTGTCACTGTAATCAGGTGCTTTCCAGCCCGTTCCCGATAGTACCGGCCTACATGACCTGATTGGCTGCCCCACACCGTTTCGGATTCTTGCACGATTGCATACGTTCCGTCAGGTTGCAAGCTAAAAAGCTCGAAACCCACGGGGACCCCAGAAGTGGTAATGTGATTTCCGTATTGATCTTTCACACGGATGGCAAAGCTGCTCCACTCACCGGCCACACTCAGTTCAAGAGCTGGGCCAACGGCACTGCACGCCATAGCTGAGGGGGCGCCAGGCCAAACGGTGACAAGAATAGGAGAAAATGAAAGCGGATTCAGCAAAGTATCCAGCCCGAGAACGATAGTGTATTCTCCCGATCGAGTCATCCTGTTCAACACCGAGTAGCTGCCATTCTGATTATCTTCAAGCACAACAGCGGTAAAATCTGATAAGGGTCCTTTGACCGTTGCTGTAACTACCCCGTCACCCCCAAGTGTACGCCAGTTGCCATAAGCATCAGCAAGTTGAGCTCGATAGACCACAGTCTCGTCGGAAGTCTTGTTAAAGTTGCGGGCAGCGCCAAATTGCAAAGAAGTTTTCGGCAAGGCATCATTCGTGATAACACTGAAGGTGTAGGGATTCTGAATCGACGCTGTGCCATTATAGAAAAGACTGAAGAAATAGTCTGCACTGCGTGTGATGAGCAATGCACTTTGATATCGCCCATCACTTTGCAGGGAGATGACGGACGTTATATTTCCAGCAGAATCACTGGAAGCGAAAGCATATAGCAAGTCGAGTGCGCCGAGAATCTCGTTTCCAAAAATATCCCTGACTTCGATGATGAACGTTGCCATGATACCAGCAGTCCTGGTGCTCCCCTCGATTTCTGTTGCTGAGCAATACCTCGGTTCTACAATGTCAGAAGGAAGTACGATCAACGGCATTGGGGTTGCAAACGCATCAAGAAGCAGGGGCAAAAGTCTCACACCAACGCTATAGAGGCCGCTGCGAGTTACTGGAAAGTGGCATGAATACGTGCCATCAAAGTTGTCAACTACAGTGGTATTGGGTTTGTTTGCCTCGGCATCAACAGCAGTAACATTCCAGAGGTCACCTCCGAGGACGGCAAGTCGATGTTGCCAATCCCGTGCCAAAATGGTGAAGGTGTGAAAAGTACCAGCAGTAGCAATAGAGATACTTGTTGAAGAAACCCTCGACGCATCTGCACATGTCGAGTTTCGTTGAACGGTTCCGTTCATCGGATAGCTGTACAGATCCGAACCAGTTGCTGACTGTCCGCCCACCACTACATTAAATACAAGATTCTGTCCCATTCCCTTGGTGGTCTCAAAAAAGATTCTTGAATGTGATGTACCATTTGAGAAAACAGTTGCCTGATACGTGTATGGTGAGAAGAGACGCGAGTAGGTTATATTCAAATCATGAAATTGAGGACCAAAATTTCTGCCGTCTACCACTAAATAATCTCGACCATTGACGTTGGAGCTATTGACGATTGAAAAAGGATCAGACTTGGAAAGAATTGATGTCGTTTTCAGTGCATTCGATCCAGTTGTGGCATTCGTCGAATTAGGGGACACGACACGACGAAGCGATCCTGTCGTGAATTGAGGAGCAGGGTAGCTGAATGTGTCATTGCTCACCAGCACAGATTTCTGACCGCCCCTTGTGTGTACTGTAAAACTATGATTTGTTCCGCTACCCTCCTCTAGGATGCAGCGCAAGACTGTGTGATTCCATACACCATTTGCGCTCACAATTTTGCACACATGCTTCGAAGAGTTTGATGGTGGTCCGTAGCGTACGGTCAAATCCTCTGATAGAGGACCAAAATTACGTCCTCGCAATTCAACGATTTCCAAGCCGCCCAAAGTTGTGTTCCCAACAACATGCCTTACTTCCGTAGCACGAGCAGTGTATTTCGGGACAGGCAAGCTCGCATTCCGATCCATTAGACTGATTGTACCTGTGTAGATTACAGGATCTGGGTACGAGATACGATCCTCTGACACAGCTGTCTGACCGCCGACAGATACTGCGAAGACACGTGAAGATCCTATTCCATGACTTACAACACACTGGATCCGACTATGGTTCAGTGAAAATCCACCGCGCCTCACGACCGTGCATTCGTACTCCGGAACATACGAACTTTCAGTGCATGGATCCGAACATCGCCCATAGGTCACTTGCACGTCTTCTGACATGGGGCCGAAATTTGAACCATCCATTTCTACAACATCAAGCCCCCCGACAGTGGACCGGAGGGTAATCATTGTCCCAGCTGAGCTACTCGAAATTTGCCAGCATCTTGTGGGACTGGAGCAATTCTTTCCAATCACACGTAAAGTCCCTTTGCGGATTTCCGGTTTCGGATAGGAAAAAAGGACCTGACAAATAGTGGTTTGATCAGCTACAGTGACATTGAATTTATGTCCGGTCCCAGTCCCTGATGATGTGACACACTGGAAAGCATTCTGGCTAACAATGTTTGAACTTTCTACCGTAAAGCACGGATGCTGATTGAAAGGCGCTGTCTTCCCATAAATTACGAAAATGTCCTTCGCAACAGGCCCAAAACTGTTGCCCGTCACTTGAAGCACATCGATGCCTCCTTGAGTCGATGTTCCGGTCGCAGAATTCGATGCTCCAGGGCCACCCAACCGGGAAATAGAATTGTACACTACAGGAGCAGGATAGCTAAATGTTTCAGTACCCACCACGCTTTGTCGTCCCACTGTTACGTTGAAAACAAGATTTCGACCGCTGCCAGAATTAATCCGGCAGCGAACAAAGTGGTGCCCAGCAGAGATCACAGAACACTGATATTTAGACGCTAATGGTCGGGGCCCGTAGGATACACTAACATCGGTTGAATACTGCCCAAAATTAAAACCAGATATTTCTATCGTATCAACATCTCCTACTGTTGACGTGCCCATTACAGCTGATGACAATATGGCGCTAGGCAGAATACGAAGGCCAGTGAGAATCGGAGGAGGGTAACTCATGGTGTCGGTTCCAATTCCCGCCTGGGTGTCCACTACTACTTTGAACCGATGTCCATCGCCTATGCCTTGGCAAACCTGGCAAGTAACTTGTGAATCATCTGAATCAAACTGATCAACTTCGCAGATGTAGGAATCAAAATGGGGAGGGTGACCATATGTCACAAATATGTCTAAAGCGTAAGCACCAAAGTTCTTTCCCCTAAAGGTAACATTCGTCTTGCCTTCAGTTGAAGGAAGAACAATTGAAGATTCGTTGTTTCCTGCAATTGAAGATGCCTGGTTTCCGGCAGGTGACTCGCGAATCGTATCAGGAATCAGGTAAGGCACATCATAAGAAAATGCAACCGACACCGACCCAGTAACGCTTCCCACTGTGCTTGTGATTGAGGTAAGCTTTCCGGTTCCTCTTGGGATTTTGCATTGCAAGCTTGATTGTGAGGTCCAGGGCGTCGACATGCACCCTGTCCGACCGAGCCGCGAGGTGGGAGTAAAATCAGCAGAACCGAATCCCGAGCCATGTACTTGGACAAAGCAGTAACCCGTTGCAGGGCAGTTGGTCAAAAGCGCCCTTTGTATGACTGGTACATCAAAAGATGCGGTCTGACTTGCAGATGACAGGAGGATGCCGGTTGTGATTGACACTTGCACGGATGCAGCACGACCTCTGCCTTGCCTACACAAAACCGACGTCTCAGACTGCCAGGCGCTGTACTCACAAGATGTCGAACCCAATCTCCCTTGTGTACTTCTATCCATGGTTGAAAAAAAAGCACCGCATAGAGAAACTGCAACAGACCCTGTCGAGGGATGGTTTCCAGGAACAGAAAGGGGATAGGCAAATTGAGCATCGAAAGAAATAAGTTCTGATAAAGTCCCTGTTTGAATTCCAGAGGTTACCAGGATCGAAAAGCTTGCACTTATTCCGCTACCTCTCCTGCAGTGTACTATCGTACTTGACATCCACGTGGTCGCCTCAGTGGCGGAACCAGAAATTCTGGACTGCAGGGAATGGCCCAATGATAAACTTGAACCAAAGATAGTTAAGCGTGTGCTGCCAGTCACAGGGCTGTTGTGGCCAATGCAAGTCTTATCATAATTGTGTGCAATTATTATTCCGTCCATTGAAAAGAGCTGTGTGGCGCTTCCTGTCGCCATTCCAACTGTCATCAACAAATGCCGAGTCCTCATGATTCCAGAGGTAACCCTGCAGAGAACTGAGGTTTGTGATGACCACGCAGTTGATTCACACGCAGTGCCGCCCCCGCGCATTTGTTCCGTCATAGGCAGGCTACTCACCTGCGCACCTGATATGGAAATGAAGGCAGAACCTATTGATGGAATATTGCGAAGTCCCAAGGTTGTATTAAAGGTGGAGATGGTGAGAATATCAAATGTAATTGCCTGTGTCATACTGCCATCACTATTACCAGCAGTGACTGTGATAATCCTCGATGCGTGAGTGGTGCTTGTACTCATACCAAGAATCATGGAATCCGACATCCATGTTGTCGCCTCTGATGCTGAGTGCAGTAGTCTCGCCGTGACTGATGCACATCCAATACTAGACCCGATTATTGTAACGCTCACAGACCCTGTATTTGCGGAATTGCTTCTCGAGTGGCCAGAAATCGAAGGAATGGCAATGGAATAGGCCTCACTCATACTCCCAGACTGCAGCCCTACGGTAACAGACACCAGACGTGTTGCTTTGATTGCTTTTGCATGTTTGCAAACCAGATGCGAATCAGAAACCCACTTGGTCGTTTCGCAAGCTGTGAACCCGATACGACACAAGAGGGAATAACCTAAGTCAGAGAATGAACTTCCCAAGACTGTCAATCCAACACCACCCGTACTGACGAGGTTATAAATCGCAAATACACTTGAGAAATTCGAAAGAGTCCCGTGATTAGATGCATTGATCATGAATTTTGTATTTGTTTCATTGAATACTGATGCATTCGATATGCTTGAGATTGCACTTTGCAAAAATGCGAATTGAGGTCGGCTCAGATAGGAAGTGCTGTCAAAGGACAACGCTTCCGTCAACGAACCCTGTTGGCCGCCTGCTGTGAGCATCCACTTCATAGTACCACTTATGCCTGCTGCTACCTTGAAATTTAGAGATGTGTCAGATATCCAGACGGACGACTCGCTTGAGGTGGCTCCACTTCTGGCAACAATGGTCAGGTCTGAGGGTCCCAGTTGATTGGCCACAAGGTGCACAACACTCCCACCTGACACGGGGTCGTTACTTCCGAAAAGCTTGTAAAACGACGGCAAAGACAAGTTCCAATACAACGTCGTGGGAAGGGCAGCTAGTAGAACGACTGTGTCGTACGTGCAAGCACTTGATAGTGAGCCAGCATTGTTCCCAGTTGTAATAGAAAGAGAAAGACTCCGCATGTTCCCAGAGCTTGCTAGGCATCTTACGGAAGAATCTGATTGCCATTGTGTACTCTCTACCTGTGATAGACCCAGGTGAATTCGATGAGAAAGCACACTCATGCCAAAGTTTGACCCGATGAGAGTGCACACCTTACGTCCGAAAACCTCTTGATTCACCCTTGAATCGGAAGTGATCACAGTCAGTGCGCTGTAATCGTAGGAAAGGGCTTCGCTGAGAGAACCAACCATCGTACCGGCCGTCAAAAATATGCCCCAGGATGCCTTCGAACCCTGTGAAGTTCGGGACATAATCGAAGAATCGGCAATCCAGAGAGATTGTTCACACGCGGTGCCTGATGTCCTCGCAACAGTGGTGGTAGCAAAAGTAGAAAAACATCGACCCGAAATGGTAACAACAAGAGCACCAGTGGCAGGAGCATTAGCAGAAAATACTGGGGTAAATTTAGCCCAACTGACTGAATAGTTTGCGGGATTCAAGGTAGGTATTGAGAATGAAACAGCAGAACTCGACGTTCCACATTGAATTCCGGCTGTTATCTTGATTTGTGCACTTGCGATCTTCCCTAGGCTAACTCTGCAGGGCAATGCAGAAGTTGAAATCCAATCAGTCGCCTCGGTGGCACTTCCATGAATTCTTGCCCGGTGACAATTATGGCACGTTCCGAGATTGAGCCCATACAAAGTCAAGCTGTAGCTACCCGAAGATGCAACGTTGGACACAACAGAGCTATTCATCTCCACCATATTCGAGCGCATTGTGATCAAGTCGAAAGAAAGAGACTCACTAAGTGTTGCAGAATGTTCTCCACTTGTCAACATCAATCGCAACGTTCGGTGATAGCCCTCAACGGTCTTCAAACTCATGCACGTGTCCGAAATCCAGGCGCTACCTTCAACATTCGTTAACCCGATTCGTCCATGTCCAGAAAACCATGAGAATCCGAACGCATCACCGGACACCAATACAGTGCGCGCGTGTGAATACCTGGGAACATTTGTGACCAATAAAGAAGACATCTGTGGCGTATCAAATGAGATTACATTGGTGAAACTTGCTTCTGTACAGCCTGCTGTCAGAATGACAGCTCGACTAGTACGGTAGCCAACTGCAGGTTTACATAACAGTGCAGTACTGGATTTCCAGAGAGTTGCCTCACACGCCGAATACCCTATTCTTGCCGTTTCAGATGGATCTCTAATTGCAAACGCTTCCCAGGTGACTGTGTAATTTACGGTACTAAATTTAGTACCATTGCCTCCCAATAGTGAAAAATTATGCTCCCGATGAACTGGGGCGTTCATACACCTTCCACCAACGCCTGAAATTGCAATGGAATCGAACGAAACCATCTCAGTCACTGAACCAACATACAAGCCATGCGTCAAAACAGTACGCATCGTTCCTTGAAATCCATCAGCAAGCTTGCAAGTGAGAGCAGTATCTGATATCCAGCTAGTGAGCTCTGCAGCCGTTATACCAGTCCTAATTTGCATGCTGTAATCTTGAGCTGAAACCATGCTCCCAACCAGGGTTACAAGACTACCACCAGTTGAAACCCAATTGACCCAAGACGCAGTGTGACTCCAGTTGGCCCAAGTTGCAGTGTGACTCCAATTTGCCCATGAGGATGTATAATTACTCAAAGTATCTGACCAATTCCAAAACGTGAAGTTTAATCCAACTAGCATCGGCATGTCGAATGTCATAGCACTTGAAATACTGCCAACATGCTGCCCAACAGTCACCGACATACTCTGACTTCTGCCAGTCCCCGACGATGAGAGGCATCTCAAACTTGTTTCAGATTCCCACACTGTACTCGAACAA
>Ga0315905_10002000_pt1 | contig 21596 bp, 15 predicted proteins | sample LakEriMetagenome_5_FD_203522 | JGI IMG/M metagenome (GOLD analysis project Ga0315905, IMG submission 203522) | Freshwater fungal communities from buoy surface, Lake Erie, Ohio, United States - Buoy 4 MA121 | ecosystem: Environmental > Aquatic > Freshwater > Lake | place: USA: Lake Erie, Ohio...
TCAAACAGGGCTGGACAACCAGGTAGTTTATCTGGAGGAGGAGCTGGCGGTGTTCCTTCTGGTAGCGGTGGTGAAAATGGTGTAAGTGCAACTTATTATGGTTGTGGAGGTGGTGCCAGTTCGGGCGATGGACAGGTGACTAGGGCCGGAGAACCTCGCACAGGAGGCAATGGTGCGCCAGGAGTTGTTATTGTGTGGTTTTCAACTTAAACTAATGTTAAAGACAGTGAAATAACAGACGCGCAGAAGATGCAATAAATAATAATTGTTGCAATTGTTGACTTATCATATTTTTCTTCTTCTTTGTCTTTTTCTTTTTTAGTGTCTTCTTTTTTGTTATTTTTTTTTATTTCGTATTCACCCTCATATTCGTGGTGAAAATCTTCTCTTTCATACCAATAATCCTCTTCATAAATTGTATTCAAATAGTTGAGATTGTTATTCTTTTTTATTGTTTTTATTGTTTTTATTGGCTGTATGTTTTTTTTTGTTATATTTTCACAATCTACTTCCAAATCTACAAAAAAACCCCATTCTTCATCTCTCATTTTAAAATGTGACTTATTATAAGTTTATAATATATTTTTATATTATAATCTAAATCAATTTTTTTGGCTTGATAGCATTGTTGCATTACATTTTATTCAAAAGATTCTTGGCTTTTTTGGAGATGTTTTTCCTATGGTATTGGCGAGCTCTTACGTAAGCCGCGTAAACGCCCTTTTTACTAACTTTGCATGTATTCTTTTTACAGATGGGGAATGATTTCTTTGGTCCTAAAAAGCATTTTTTACCGCATTTTCTCAACATAACAGTTTTTTGGTGGGCGCCAGGCTTTTCCGACTTCCACCCTCTCCAAGGGACATTTTTACGTGTTTTTGTCATTATAAATTAATGTGATATAAAAATTAAAAATACGCGCAATAATAAAAATTAAATAATATAAAAATAATATAATAAAATGACGGAGCCTTCTAATTTGGGAATAGACTTAGACGTCGTGGATGTTAATGAAATTATTGGAGGCGATATTGAATCTGGCGTTGTAGCAAAACCAATAACATTAAATAGAGGTTTTAATAAGGGGTTTAATAAAGGATTTTTAAGACATCATGAAACTTTTAATAGAAAAAATAAAAAAGAAAAGGAAAATGATAGAAAACCCGGAAGAGAAAGTTTTCACAGCGATGATGAAAATAATTATGGTGACAGTAACAGCGATTTAAGTGATACCGAAAGTTTTGAAGAGGTTGAAGAGATTGAAGATGGTGATAATATAAGCGGTTATGAATCTGACGGTGGAAGACGTTCAAACAGAAAGAAAGGGCTTCATTTTGTTACAGTTGGAAACAAGGTAGTTTATTATAAAAAGCTCAAATATATAGAGGTTGAAAAAAGTATTGATAAATATTACACGAATATGAATGAAAAATATTCATCTGCATTTGATATTTTGGCGTGCTATTTGAAAGGGCATAAAATTATTTATATGGAATCCAAGAATTTCTGTGAGAGCAAATTGAATTTATTAATGATGCCAGCAATATTACTGTCAACTGCGGCGACTGTTGTTTCTGCGGTTGTTCAAAACATGAGCTGGGGTTCATTTTTATTATCGGGTATTAATGCATTTATTGCGTTTTTATTAGCGCTTGTGAATTATTTTAAACTAGATGCGGCGTCAGAGGCACATAAGATATCAGCACATCAATATGACAAGTTACAATCATCAGTGGAATTTACATCTGGTTCAGTTTTGCTTTTCAGAGATTTTAATAATACAGAGGCTGAAATTCAAAAAACGGAGGCCGATATAGAATTAGATAAGCAGATTGATTTAGCTAAGAAACAAATAGAAGAAATGACAACAGCTAATACTGAATATGAAGCTACTTGTGTTATTGAACCAAACTGCGACGATAATATTAAACATGGTATAGAACATAATAACCGACTCATTGTTATGTATAATAGTAAAGTGAAACAATTACAGTTGCAAAAGATAAAAGCGATAGAAGAGAGAAAAAGACAATTGGTAAATAAATCCAAGATAAATTTGGAAGTTGAGTTGATGAAAAAGTTGGAAGATGTTGAGAAAAAAATTGCGGAGATAAAGGAAACGAATCAATTTTTGATACCAAATATTATTCGTTTATGGTTTCCGATTATTTATAATACGAACGTGTTTTCAATTATAAAAAGGATATATGATTATAAGCGAAAGAAGATAACAAGCTTGAAAAATATAAAGAATGAAATCAGATATAATAGAGCCATGTTATCGGCACTGACAGAAGAATCAAAGGATAAAAATGCAGCTGATATAACAACTCGTAGAGGAATTTTGGCGGAATTATTTGATGATAAAAAGGATATCACGAGAGATGTTTTGTTATTAAAATCAGCATTTTCAGTGATAGACCAGATGTTTCATCAAGAGATAGAAAATGCGCAAATAATGAAAAGGAAGTGGATTTGGAGTTTTATTTGCGAAATTTTTGGACGCACCGTTAGTTTGAGGAAGCCGGATTCTTTAAATACTTTTATAGAAGAATTAATGGACCCATTTAAAGAATTTGATAAACGCGCCCCTAGACCTACTGTTATGCACCGCATCGCAAATTCTAACCCATTTAGCTGTTGTGGTAAAACTGGAGAACGAGACGTCGTTGAGTATAATTAGTAATTTATTAATCTATTCATATAATAATAATTATTAAATGAATTACTCTGCAATTGACCTTGATATTGACCACTATAATAATGAAGATTTAGAAAGATTTTTTAATTTGGATAAAAACTATTCTGAACAGGATATTGCTTCCAAAGAAACTGATATGAAAAAAAAATTATTAGGAACTATTGCTGATAAATCTTTTCAAAATAGATTGTTCATGTTTCTTGATGAAGCTAAACGTATTTTATTTCAGAATATAAAAAGAAGCTCATTAGCTCCTGGAGATGGCAGCAATTTTGTCATTCAAAAACCAAAAGAGTCTATTATGAATCACATTGACCCTATGAATACATTTGTTACTGATACAGCACCTGGTTCTTTGAATAAATTAAGAAGAAGAACGCGTCTTATGACGTTATCAATGAATACATTATTTCGCGATTCTAACAGCGTCTCTTCAACTGACTGTTTTTTTACATTGACATATACATTAAAAAATGTTGTTGGTATACGTCTTTTATCCGTTGAATTACCTGAAAGCATATATCTTGTTTCTAATGCATTAATGTCTAACTGGCTTTATATTTGGGTTCCAGCAACTGATATATCTGGAAATATTTTTATACCAGAAGGATGCTACGATGCTACTGTTATTCAGTCAACATTGGAAAACGCTATTAATAACACACTTGGAGTAACCGATTTCCAAGTTTTTATTGACCCTATATCCAAAAGAACGACCATTACTCATAAATTGGGATATGAATTTGAGTTATCTTTATATAATCCTGATAGTGATATTTGTAATGCAATAAAATTTGAACAAAGTCTTGGATGGATTCTTGGATATCGTTATAAATTATATAGTAATTACAGCTCTTATACATCTGAAGGTTTGTTCTTTTCAGCGCCATTAGAATACATGTTTTTTTCATTAAATGATTATAACTTTAATAATTCATCAAACGTAGTAGTTCAATTATACGACACCTATATTGAAGAAAATATCTTAGCTAAAATCCCATATACTAATAATAGTTTTCAAATATTATTTGATGGTAGTTCAGATGTTATCTCTCCTCATAGACAGTTTTTTGGCCCGGTTGATATTAAAAAATTTGCTATGAAACTCTTGAATAAGTTTGGAAAAGTAGTGGATATTAATTGTATGGATTTTTCATTCACATTAGAGGTTGAAATGATTTATGACATCTAATCAACCTTTGCCGAAGGCGCCGTTGGTGGAAAAGGTTGAGCCAAAAACAAAGTATATATTGTTTGATAGAGAATGTATCAAATAATATTTTAAGGTGGGTGTGGGGGTTTTGGGCTCCTGCTTGCTGGAATCGAACCAGCGACCCATTGATATCTTTTAACCACTACAGTCAATTGCTCTGCCATCTGAGCTAAAGCAGGATAGGGCGCCCCACAATAAGTATTTGGGGTGGTTTCTTTAAGTTGTTTAATTGATTATTTAATTAAATAACTTTGAAGCTTCTATTTAATTAAGGTAGAAAAATGACGTCTAAACATAGAATTGTTTTTAGCTATGGTGATGATGACCATTTTCCTGTTATGTTGGGTTGGGGTCATAACTTGAAGGAAAAAAATATGTGCATGTGTGATTCTTCTATTACTGAACAAACTGATGAAACCATTGTTGTTAAAAAAACGATGAACATTCATGATATGGATATTGAAGTTCTAGTTAAATATGCGGTTTCTTTTAATGATGCTGGGAAAAAAGAGTCAAAATACTCCTCTGCGAAGTTGGTCGCTGGCAATAAAGAATATAATATTCCGCTTTATGGCTCTTATTTGTCTCTCCAAATAGAAAAATATTGTTACGATAATATCGCCGTTGTTAGGTTGCCTTGTAATATTTTTGATACTTCCTATGCAGGAATAAATTGAATGAAATGATAAGCTACAGACACAATGATATTTAAATTTGAGTTTGGATTGTGAACTGGAAGTTGAGAAGGATACATATATGTTACACTTGGCGTCAAAATTGGTTCTTCAACGCGCTCTATTGGCGCTCTGCAGAATTCTTTTTTATAGTTGGTCTGCAGCGCTTTGTCTTTAACGTCTATTGTTGTGATTATCTCCCTACAACAAGCGCACGTTGGCGTTTTACTTATGTCTACTTTTACCGATTGCAAATACTCCCCAAAACAATCACCGCAATATTCATGATTGCAATTTGTTGTAACTATATTCTTGCATTTTATTTTATCACTCAGACAAATCGGACAGCTTCTACCCTTTGACTTTTTTTTGAGGTTGATGTTTGCTTCTATATTAAACCGTCTAGCACTTGGTCTGTATGTGCTAATAACCTCATCAAAATATTCGTGCCAAATTTCATGAGTGTTTGCTAATAAGAATTCATAAAACTCACAGAATGTTTCTTCTTTAATATTATTTAATTTTTCCGGTAATGGCCACGGTAATTCTTCCCAGCTAAATTCTGAGGCTAAATTATTAATATATGTTTCTCTCTCACTGTTATATTTCAACTTGAAGTTTTCCATGGTATAGAATCTATAACCAAGTGCTCTTAGTTCTAGATTTGTTAATGTGTTCAACCACAATTTCAAAAATTTACTTGTCCCATCTACTATACAGTCTCCAAAAATTGACGCATCTCTGGCTTGTTTTTCTAGTTCGTCTAGGCGCGGGGATTTGCATTTGGATATATTATGAGTTGGTTGTTTGCAATAAGAACAACATCTTTTTGAATTTATTTTTTCAACTTGAAGTTGAACTTGAAGTTGAACTTGAACACCATACGATTTTCCTGACCTTGTTTTTGAAATTGAGTTCATTCCTATAATAACTTGTTAAAATAATTGCTTCTTTTTTATCATTCAATTTTTTATTTTTTTATGAAAAATTTTTTAGGGTCACCAAAATTTTGGGCGGTAGAAAAAAAATTGAAATACTTTTTGGTTGATAAGATTACTGCACAAACACATCAGTTGAGAGATTAAACTCAAAATGGCTTCTTCAATTGACATGACTCTCCTCCCTGCCAGCGTGCCCAGCTTGTGCATTCCGAGAGTCTTCCAGAATATTACCAAGGAACGCGTTGCGTATGTGTTCAAGTCCCTCGGCCTCGGCGAGATTGACCACATTGACATGATTCCCAGGACCAGTGAGAACGGCGACAAGTTCCAGCGTGTCTTCATCCACTTCAAGCGGTGGTCTACAACCGACGAGGCGGTTCGCGCACGTGAACGCGTCCTTGGTGGTAAGGAAATCAAGGTCATCTACGACGACCCTTGGTTCTGGAAGATTAGCGCCAACCGCTCTACTCCTCGCGACCCGGCTTCTCGCGCACCCGATGCTTCTCGCCCTCGCCCTCGCATCGTGGATGACTCGGCCTCGTCTGCCAACGATGAGGGATTGCGTGCAGCAAAGTCTTCGGCACAGCACCGCAGACCTCACAACGGCGGCGGACGTCGCGATAACCGCCCTCCTCGTGGACCTAGGAACGACCGTGGTGATGCTCCCATGGCGAACACGGTTGCGGACCGCGTCCCTCGCGAGTTCCTTCCCGAGTCTCCCAGGGACCCTCCTCCTGCGGATGCTCCTCCTATGGACGAGGGCGGTGCTTGGACCACGATTGACTACGGCAATCTATCCGAGATGCCAAAGCCCAGGAAGCGCGTGGTCAAGAAACCTCAACTCAAGGAGGCTGGCGAGGTCTGAGAAAAATTCCAGAAGCAAAAAGGTAAGTGGAAAGTTTAGTTTAGTTTAGTTTTGTCTTGTCTTGTCTTGTTCTTTTATAAATAAAAAAAAGAAAAAGTCTGGTTAATAACCACACTTTTTTCATCACGTTTAATAATCCGTGTTTTTTTATTTTTAAAACATAACAATGAAAAAAATATCCGAAAATACATATCAAGTTTTACTTGAGGAATTAAAAGGTAATACGCCATTTTTTTACTCCATCTTTAATGTTTTAAATCAGCGATTGCCTGGCTCGTATATTATTTCAGCTAATAAGGAACCTGTTGCTATTAATTTTTTTTCCAGTTCAGTAAAACCATTATCTTATTATTGTAGAAAGAGAATAGTTGACTACTATATGGCTCTTAAGATAATTTGTGACTTATATAAACAACACTCGTTTCTTGATAAATATGGTTATGGATTTTATTATATTGACTTGGATGATATTCTTGTAATTGACAAATCTATTTTTATATGCACTAATCCAAATGTTATTAGGGAGAGACGTAACGGACAATTAATGTTTTTTTCACCTTTCAATCGCACAGCTGAACACGGTTTTTATTCACCAGAAATTTTGGATCTTCAATCCATTCCAGCAAAAGTCTCTCACAAATGTTTTTATTATAGTTTAGGTGCTTTGGCAATTTATTGCTTATATGGAAAAAAACTAGGAAATTTTGATGCTTCTGTATTATTAAAACCAATATCACAAACAAAGTTATATTGGCTGATTTTGAAACTCATTGACCCAGATTGTGAGATAAGAAGCGCTTTGATTATTTAATTATTTGATTTGTTTTTTATCTCCAAATATGATATATATGTCAATTCAAGCATTCAAAAAGAAGGGAGTTATTAATTATGGTTCTAGAAGATCCGCCAAAACCCCTGGAGGAATCTGGGTATCACAAGGTCCTTTTGGTAAAACCAGCCAGTTTTCTGTTACTGCGCCCGGACTTGTCGGATTTTCTCTCAATGGTGGAACAAGAAACGTCGGTTATATCGGCAAAAGTAGCGCATTTTCCAAGCAAGGAACTCCTTTTTATGGTCAATTCCCCAGAGGTAGCGGTGGTTGCTGCGGCACGTATGCTAGTCCTCAACCAGTTATGAACTCACCTATCGTAAGAGGAGATACCCAAGGTAAACAATTTGAATATATTAAACCATCCGTTCTCTCTACAAAGGGAATGTTAGAGAAGAAATACAAATGGATTCATAATGGTCAATACCCTAATTATTGGGTTCAGCCTCAAGCCGCCAATGATAACATGTCTGATAACGGAAGTCAATGGTTGTATATCCAAACAAAGGCTGCCGCAAATATTTGTGTTAATGACACCAATAAACCCCAAGTTTATCTTGGTCATCGTATTTGTGGTGTTCCTCTTGGTTTCAATGCTGTTACTAATACACAGGCTGTTACAACCGCCAGACGCAAGAGTTTTACTCAAATCACTTCTGGTGCCGGATACACCAAGACTTTATATCAGCCACAAACGTCTAGCCAATACACATTACAGATTCAAAGACAATGTGCTAACCCTATTGGTCGCTTGAAGCCCTTCCCTTTTGCTGCTAATAACGGCAGTAATAATACCAAGGGAATTTATTACGTTCCACCTGCTATTCATAACATTTATTATGACACACCTCCTGCATGGTATTGGTCTGACAAAAATAATAATAATACAACGACTATAGCAAATTAAACGATGATGTAGACAATAAATTTTTATTATTTTTTATCATATTATATTATATATCATATGGTAAACTCTGCGTTATATGAAAAACTTTTTGGCGGAAGAAGCGGGACCGGAAGAATGTCCGGTTTTCATCATTTTAACCTTAACGTGATGAATGGTGGTAAGAAAAGAGGATTAAAAGGAGGTGCCAGTTCAGGTTCTTTTTTAAAGTTATTAAATGAGAAAAAGGAATTTTTATTAGCTGTATTTGCCAATTTAATTACTCAATTAGGCATTACATATTACGTGATGATGAACTATAAAGGAGACGATAAAAATAATGGAAAGTTTTGGGGGCTTTTTGCAGTAGAAATATTAATTATTTTTGTTTTAGCACTTGTGCCCATGCCTTCTTGGTTAAAGTTTATTATATTTTCAATATTTTCAGCTTGCTGGGGTGTAATGCTTTCTTTTATGAAAAAGACGGTTGACCCAAAGTTAATTCAAATGGCAATTCTTGGAACTATAAGTATCTTTGGTTTAATGTTTTTATTTGGCGCGATGCTAATCATGTTTGGCATTAATCTTGGCTTCCAATTTGCAGCATTCTTATTTTATGCTCTTTTACTTTTAATTATTGTTCAGCTTGTTGTAATCTTTACTGGAACATCTTCCACGTTTATTAAGGGATTATCTGTTGTTGGTCTTGTTCTTTTCTCTCTTTACATAATTTACGATACCAATAATATATTGCAACGCGAGTATTCGGGCGATTTTATCACCGCTTCTATGGATTATTATTTGGATATATTAAACATTTTTATTGACTTGGTTTCATTTAATAGTAATTAAAAAACATTTAAAAACGTAGTAATATTGCTATTTATAATGGCGACTTTTAATAACTTGAACAATGCAAACAATTTGAACTACATCAACAATAATAACTTTATTGTGAATAACATCATTAATGTTAATAATATTTCATTCAATAACTGCGACCGAGTTATGGTTCTTAAGCTGTTCATTAACAGTAATGATAATGTTCTGGCGAGCATGTATCAAAGTGCTGCTGTTGCGCATAATGTGAAGATGTGCACTAGCGCGTTCCCCGACGCTGGGTTTGATTTGTTTACACCAGTTGACACCCAATGTGCAGGTGACAGTGTTTCTAAAATTAATTTTTCAGTTAAAACGTCCGCTCAAATGGTCTGTGAGAATGGTAAGGTTTTTAATACCGGTTTTCAAATGTGCCCTCGTTCTAGTTTATCTGGGACGCCGTTACGTTTGGCAAATAGTATTGGAATTATTGACAGCGGATATCGTGGCGATTTGATTGGAAAGTTTGATTGTTTGAATGGCGTTGATAATGATTATTTTGTTAATCAATATAGCAAGCTATTGCAAATTGTTGCACCTAGCATGGTTCCTATTTATGTGATGATTGTTGACTCTGAGTCGGAGTTGGGTGATGAGACGGAGAGAGGCGCTGGCGGGTTTGGTTCTACTGGTAGGTAATCTAATCTAATCTAATAGAAACTCGCGGCAATATTTTATATATTTTTATATATTATAATTAGTAATGAATAATAATTATAATATACCAGATTATATTCCAGGAGGCGCAATGGTTGGTGTTATTTTAGTGCTCATTTTATTAGCCACTCTTGTATATGTTAAACCAAGCTACTTTAAATTCCTTTTTAAAAGTTTTTTAGGAAACTTAATTGTAGCATTTATTGTTATTGTAATAAGTGTCATGGATATTAAATGGGGAATCGGAGTCGCAGCTGTTGCTGTTATTGTTTATCAAGCATTCCAAATTAGCTGTGTTGAAGTAGAGGGATTTAAGTCATCTACTGAACCCGTCGGAAATTGTGAAGCGAGCAAAGATTCAAAGCATAAAGATTCTAAGAAAAAACCTAGCGGAGTAAGTAGTGTTCGCGGTTTATTCCCTGAAGGATATCCTGTACCAAAAAATCTTATATGGCCTGAAAATATAATTGCAGACTTTATTAAATTTCAAAAGATACATAATCCTAATTTGCGTTTTGATTTGGATATTATCCAAAAACAAGCCAATGTAGGTGAGGTGCAAGAATTATTAAAGCATGGTAAGTGGCCATGGTCTTCAGCAGTTCAAGAAATGTATAAACGTGCTATTCAAGAAAATAATATTATTAACACCGAGCCTGGAGCGTCTATGAATAATGCACAAACTGTTTATAATCAAACGGCGATTCTTGAACTTCTCTCTTGGAATTCTAAAGAAGGTTCATTTTTGATTAATGGCGCCGTCATTGGACATAATGATGACATGCCTGAGAATATTAATAATTTAGTTCGCTGCGGAAGGAGCAGTTCTGGTAGTGGAGATATTTCTATGTATAAAGTTGAATATACTGGATATAATGGAATTTATGGAAATATGAACTCAACAGTTACTCCTGTAAATAACGCCGATTTACCTTCAGTTATAAATGGATTTAAATTTTTGGGAAATGAATGTAACCCATGTGTTGCTTTGAATGACCCCGCAGATTATTCTTGCCACTTTTCTTTGAATACTGGAAATGGTGCAGAAGTTTCTTCTGTGTGGCAAAAACTCTGGGGTGTTAATGCGCAAGGAGTACCTGTTCCTAACTCTGATTCCAAGTCTTCGTCTAAGTCTGAATTGAAACCCGATTCTGTAACGTCAACATTCAATAAAAAAGAATTCCCTATTTTGAATCAATTAAAGGACGAAATTATGAGAGGGGCTTCTCTCGTTGATGTCAGTTTCAAAAAACCACCAACTATGGATTCTTTTAGCAATGCTCAAATTAGTTCGGTAACTGGCTCTAGTGTTCCTGCAATTTTAAGCAATGAATCTCACGATCAAAATGCCGTTTACTATGGAACAAAAAATTCATTCTAACAACAACAACAAAATAACATTTAAAAAAAGTTTTTTTTGCAAATTTGTTTTTATTTTTGTTTTTGTTTTTATTTTTATTTATTTTTGTTTGTATTTTTTGTTTGTATTTTTTGTTTGTATTTTTTGTTTGTATTTTTGTTTTTAAACACCTGAACCGGCAGTTGACTCCTCCTCCTCTTCGTCTAGTTGGGGGAATGGAATTTGTGGGACCGCTCTTGGCTCATCCTCTTCGTCCAACTCGGACACGGCACTCCCTTGACTGCACTCACGCATGATTGTCATCTGTCTTGGAGTAGTATGGGTGCGAGTCAGTGCACGCGCCAGAGTCGGTGGAGACAAGAGCGACGCATCAAAGGCGTCCGCATCATCTTCTTCTTGAGGTTCAACACCGGCCCACGCGTTTTGACGGCGCAAACCGTGGTGCCTTTGTATGCGAGGAGCTCCGCCACAGACCATGTCTTCCGGTGCAACATATCCCACATTGTTGGATGCCTGTCTGCCTTGCGAACCAGTTCGGACGCCAGAATACATACTTGCCTTGGGACCCCCAAACGTCTGGAGAATGATGACTACGTCGTCAATCAGTGTTGTGAGTAGCTCGTCTTCCTCCAAGTTCTGCTCCTTGGCAAACTGCTTCATGAACTTCAGGTAGTCTGTCAGTTCTTTACGGATGGACTTTTGCATCTCGTAGTAAGCATCACGCGTCTCAGGAGCGTAGGACACTTTTGGGTCGTTGACAAGCTTGAGCGAGTGCTGATGCGCCTTGAACGTGAGCTCTTGCGTGCGTTGGCGCAACATATAGAGGCTCAAGTCAATTATCTTGTCCGGATGGTTTTGGAGAATCACGTCATCAAGTCCTAGAAGCGTTGGCTCTTGGTCTCCGTGCACAGCGCTTTGCGCAGAGATATAGACGCGGGCAGTGTTAGGCGTAGTTGAACGCAAATGGTAGGTCTTGGTGGCCTCACTCACAATGGAAGGAACTTGAATGCTGGTTGACCACGTATTCGTCTTGTAGTCGTAAATCTCGGCATTCTCGGTTGAAATCGTCACGTTGGTGAGCGCTGTATAAAGCATCTGGTGAATGACCTCGCCGAAAACAATGCCCGCCTTTTCAATCTCTGCTACATAGAAGTAGGAGCCATTTGGTTGGGCATCGGCAAGCTGTTGTAGGCCAATGGCGTTGTGGTCGCCGCCGAAACCAATGAAGATGTTGGTGCAGTTTGGTGCGACTTGCGTTGCCATCTCAGAATAGCTCGTCTTCCCCTGATTTGCCTGACCATCCGTCATTGTGATGTTGGTCTGACGAATAGATGGATTGACGGCGTGGCGTGCGGTGGCGCGCTTGGCCTGCAGCTCCAGTGGCTTGTAAATGTCGGTGCCGTTGCGAGGCTCCAACTGGTCCAACTTGTTGCGCAGTTCTTGCGCGTTTTCTGGTGTGATTTTGGTGTCTTGGAAGATTTCCTCCACCTTATCATCAAAGCCGTAAGTGGCCATTGCGACGGATGCGCCCTCGTTCTTGGAAAGAGCAGTGACAATATTTTTTAGAGTGTGCTTTGCGTGCTGCATCTTGCTCTTTCCGTCTTTGCAGAAATCGCCCATGGACCCTGAGATGTCATTGTTGGTGTCCAACACTTGGGTTTGGGTCAACATCGGAGTGTCTGCGATTGTCAGCTTGAAGACGCCGAACATGTGTTCTGGGTTCTCGGGAAACAAGCTGAAATTGTATTCAAAACTTGCAGCAGGAGGCACTACTGGAGGAGGAGGAAGCTCCAGTGGTTGAACTTGTTCTTGAACTTGTTCTTGTTCTTCTGCTGGAGGAAGAACAGGAATAAGACGAGGCATTGACGCAGTGTGAAACTCAACACTCGCGCTTGCAATAATTTTCTCTCTGGACATAATGGTTGATTCAGGTTGTGCCGACATTCTGTTGCTGGGATTGAACATGAAAGTTCGGTTGGAAAGGATTTCAATTTTTTTTGGAACGAGAAAATAAAAATTTATATAACATTTTTATATTTTGTAATGAAAATGGTTTAAAATTAAATTATATTAATATTCATAATGGATTTTGTTGAGAATTCGTCTAACCCTACTCCGTCTACTACTGAGGAAAAGAAGCCCGAGGTCAAGCTTGTTGATGTTGTTGTAACTGATGAGAATGTTGCATTGAATGTTCTTGTTAGCTTTTTATCGTTGGCTCAACGTCGCGGTGCTTTTGGCATGGATGAGTCTGCCAAGATTTGGGAGTGTGTTCAAAAGTTCCAGAAGAAGCCTTAAATCTACTTTTGAGAAAAGTGGAGCAAAATATAAATCTACTTTTGAGAAAAGTGGATGTTTGATTTTTTATTTAATAAAATATCAAATATTAGTTTTTATTTCTTCTTGTGCGTTTTCCTTTTTTTTGTTTTTTGCTTCTTTTTGTTTTTTTTCCACCTTTGCGTTTGTGAGCCATGCCAGTTTTTGAGAATTCGTATTCGGCTTCTCGTTCTTTAGCTCTAGCTTCATCGGCTTTTTGTTGTTCCAATTCAGTATTATATGCCTGTTTTACGCTTTTAAGATCCATTCCTTCATCTACTAATTGTTTTATTACATTCTCATCATCATAATTCATCTTATTTGCAACTAAATATTCAGCAATTTCATCCGCAGTTGCTCCTTCTGTTATTAAATTATCCAATCCGTGGTATTTGTCCGCGCCTGGGGCTATACCTGTGGCAGCGCCTGTGACTGGGAATGCGCCTGTGACTGCGCTTGTGGCTGGGAATGCGACTGGGGCAACGCCTGCGCCTGCGCCTGCGCCTGTGTCCGCGACTCCAAGTTGGGGTTCAGCTAGGAGGTCTACTAATCTTTTTCTTGCAGCCTCAATGTTTTCTGGGGTTAGTGCCTTTTCTTGCATAGTGCGAGCGACTTCCAATGATTGTGCTGCTTCTTTTGCAGCATCTGCTTGTAATTGAGCTCCTTCCCTATACGCATCAGCTGTCGTTTTTGCTGCCTCTGTGGTTGCCTCAGATTGCGTTTTTGCTGCCTCCATGGTTGCCTCAACTCCTTTCATAATTCCCCATTCTTTAGTTGCTGCTTTAATTTTAGCTTCAAGTAAATCTTTATATTTTTCCATAGAACCAAGCCTGGCTGTTTGTCCTTCTGTTAATGCTTCCAAATCATTTAATATATCCGAAAAACTCTCCGGAACATCACCTGTTGCAAATTCTGCTTTTATATACTCTTGTAATTTTCTAAAAGTAAATTCATATGGTTCAGACGCTGAATTCATATATTCTAAAACTGAAGCTATGTCGCTATTAAAACTAGATTGTTTATCATTATATTCACTAGTTAATGTCCAAACTGCCGCACCTGCTCCAAATGCCCCAGTTCCTAAAACAAACCATGAACGCACATCTTTTAACCATTTCCACGCGACCTGTGTCGCTGTAAAATCTTCTTCTTTAATTATAGTAGTTTGGTCTTTAAAATTTACATCAGCACCTGCTGCAGGCGAACGTAAATCTTCTGGTCGCAATAGATATTTATCTCGCCACGCTGCGAGTAATTTCGCATCTGTTGGTGCCGATGGAGGTGGATTCACCGTATAAGTTATGGGTCCATACAAGCTCCTGTTTTCAACGAGCTCCGCGCCTACTTCCCTTACCCCTGATGTAGGATTAAACGTAGTTTTAAAATAATCTCCACCCCAATTATGCCCCAGTACCCCATACCCCGGTCTTGTTAATAATACTCCAGGGTCTTCCAGTTCAGCTTTTGGCCAAATTTTTCCATTAAGCCAATCTGCATCTTTTAAAGTATTTTGCACAAACATTTTATATGAAAGTTCATCTGGATATCTTTCAGACAATACAATTGGTAATCCAGACTCTCTTGGTACTCCCCAAACCAACCAATTTGTAAAACTATAAGACCTAGAAGATGCATAAAAACAATTTACTCCAAATTTATGCCAAAGAGCAAAACCAAGGCGAAAAGCGAAATATCCACCTTTTACTAGTGAAAATGGAATACCAGCAAGACCTGTCGCTCCTGGACCTAAAAAAAATACAAAACCCCCATAAAGTACAAATGTTAAAAAAAAGGTTATAGCTGTTTCTTTTAATAATCCTATAGTAGTTACCCATATATCACCACTAACGTTAACAGTTGTCCCAGTTGTATTCTTATTAAAATATACTGTTCTCAAATAATAAATTATATATGGAATCGCCACTGCATATAAAAATACAGTTGACGCCATTTCAGCCCAAATGGGAAAAAAAGAATCTATCGCATTTCTTGTAAAATTAATAACAGCTGCTTGTTGATTTGGAGGCAAATTTGTAACAGCAATTCCAATGCTAGCACAAATGTCATTAAAATATTCTTTTATAAAATATCCCCCACCAATAGTGCAAGCCGATCCAATATTACCAGCCAAATAGTTTCTCAGAAAATAATTATGCGAACCCACTGGGCTAATAGAATCGTAAAATGACATTCCTGCATTATATCCACTTGTTCGCAAAAACACTAGAGAAGCTAATAAAAATAATGGGTCGCTACTAGTTATTGCAGGTAAGGGAGTGCTTGGGAAAGAAAATAAATGCGGAAAAATAGCTAATCCAGTTGATGCTGCAGCCATGCCGATGGCAAACCTGGAAAATTTTCCAGCACTACCTTCTAGTTTAAATTTTTCCGCAATCTTGTCTCCAACTAATGCTCCTAACTTGTAACCTTCTATCGCAGTAACAGTTGCCATTATTAATGTTGAAGCGGCTGATGACCCATCGTTTAACGCTGAATTCAATCCCGTTATATAACTTTTAACAAATTTCGGTGTTGTTAAACTTGCATTATTTTTCATCATATCAATAATTTGTTCACTGTACGCGTCTAAAACTCCACTTGCAGACTCTAAACCCTGTGTTGCAGAATAAAGCATATTTCCAGCAACTCCTTTTGTATGGGGCGATAAAAACTGCATTTCTAATCCAAGACCGGAACCAATTGCTAATAAGGCTAAGAGTGATTTCGTTGTTCTGTCATGCCCAACACCTTGATTAAATTTCTCTTGTGAAGCGCGTTTAAACATGCTTCTATTACCTGGGGCGCCTTTGAATGCTGCGGCAGCGTCTGCGCCTTTACTCAAGTATTCTTGTTTTACTTGCAGATATCTAGCATCTATATTCTCATCCCATAATTCTTTTAAATATTTTTGTTGGTTGGCAGCGTAGTCTTGAACGTTTGCATAGGTTACCCAATTACCAGTTACATCCCCTCTAAAGTTTGGGTCTTTTCTTAACTTTTCAATTCCAGCTGCAGTTCTAAAAACTTTGAAGTTTTTCATGTCTTCAATTTTAACATTTTCTTTAAATCTTTCTTCTAGTGCCTTAACTTTTTGTGCAAATTTTGCATCAGCGTCTAGTTTTTTTTTTTCTTCATTATTCCCTATAGTTTTTAATTCGTCTTCATACTGTGTAGAAAGCTTTAACAACTCTGGTATAATAACGTTTTCACGATAGGCGAATGTTAGTTCTTTGTCCATTATAGCAATTCCTTGGGCTTCTCCTTGTCTAGAAAAATATTGATAACTGTAACCATCTATAAGTGCTTCAAATTTTTCTCTATTCCTGCTCCCTAAAACTTTGTCATGAATTATTGCGTCATTAAATTTACGCAGGTTTTTTTCAAAATCACTCTTCTCCAAGCTTGTTTTACTTCCCACCGTTCCTATGTCATCTAATCTTTGAATTGATTCTACATCTATTCCAAATTCTACAACAGGTCTTCCAAAAAATGTTGCAAAAAAATCTAATAATATTTTACTTCCTAAAACTCTTGATTCGCGAACATTTTTAGTTTGTTGACCTCTTCTTGGGTTCAGCACTGGTAGCACATCACCTGTTGTTCCACCAACCTGTTTTTTGGTTCTTTTATTTTTTTTTTGTTGATTCCTTCTTTTTGATTTTTTACCACCTTTTTTAAAGAAAGAACCGGCGTAATCATCTAAATGGTCTAAAAAATTTTTTTTTCTAACTGGTTCATTTTCTACGGTTGCCGTTTGAACCGGAACTGCCGTTTGAACCGGAACCGCCGTTTGAACCGGAACTGCCCGTGGAGTTTCTGATTGCGCACTTGATTTTTGAGTTTCTGATTGCGCGCTTGGTGTTTGTGTTTCTGATTGCGCACTTGGGGTTTCTGATTGCGCGCTTGGTGTTTGTGTTTCGGGTTCACTTTGGGATGTTTTTTCAAACGAGTTTCCGTCAAAATTTGGCATTGTGTTAAGAGGTGGAACTATTTCTGTCAGGAAAAAAATCAACATATTCATGTAATTTGGTATATCTGTTAACTGGAAATCTGTCAATGGATTTGGTTCTTCTCCATCTAAATATTCTTCTGATTTACTATATGCTCTTAGTGTCATTGCGGTTAACTCCATAGTTTTTATATATGTTTCCATTCTTATTCTGTCATCATTATCAATGTCTGTCACAAACAATAAGGTAAGCACCCTCATACAATCCGCCATAAATTCATAATATAATGCTTGTAACGTTGGATTATTGTTCATAAATAAACCAACTAATTTTAACACTTCATCAATTACTATTGACATTAACTCTTCATTAAATAGCGCCTCTAAGGGATTTATTATCACTTTTAAATAATAAATGGCTTTTTTTATAGTGCATTTTTGTCCATCCTCTAGTTTTTGAGTTTTTAAGTATGATATAAACTTTGTCATTAATTGGACTTTTTTTTCTTTTTCTGGCTCTGTTATTGATTCTTCTATTTTTGTTATGATGTCAGTATTTGATTCCCCATCTTCTTTTAGAATTAATGATTCAGTATCCGTGGAATTTGCTATTAAATAATTGTTTAAAATATCAAGCGTCTCCTTTGCTTCCACTGCATTGAATTGTTCTTTTTCATCCTGTGTTTTTATAGGTTCTGCATCTGGTCCTTGTTCTTCTTCTTTTGGAGCATCCATTATATAAATTGTTAATATTAAATTTATATAGTAGTATACTAATATTTATTTTTTGGTTCTCTAAATTTTTATATTAGTAATACGTTGTTTTGAACTTTTTTATTCTTCCTCCACTTCTATTTGAAAGTTATGTGTTAACATATATTTATTAATATTAATATGAACTAGCGTTTCTTTTGCATTTATGTAATTTATTATATCATTTATATATCTATTTTGACGATTTATTACAATGTTCGGAGTTCTTGGTTGATTGATGAATGGATCAGCTTTATCAGTTGAGTACATTGTGGTATTGTTTAATATGTTATATCCTTTATAATAAAACTTACAAATAGAGCCGATTTCTCCAGTAACATAATTTACTATTTCCGTTGATATTCCTGGTCCATTTTTAACATTATCTTTCCAAATTCCCTTATATATGTCTCCATTCTTATAATAAGCTATCCCCTGACCATGTTTTTTTCCTTCTGCATTTTTTTCTCCTATATATTTTGTAATTATTCTAGCAGGGTCTAATATGTTTTTTACTTTTGTTTCATCACTATCTTTCAAATTATATTTGGTTTGTTCCTCTACATATTTTCTCATTTTTTCTTCATTTAATCTTGGATATGGTGGTGGTGGTGGTGTTAAGTCTTTTGTTTCATTTATTATTGTAATTTCTTCTGGAGAATTTATAGGATTTGGTGTGTCTAACGGCATATAAAAATTTATTAGTCCTGGATACTTTGGATAAACGTATTCTTGACTTTTCTCTTTTTCTGAAAATTTATGACGAGCGTCAACTTCTTCAATGTCACTATTAACGTCATAATCAATTTGCGATTGAGGGTCGCCACGATGGTCATTATTATTTTCATCTATACTATTTGGAATTATTGAATTTATTAGACTTATATATTCAGATTCTTTTGATTTATAATTTGAAGTCATTTTTAACTTATTTTCAATGTCACTGTAAGCAATTTTTAATAACTTTTCATTATTCGGGCTTCCTATTTCATCACCCGATATATTTTCAATCTCAGTTATTAAATTTCTATAAAAATTTATAATCGGTTCATTTTTTTTTATAGTTTCCCTATATTTATTATAAAAAGTTTGTAATGACTTGCTATTTAAACGATATCTACTAAATATATTAAGTTTGACTATTTCAATTGCTGCAGTTATGGTTTCTTCAGCACTTTTGTCTGCTATTTGTATTTTTTTTGGACTTATGTAATGTGAAACTGTTATTGGCGTTCCCGTTGCTGTTGCTTGTCTAACGTTTAGCTGTGTTTTTTCAATTAATAAAATGCCATATTTATCAGACGGAGATTCTATATTGAATTTTATAAAGTATTGATTAACATTTTTTATGTTATTATTGCTAGTCAATATATTTACTTGAAAATACTCCCCATTTTTTAAATAAGAAGGAACATTTACAAAATAATAATTATCGTAATTAAAACCTGGTGTATAATCTTTGCAATTAAATTTTTCTTTAAATTTATCTTGATCTAAAACACCCGTATTGTTTATCGAATAAGAAAATATAACAGGTGAATTTAGATTATAATTAAATGAATCTTCATTCGTGTTAAATTCATCTGAGAAATATTCTTTTAAGTAACTTAAAAATTTACCCGGGCGGTTTGAGTTATTAGGTGGGTTCATAGAATTATAATTGATGAATTCATGAGGGTTAAAAAATTTACTTTCCATCATTTCTTTATAAATATTTTCTATTTGAGTAGGTGTCACTCCTCCAAATAACAGGTTAACTTCTTCTTGAAAATTTTTATTAACCACTATATTTTTTTTTTCAAGTTTAATACATTTTTCATTTATATTTTCTAATACATTTTCAATTGGGTTCAATATTATTGACATAATAACTATATCTCCTTGAAATTTATTATATGGAACTGGAACAATAAAATTTTCACAATTGTGGTTAACTGCATAAAATTTGCGGTCATTGTGATAATTAGTCCAATAATTATCTGCTGGCATAGTTATTTTTTCTCCTGTTTTGCATTTTTTATTATTCTCATCTATTATATCTTTTAATATTTTTTTTAGTTTGGAGCATTGAATTACTTTATCATTTTCAGGTATTATTGCAGAATCTCTAATTGAACGATATTTACTCTCCGCCAAAATGTATCTTATATTATCATTACAAACACTTATATCTATATTTCTACCCATTAATAAACTCAATATATATTGATCCGCATCTGGTTGGCCAATTAAATTAGATAACTCTTTTTGTATTAAATCTTTAATAGAACTATAATTCCCAGGAAGAGACTCTATTTCTTTTGAATATATTCCATAATTTTTTATTGAGTTTACGTTTTTACTGTCATTATAATACTTCAATTCTTTTTCACCACCACCTTTTTGATTTCCAACCTCTTCTATATATTTTATTCTTTTTTCATCTAATTTTGTTATATCTTTATCAGATTTTTCGGAAGTCCAAAAACTATCTAATCCATCGTAGATATTTAATATGTTTAGACCACTACTCTTTGTAAGTGTTTCTATCTCAGTTATTTGCTCTAAAAATTTTTCACGCTGCTTTTTTACGTCGGCTTGCTTTTCTGTTTCTATTTCCATAGTATACAAAAATCGCATTTTTTTGAGTAACCTTAAAAATAAAAACTTTTCTAAATAAATATCATTATATCTTTGCTCTGGAGTTCTGTAATCGGTAAAATAAGAAGGAACTGTTAATTTTATTGTTGTTGTTGTTTCTTTGCTCTTTGACATTTTAATATAATATATAATGATAATTTATATTTTTATCACTCACGTTAAAAGTATTTGAATTGTTAAATATATATAAATTTTGTTATATATATTTTTCATTTGGCTTGGGTCGCTCCTGACAGGGCTCGAACCTGCGACCTAACGGTTAACAGCCGTTTGCTCTACCTACTGAGCTACAGAAGCAATGCGGTGCAGTCTTCACTTTGGGCTTTCTAAAATAAAGTTTGGTTGGATTGCTGTGATGAAGACGTCCACTTTGGGAAAGTGGAGCAAAAGTATGACACAACCATTTAAGAAAGGTTGAGCCAAATAGACTTGGTTTTGCTCCACTTTTTTTAAAAGTGGAATAGCCCTAGTGGGAATTGAACCCACATCTCATCCGTGTAAAGGATACGTGATAACCACTACACTATAAGGCTTTTTCTAAAAGTTGATTTTTCACCCGATGAGGGGCTCGAACCCTCGGCCACTAGCTTAAAAGGCTAGCGCTCTGCCAACTGAGCTAACCGGGTATAAGAAAAGAGCTCTCACTGGGACTCGAACCCAGGATAACAGATTCAAAGTCTGTGGTGCTAACCGCTACACTATGAGAGCTGAAACCTTTAAGCGAAACGACAGTCGCCCAAAGGGCTTAAAGATGAAATACTAGTTCCTGTTTCTTTTATTATTCCTATAATAATATGAATTGCTGTTTGGAACTATTTCGTCAATCACACATTGTTAAGATGTGAAATTAACGTTACCTAATAGCCTTAGCTACTTTTAACTGAGTTGAGTTGCTGTCATGGTTCCATTTAATCCATTGCGAGAACCACTCTCTCT
>Ga0315905_10002001_pt1 | contig 21594 bp, 21 predicted proteins | sample LakEriMetagenome_5_FD_203522 | JGI IMG/M metagenome (GOLD analysis project Ga0315905, IMG submission 203522) | Freshwater fungal communities from buoy surface, Lake Erie, Ohio, United States - Buoy 4 MA121 | ecosystem: Environmental > Aquatic > Freshwater > Lake | place: USA: Lake Erie, Ohio...
CTTTAAATTGTGCAAACTTGATCGAACCGATTCCAGATACTTTCATCAGATCATCGACCGTCAGAAATGGCCCATTCTGATTTCGGTAGGCCACTATTCGCGCTGCCAACACGGGGCCAATTCCATCTAAAGATTCCAGATCTTTTGCACTCGCGCGATTTAACGCGATCGGGCCAGAGATCTTGGCTTTAGCGCGTTGCGGAGATACCCGCACAGCACTGCCCGATTTACCTGGCGGATAAATATATATTTGCTCGCCATCTTTAATTATGCGCGCCAGGTTTATATCTGAGAGATCAGCGCCTTTTAATTTATCTCCAGCCGCCTTGATCGCATCCATAACTCGTGAATTTGCCGGCAGGGTGTAAACGCCAGGGTTTTTAATTGCTCCAGCAACGTCGACAGTGACTTGAGCAACTGCTTCAGTAACGGATAAACCTTCTGGCGCGAGTGGAATTTCCTCAGTGGCCCCACGCATCACAAGAAAGAGAGAGAGCGCAATTACTAGCGCTGAGATCGAAAGTAGTGATCGTTTTTGAGATATAGAGAAGGAGATGTTGCTCCACCAGTTACGTAATTTTTCAGATGATATTTGCATTGCGGGATCATCCGCCATTTATGGCTAGCGGATGCTAAAAAAGTCAGTGGCTGTGGTTAAAGAACGATATTTACAAGCTTTGGTGCGCGCGCGATAACTTTCTTAGGCGTTGCACCATTTAACTCTGCAGCGATTGTGGGATGGGCCAACGCTAAAGCTTCGATTTCAGAATCTGTGATCGTTGGCGAAACCTCAATACGCTCTTTGATTTTGCCGTTAATCTGAATTACCGCTTCAATCGCATCTGCGACAAGTAACTTTTCATCCACAATTGGCCAACCGGCGGTTGCAATCGCTGGCTTATGGCCTAGGCGCTCCCACATTTCCTCCGCTGTAAATGGCGCTACTAAAGACAACATAATTGCAATCGCCTCGGTTGCTTCGCGAACTGCTGGATCGGCTGCACCTGGACCTGAATCAATTGCCTTACGAGTGGCATTTACCAACTCCATAACGCGCGCAACTGCAACGTTGAAGCGGAAAGATTCCACTGCAAATGAAGCATCGTGTAACGCTTTATGGGTTGCTTTGCGAAGTGAGATGTCTCCAGTTTCAAATTCGACACCTGGCTTTGAAGTTACATCACCAGATAAACGCCAAGCGCGACTTAAGAATTTAACAGAACCAGAAGGTGAAACATCAGACCAATCAACATCATCTTCTGGCGGGCCAGAGAAGACCATCGAAAGGCGAATCGCATCAACGCCGTGGTTTTCTAATTCATCAGATAAACGAACTAGGTTGCCGCGAGATTTAGACATTGCAGAACCATCCATCACCACCATGCCTTGATTTAGCAGGCGGGTAAATGGTTCGTTAAACCCCAGCATCCCAATGTCGTGCAGAACCTTGGTAAAGAAGCGTGAATAAAGCAGGTGCAAAATTGCATGTGTTACGCCGCCAACATACTGATCAACCGGTAACCAAGTATCAATATCAGCGCGCGCGAAAGGCTCGTTGTGATTTGTAGAAGATGGGTAGCGCAAGAAGTACCAAGATGAATCCACGAAGGTATCCATTGTGTCGGAATCGCGAGTTGCCGCTCCCCCACAAGTTGGGCACTTGGTATTTACCCAGTCAGTTGCTGCGGCAAGCGGTGATTGTCCCTTTGGCTTTAAATCTAAACCTTTAGCATCAGGAAGTAAGAGTGGAAGTTGATCTGCAGGCACGGCAACTTCGCCACATTTTTCGCAATGCACAATCGGAATCGGAGTGCCCCAATAACGTTGGCGCGAAACCAACCAATCGCGCAGACGATAATTACGTGCAGATTTTCCCAAACCATCAGCTTCTAACTGCTTGTTTATTAAAGCTATTGCATCAGACTTATTTAGACCATTTAGCGCACCTGAATTAACAATCTTTCCATCGCCAGTTGTTGCGATTCCTGTTTCAGCGGGATCATCTTCACCAGTTTCAACAACAACGCGAACTGGTAATTTCATAGCGCGCGCAAAATCTAAATCTCGTTGATCGTGAGCTGGCACTGCCATAATTGCGCCGGTTCCATAATCTGCTAAAACGTAATCAGATGCCCAGATCTGCAACTTCTCGCCATTAACTGGATTAATTGCATATCGTTCTAGGAATACGCCAGATTTTGGTCGATCAGTTGCAAGGCGATCAATATCTGATGCAGCCTTAACAGATTCTCGGTATTGCTTAAATTTTTCTTCAGCAGGTGTTCCAGCGGCAAGCTCGGCGGCAAGTTCTGAATCAACAGCGACAACCATAAAGGTTGCACCAAATAATGTGTCGGGGCGTGTGGTGTAGATAGTCACTGGTTCGGTGCGGCCTTCGATTACAAAGTTGACGTTTGCACCTTGTGAGCGACCGATCCAATTTCGCTGCATCATCAAGACTTTATCTGGCCACTTACCTTCAAGTTGTTCCATGTCATCAAGTAAGCGATCGGCATAATCAGTGATCTTGAAATACCACTGATTTAACTTCTTCTTTGTGACTGCAGTATCGCAACGCTCGCAAAGGCCGGCAACCACTTGTTCGTTGGCAAGAACTGTCTGGCAACCTGGGCACCAGTTAACGGCGCTATCTTTACGATACGCCAGACCGCGCTTATGAAGTTCAATAAATAACCATTGATTCCATTTGTAATACTCAGGATCACAGGTGTTAAAGACGCGATCCCAGTCGAATGAACAGGCATAACGACGCATTGAAGCTTTCTGCGTTGCGATATTTTCATATGTCCAAATACGAGGATCTTCATTGCGCTTAATCGCCGCATTTTCTGCGGGCAGTCCGAAGGCATCCCAGCCAATCGGATGCATTACGTTAAATCCTTTTTGAATCCAATAACGTGCGATTACATCGCCGAGTGCATAAGCTTCGGCATGGCCCATATGCAAATCACCTGATGGATAAGGAAACATATCCAAGACATACTTCTTAGGTCTTTTATCATCGGCGCGACCTGATTTAAATGGTTCTATCGCATCCCAGATTGGGAGCCACTTCTCTTGGACATAGGCAAAGTCATATGCCTGATGTTCTTGTGAAGTACTCATCTGCTTAGTTTATCGGGCTTTAGCCCCAAGTAACGCCAGTCAATTCTTCGCTAACGCTCCATAAATCCTTTGCTAATCGTTGATCATATGCAATCGCTGCCGCGCGTGTGAGTTTAGGAAATCCGCGCATCTCCAAAAAGCCATCTGGGCCAATATATGAAGCGCCATAAAGTCCTGGGTATGTAGCAGCACAAAGCGTTGGAAGTGCACCACGTTCTGCGCTCTGCGCGAAGATCGCATTAGCCAGTGCGCCCGCGCGATCTTGCACAGATGCACCTGCGACCAAATTAGTGTCGGCATATCCAGGGTGCGCAGCAACTGCTTCAAGGTTCCAGTTATTGCGCATCTGGCGACGTTCTAGTTCGTGAATAAAAAGAAGGTTTGCTAACTTGCTAAAGGCATAGGCCGACCAAGGGTTGTATGCGCCAATTCCTTTAGCTTTATCGCGCAGATCATCAATTGTGAAATTGCCAATCCGTGCGGTGCGGTGCATTTGGGACGAAACGGCAACCACGCGTTCCTTGATTTGCTTCTGCAGCAAACCTGTCAGAGCAAAGTGCCCTAGGTGATTTGTCCCAACCTGCATCTCAAATTTATCCTGAGTTAGCGCAAATGGCGTCGCCATTACACCAGCATTTAAAATCAAAACATCAATTGGCGAAGTAAATTCTTTTGCAAAATTACGCACTGATGAAAGATCAGCTAAATCAAGTAATTTAAAGTCGACTCGATCGCGGGCAATTTCAGCTACAGTAGCAGCGCCCTTTGCAGCGTTACGAGCGGCAATGGTTACATGGGCTCCAGCTCGAGCCAATTCACGAGCGGTTTCTTTTCCAATTCCGCTGGTTCCGCCGGTGATTAAGAATTTCTTTCCAGTTAAATCAGGGAGATCAGATGCATCCCAACCTCTTGGAATTGTGGTGACGCTAGACATTTTCTTTCCAATCCCAATTTTTGCTTTTATTATTTAAGTGGAGATAAGGGGATTCGAACCCCTGACCTCTTCCATGCCATGGAAGCGCGCTACCAACTGCGCCATATCCCCTTTTATTTCCCGCCTTTAACGAGAAGGTAACTCTAGCGCACGTGATCTGGCACATCAGCACCAGATTCTTCGCCAAATACAGGTTCCAGAATTGAACCAGCGTTATGTTCGGCGAGATGCCAACCCTTAAGACTGGTCTGCAAGATAGACCAACGCGCATTAGATAGCCCGCCAATCTTTCCCCAATGCGCCATTGGTAAATGCAAATAGTGACCGATCAAGCAGCGAGCTGTTCCACCGTGGGTTGCAACGACTACTAATTGATTCTCTTTATCGCTCAGAAATTCATCGATCGCTGCACTGGCACGTGCCGCAACTTCGCTACGGCGCTCACCAATAGTGCCAGCGGGATTATCGTTGCCGTCAATCCAGCGAATGAAGTTCTCTAAATCTTCAGCGCGATTTTCTGCACCAGTCTTTCCTTCCCAGTGACCGCCATCGGTTTCGCGTAAGCGCTCATCAATTAAAACTTCCATATTTACAATCTCACCAAGCTTTGAAGCGGTATCACGCGCACGCGATAAATCACTAGATAAAATTGCCGTCGGTTCCATTCCCGCGATTATCGGTGCGGCAAGTTCGGCTTGATAAACACCTACGCTATTTAAATCAATATCGGAATGTCCTTGGAAGCGGTTTACAACGTTCCAATCTGTTTGACCGTGGCGCCATAAAAGTATGCGATTGTTCTTACCTGCCATTTGCCACATTTTCCTTTACTACATCGAGTTCGATAGTTGGGCAATCGTTCCAAAGGCGATCAAGCATGTAATAACGGCGTAGATCTGCACTTTGTATGTGAACGACTAGATCTGAATAATCGAGCAAGATCCATTCATCAGTTCCTTCGCGACGAGCCGGTTTTTCACCAATCAATCGCAACTTCTCTTCAACTTCATCAGCAATTGCATCAACTTGGCGAATATTCGCACCCGTTGCAATTAAAAAGACTTCAGAAAGCACCATTTGATCAGAGAGATCAATTGCGATCATCTCTGTGCCAAATTTATCGGCGATTGCGCGAGCTGCAACCTGGGTCAACTCGGTAACGCTCTTACTTGCTGGCATAGAGGTGGTGCTCCTTTATATAAGTTGCTACGTGTGGTGAAACAGATGCTAAATCTCCAGCGCGTACTTGCGTTGCAGAAATATTGAGCGCTCCGATATCCAGGTTTGCCGCACCTGGAAATTCGGGGCGATCGATAATTATAAACTCGACCATATCCTGTAATTCACCGCTGCGATTCCATTGATCGATCTTGGTGAAGGCATCTGTTCCGACTATGAGCGCAATTTGATCTCCAGGATAACTCTGTGCGACCGCCTCGACGATATCAATTGTAAAACTTGGACCTTGGCGCAAAATCTCAATCGGATTTACTTCCACTTTGCCAGCAACTTCTGCAGGCAAATCTTTCAGCGCAGCTTGGCACATGGCGCGACGATCACTTGCGGATGCGTCAGGTTGTGCATCGCGCAGTTGTGGTTGACCCGCTGGGATTAAGAGAATGCGATCAGCTAATTTGCGAGAAATGATTTCGGAGATAACGTGCAGGTGGCCTTTATGGATTGGGTCAAATGTTCCGCCGTAGATTGCAATCTTTGCCATAGTTAATTAGCGAAAACCCAGTGACCTGGTGTTTTATTAATCGTTATCTAGGCGGAGTACAAGATAGAGAAATATTGAAAAGATAATGAAGGTTCCGATGCCAAAAGCATATGGCGGAGCAGGGAGTTCACGTAGGGCTTCTGCGGAGGCGATCAACATAGGTACAGACTACCCCCGCCCTGCTAGTAACTCTAAAAAGCGCGCCTCATCGATCACTTTTACGCCGAGTTCTTGCGCTTTCGCTAACTTTGAACCGGGGTCACTGCCAACCAATACATAATCTGTCTTCTTAGATACCGCTGATGCAGATTTTCCACCGTGACCGATGATTGTTTCGGCGATGGAATCTCGTGTGAAATTTTCTAATCCGCCGGTGACGACGAAGGTGAGATTAGCAAGCGTCTGCGGCAGCTCTGCGACAGCCTGTGCCTGCATCACGACACCAGCGCTCTTCCATTTAGCAATGATCTGGCGATGCCAATCAACTTCAAACCATTCAACAATTGATTGCGCAATTGTTTCACCAAGGCCATCAATCTCTGAAAGTTCAGCGACGGTTGCTTTAGATATAGCCTCCATTGAACCAAAACTGTTGGCAAGTGATTGTGCGGCAGTTGGCCCAACGTGGCGAATCGACAGCGCCACAATAATGCGCCAAAGCGGACGCGTTTTCGCATTCTCTAAACCAGCTAACAACTTCTCCGTGTTCTTACCGGTACTGCCATCTTTCTTTTTGAAAAATTCTGATCGAGTAAGTGATTCAGCGGTCAGCGCAAAGAGATCTGATTCATCTGTAATTATCTGATCACTTAACAAAGCAACTGCCGCTTCCAGACCAAGAACATCGATATCCAGTGCAGCACGGGAGCCTATGTAGTAAATACGTTCGCGCAGTTGTGCAGGACAACTTTGGGTATTTGGGCAACGGATATCTACATCGCCGACCGTAATTGCACGCAGTTCGCTTCCGCATTCTGGGCAATTAGTTGGCATAACAAAGGCACGTTCACTGCCTGTGCGCTTATCTAAAACCGGCCCGAGTACTTCTGGGATTACATCTCCGGCTTTGCGAATAATTACCGTGTCACCGATTAATACACCTTTGCGTTCAATTTCTTCTTGGTTGTGCAAGGTGGCATTTGTAACTGTTGAGCCAGCAACTTTTACCGGCTCCATAAATGCAAAAGGAGTCACGCGACCAGTGCGGCCTACGCTGACCTTGATATCAAGTAACTTCGTAGTGACTTCTTCAGGTGGATATTTAAAGGCGATCGCCCACTTCGGAGCGCGCGAAGTGAATCCCAACTTTTGCTGTTCTGCGATGTCATCAACTTTAATTACGACGCCATCAATCTCGTGTTCAACATCGTGGCGATGTTCGTTGTAGTACTCGACAAATTTAATAACTTCGGCGCGAGTGGCGCAGACCTTAAATCGATCTGATGTTGGCGCGCCTAACTCTTTTAGCTTGGCATAAGCATCTGATTGCGATTTAAACGCTAACCCTTGATTCGCACCGACGCCGTGCACAACCACGCTGAGTGGACGTGAAGCGGTGATACGTGGATCTTTCTGGCGAAGTGAGCCGGCCGCAGAATTTCGGGGATTTGCAAAGAGTTGCTTGCCGGCTTCTTCTAACTCCTCATTTAATTGATTAAAGGCGGCGACCGGGAAGAAGACTTCACCGCGTATCTCAATTGATTCAGGAATATTTTTGCCAGTTAAATTGTGAGGCAAATCCTTGATGGTCTTTACATTTAAAGTGACATCTTCACCAGTAACGCCATTGCCACGAGTTAGCGCGCGAACCAACTGACCATTTTCGTATAACAAGTTAATTGCCAGACCGTCGACCTTTAATTCGCAGAGATACTTTGGGCTAGGGCTCTCTTTTTCTACGCGGTCAAACCACGCCGTTAATTCATCGGTATCAAAGACGTTATCCAAACTCATCATCTTTTCGATGTGATCGTGTTGGGTGAAGGTGGTTGCGAATCCTCCACCGATACCAAGTGATGGTGAATCTGGTTCGAGCAGCTCTGGGTGTTTGGCCTCTAGCGCCTTTAACTCCTGCAGCAAATCATCGAATTTAGCATCGCTGATGGTTGGAGCATCTAAAACATAATATTTAAACTGGTGATCGCGAATCTCGTTGGTGAGTTCGGTAATGCGGTGACGCGCTGCGTTACTCATGCGCTCTCGCAGATCGTTGCCGATCCGACCACTCGGTCACCGTCGTAAATAACCATTGCTTGTCCGTTGGCGATACCAAGGAGTGGCTCATCTAATTCAGCAATTAAACGTTGTCCGTCAAAGAAGTAAGTGCAATCCAGCGGGGCGCCGTGAGCGCGAACCTGCACGAAGCCACGCAATGGATCTGCGCCAACAGAAGGACCGCACCAAATTGTTTTCTCACCGAAGAGTTTGCTCACAGCAAGTTCTTCACGTGCACCAACAACGACGGTATTTGTTACTGGCTCGATCTTTAAAACGAAGCGCGGTGAACCATCTGGGGCAGCAACAGATAAACCTAAACCTTTACGCTGGCCGATTGTGTAGGTGTATGCGCCTTTATGTTCACCAATTTTTGTACCAGATTGATCAACGATTGGACCTACTTCACTTCCTAAACGATCGCGTAACCATCCTGCATTGTCACCCGATGGCACAAAGCAGATGTCGTGGCTGTCAGGTTTTTGGGCAACTGCTAAGCCGCGCGCTTCAGCTTCGATTCGGATATCAACTTTTTCAGTATCGCCAAGTGGAAATATCGCACCGTTAATTTGCTCAGTAGTTAAAACTGCAAGAACGTAGGATTGATCTTTTAGCGGATCAACGGCGCGATGCAACGTCTTGCCCATTGGACCAATTTCGGTACGCGCGTAATGTCCGGTAACAACGCCATCAAATCCCATAGCTTTTGCGCGATCTAAGACTGCGGCAAATTTAATTTTTTCATTACAGCGCAGGCAAGGATTCGGCGTACGGCCAGCTGCATATTCGGCAAGGAAGTTTTCAACGACGCCATCGTGAAATTCTTCAGCCATATCCCAGATATAGAAAGGAATGCCGATTTTATCGGCGGCGCGACGAGCATCGTGTGAATCTTCAATGGTGCAACATCCACGCGCACCGGATCGATATTTCTGTGGATTAGAAGCAAGTGCCAGGTGCACACCAATTACTTCGTGGCCCGCTTCAACTGCGCGTGCAGCAGCAACTGCAGAATCAACTCCTCCGCTCATAGCGGCGATAATTTTCATTTTTGATTTGCCGCCCGTCCACGTGCAATAACTGTCGGAAGTACCGAGAGCGCAAAATCTACATCTGCCTGCGTTGAATCAGCGCCTAATGAAAAACGTAGCGATGATTGCGCGGTTACTTCGTTGTGACCCATTGCAAGCAAGACGTGTGAAGGGCGATGTACGCCGGCGCTGCACGCAGCCCCTGTAGAACAAGAGACGTTCTCAGAATCCATCAACAAGAGCAGTGAATCACTTTGAGTGCCCGGAAAGGTAACATTAACGATTCCGGGTAAACGATCGGCGCTCACACCATTTATATAAGCATCAGGTACTGACGTTTGCAGTCCAGATTCAAATCTTTCGCGCAATTTCGCGACTTGCTCAGCGCGATATTGATTGCTGGCAACTGCGGCAGCAAAGGCAACGATTGATGGAGCATTTAAAGTTCCACTGCGAATTTCGCGCTCTTGTCCTCCACCGTGAAGTAAAGCCGGGATCTCATAGGCGCGGCGCAAAATCAAAGCGCCGATTCCGTGTGGTCCCCCAACTTTATGGCCACTTAGCGCCATAGAAGTAACGCCTAACTCTTTATAAGAAAGTGGCGACTTAGTAAATGATTGCACCGCATCGGTGTGGACTGGAATTTCTCCTGCTAACTTAACAACTTCGCCAACTGGCTGAATCACTCCCGTTTCATTATTGGAGTGCATCACGGCGATCAGCGCGATTTCTTTGCCGCGTTTCTTTATCAATTCTTGTAAGAAATCTAAATCAATGACGCCAGAATTATTGACCGGAATTTCAATTAACTCAGCACCTTCATGTTCAACCAACCAGCGCGCTGGATCAAGAACAGCGTGGTGCTCAATTGAGCTAATTACAATTACTTTCTTGCCCGATTTCCAGAATAAACCTTTGATTGCTGCGTTATCGGCTTCGGTGCCAGAACCAGTAAAGATAACTTCTGATGGCAGGCATCCGATCGCCTTGGCAATGGTTTCTCGTGCATCTTCTACATCTTTGCGAGTAGATCGACCCTCAGTGTGAAGCGATGAAGGGTTACCGACTTTTCGAAGTGCAATCTGCATAGCGTCTAAAGCGACGTCAAAGATCGGCGTAGTTGCCGCATGATCTAGATAGACGCTCATTGGAGCAGTCTAGTTCACCCGCAGAATTAACTCTTTTTTGCGCTGATGCCCTTTGTTGCCTGCGGCAGGACGTTGAAGAGATCGCCGATAACGCCAAAATCTGCGATATCAAAGAGCGGGGCCTCGGGATCTTTATTTACAACAACGATCGTCTTGGAAGTTTGCATACCGGCGCGATGTTGAATTGCACCAGAGATTCCGCAAGCAACATAAAGTTGTGGGCTAACTGTCTTACCGGTTTGGCCAACTTGATGTGAATGTGGATACCAACCAGCATCGGTTGCTGCGCGTGAGGCACCGACAGCTGCACCGAGTGAATCGGCAAAACTTTCAACTGCTGCAAAATCACCATTGGTACCGCGACCGCCGGAGACAACGATATTCGCCTCGGTTAACTCTGGTCGTCCACCCTTAACAGGTGGTTGTGAAGAAGAAATCGCAGATAGTTTTGCAGCATCACTTATCTTTGCACTCACATTTTCAACTGCAGGTGAGGCGCTAGTTAAATCCGCTTCAATACTATTTGGACGCAAGGTAATAATCGGGGTTCCCTTTGAAACCTTTGAGTGCACCGTTGTTGATCCACCGAATACCAATTGAGTTGCAGTGATATCTGCAGCAACATCTACAGCATCAGTGATAATTCCGGATTCGGTTAGAACTGCAACGCGCGCCGCAACTTCTTTTCCGAAGGCATGGGATGCGATTAACAATGCAGCTGGTGCTTTACCTTTTACTAAATTGGCAAGTGCATCTGCAATCGCCGGCACGCCGTGCATTGAAAAGTCTGCTGATTCGACTACTAAAACGTTTGTAATTGGTCCTTGGTTAACAGTCGCAGCAAGTGCTGCGCCTTTACCGGCATCAGCAAATACAACAGCTGTTACTGCGCCAATTCGTGCAGCAACTGTTGCAAGTTCTGCAGTAGTTTTTGTGGCCTTATCTGCTGCGAAATCAGCCAAAATAAATACATTGCTCATATCAACTTCTTCTCTGCTAAGTAGTTAACGAGGGCTTCTCCGCCGCTACCTTCATCTGTAACTTTGATACCTGCTGCACGCGCTGGTCGTGGCGTTGCATCATTTACTTGGGACCAAGCGCTTTGTGATGAAACTCCGACTGCTGCTAAATCCTTTTGTTCTATGGTCTTTTTCTTCGCCGCCATAATTCCTTTAAATGATGGGTAACGCGGCTCGTTGATTTTCTCAACCACGCTGATCACACAAGGAAACGCTGCAGAAATCTCATCAACGCCAGCTTCAGTAACTCGAGTAATCGAAACTTTGCCAGCAGGATCAACTGTGACTTTCGAGGCGAAAGTTAACTGGCCCCAACCTAGGCGAGCGCTGATCATCGCTGGGACAACGCTCATTCGCGCATCCGTTGACTCGGTTCCACAAATAACAATGTCATATCCGCCATCGCCAATTACTTTGGCAAGAACCGCCGAAGTTGCCAGCGCATCTGCACCGGCGAGTGCGCCATCGGTAATTAAGATCGCATCATTTGCACCCATTGAAAGCGCTTTACGTACTGCTTCGGTAGCGCGCTCCGGTCCCATTGAGATAACGGTGACGGTATTTGCGCCGCCTTCTTCATTACCGCCGTGCGCTTCAGCGATTCGTAACGCTTCTTCAACTGCATACTCATCTAAATCATTTAAAACGGCATCAACGTTTACGCGATCGAGAAGGCCATTGACCATCTTCTTCTCAGCCCACGAATCCGGAACCTGCTTTACGCATACGGCGATCTTCATAGGGCAGATGTTACTGGTCAGTAGCAAAATCCGCTAGGTCAAAACTCTAAACCAATACTTCATCTTGCCTTTGCCAACACTTCACCATTCTTCCAGTCAAGAGTTAAGCAACCCCCTTCATTCTCCTCTTATGATCGCGAACCAGAGCAACGTGCCACTGCGCATCCTTGTCGTCACCGAAGCATTTTTGCCGCAGGTAAATGGTGTTACCAATTCGGTGCTTCGCCTGCTCGAGTTTTGCAAGCGCAATGGCCACGAGGTTTTGGTAATTGCCCCGGAGAGTGAAAACGCTCCAAAGGATTATTTGGGTTTCAAAATTAAATATGTTCCAAGTATCGCGATGAAGAAGTTGATTCCAATGGGCCTTCCTAAAAAATATCTTGAGCCATTTATTGAAGGATTTAATCCTGATGTAATTCACCTGGCATCACCAATTTTCTTGGGTCATTACGTAGCCCGACTTGCCCGCAAAGCAAATATCCCAACCGTTTCGGTCTATCAGACAGATATCCCCGGCTTTGCTAGACATTACGGTTTAACTGTTGCTCATAACACCTTAAAGCGATGGGTGGCGAGAATTCATTCTGCGACTGATCTAACTCTTGCACCATCCGGTTGGGCATGCCGAGATCTTGAAAAGTCTGGTGTGACCAACGTGAAGCTTTGGCAGCGTGGCGTAGATTTAATTAACTTCACTCCAGAGAAGCGAAATGAATTTTTAAGAAATGACTTCTTAAATAAGCGGGGTGCAAAATACGTCGTTGGATACGTCGGACGTCTAGCCAATGAGAAGCGTATTGATGATTTAGCTATTTTAGATAGACAGCCAAATATTCAGTTGGTAATTGTTGGACACGGCCCAGCCGAAGTGCGCTTAAAGCGCGAACTTTCTAACGCAATTTTTGTTGGTTACAAATCTGGACACGAATTAGCCGAACACGTCGCATCATTTGATGCATTTGTACACACTGGCAAACACGAGACTTTCTGCCAAGCAATTCAGGAAGCACTTGCCTCAGGGACCGTCGTGGTTGGCCCAGATTCTGGTGGCCCAACTGATCTAATCGAACACGGCAAGACTGGGCTGCTAATTGATACCGCTGATTCACATTTATTGCTTCACTCGATTTACACACTACTTGAACATCCAACGCTGGATCTAATGCAGATTGCTGCGCGAAAATCAGTTGAACACCGAACCTGGGACTACATAAACGAGAGCCTTATCGAACATTACCGTGACGTTATCGAATTCGTGGCTTCACGAAAAGAGTTGGTCGCATGAAAATCATCCATATCGCCAATTTCTATGGCCCAAAATCTGGCGGAATAAAGACAACGCTTCACAATCTAGGTACTGGATATACCAATCGAGGACATGACTTCACATATATCGTTCCGGGAGTTGGTTTTTACCAAGAGAAAACACCACATGGAAATCGCATCACAGTTCCATCGTGGTCGATTCCGCTAAGTGGTGGCTACCGAATCATTAGATCTAATCGCCAGATTAAAAGTATCTTGCTTGCTCTTGCTCCCGATCGCCTAGAAATTTCAGATCGATTTACCTTATCGGGAGTTGGCAGATGGGCACGTTCTCATAAAATACCAACTCTGGTATTTAGCCACGAAACACTCCGTGGGCTAATCAAGACTTACCAACCCTTCTCTCTAAACAAATTAGTACGTTGGCACAACACACGACTAGCAGCGAGTTTTGATCACGTTGTTACGACAACTAACTTTGCTGCATCTGAGTTTCGTGAAATAGGCATCAATAACCTAACTCAAATACCTCTTGGCGTAGACCTTGCGACTTTTTCCCCAAAGAATAGGGATGAAGAGTTACGCACGAAATTACTGAAGAACGGTGATGTACTGCTTGTGCATTGCGGTCGGCTTTCGCCAGAGAAGAAGCCTGAGAGATCAATTGAGGCGCTGCGAGAATTATTGAAACAAGGAGTTAACGCTCGCCTTATTTATGTTGGCACGGGACCACTCCACAAGAAGTTATATGAGAGTTCTAAAGATATTCCAGTCACTTTCCTTGGCTATATTTCTGATAAGAAATATCTTGCTCGAATTATCGCCTCGGCTGATATCTCAATTGCGCCTGGACCAATTGAAACCTTCTGCTTAGCGGCCTTGGAATCACTTGCCAGCGGAACTCCAGTTGTCTGTTCTGAAACCAGCGCAGTTGGTGAATTCTTACTCCTGCAAAGTAACGAATCAGTTGGGTTGGCAGCAGCCAATAACGGGCTAGCTTTTGCTGAAGCGATTAAAACCTTGCTGGCTCGCTTGGACTCAGAACAAACTCTGCGATCTCGTTGTCATCACCAAGCGGAGAACTTCCCTTGGTCTTCCACAATTTCCCAAATGCTTTCGCTATCTTCACAGAGACAACTGCGGGTGGCTTAAATGTATACCCCAATCACCTTTGCAGTAGTTGGCGATAGCGCTGCATCAGGTGTTGGAGATTCAGATAACCAAGGTAATTACTTTGGTTGGACCTACCATCTTGCAAAAGCTTTTCAAGAACCGTTGGTCTATATAAATGCATCACGACCGGGCGCTCGTTCGGGAGAAGTTTTAAATGTGCAATTGCCAAAGGTGCTTGATCACTCACCTGAACTTGCTGCAGTAATAGTCGGCGGTAATGATTTACTGCGCAGCAACTTTTCGCCAGAAACTTTCGAAAAGAATTTGCGCCAAACTATGGTCGATCTCGTCTCTAATGGATCAACAATTATGTTGCTCGAGTTGCATGATCCAACAGTTATTGTCCCAATGCCTTACCTGGTTGGACGGATTTGCCGCAGGCGTGTACAAGCAATTAACGAAGTCACTCATAGGCTCAGCAAAGAGTTTGGCGCTGTCACCCTGCCAACACGAGCACTTTCTGGAATCTATGAACGCGAGAAGTGGCACGTCGATCGAATGCATCCAAGCAAGTCTGGCCATCAATTTATTGCTCAACAATTTGCGGTGTTACTACGCGATCGTGGATATTTCATTGGTGAGGTTCAGATTGATCCGATCAACAATAGAAGTCGTAAAGACTCAATATTTTGGATGTTACGCAATGGAACCCCGTGGTTTCTAAAGCGCAGCGTGGATCTCCTGCCTGGTCTAATTTGGCTAAGCGGTGCTGAGTTGATTTATATTTTGCGTCAGAAGTATTCGCACTTTAAATTTGGAGTTGCAAACTTGCAGAAACACCCCACAAGAATTTCTCTCGCCGAGGAATTACAAAATCTAGACGATACTGCCTATATGAGGCAGTTAACCCGCACTTTTCGCTAGATCTCACAGGCGCAGTACTAGGTAGTAATTGCTAAATTAACCTAAAATCCTATCTATGCTCGCATTCATCGCACCTGGGCAAGGAGCACAAACTCCCGGGATGCTCACAACTTGGATAGCTGATCCTGCTGCCAAGCTTTTGCTATCGCAGTGGTCGCACGAAATTGAATTAGATTTAGTAAGGCTGGGCACAACTGCCGATGCCGATGAAATTAAAGATACCGCCAACGCCCAACCGCTAATTGTCGCTGCTGGTTTATTGGGAGCTCGCGCACTTGGTAGCGCCAGAATTGCATTTGTTGCCGGCCACTCTGTTGGCGAAATTACTGCAGCCGCAATTGCTGGAGTTATCGATGACGTTGATGCAATGAAATTAGTTCGTGCGCGCGGAATTGAAATGGCGAAGGCTGCTGCACTGGCTCCTGCAGGAATGGCCGCTGTACTTGGTGGCGATCGCGAAGTTGTGCTTCGCGCGATCTCTGACTTGGGTTTAGTTGCCGCAAATGACAACGGTGGCGGACAGATCGTTGCGGCCGGTAATTTAGATGCGCTCGCTAAATTGTCGCCAGAAGGTGCGAGGGTGCGTGCACTCGCCGTTGCTGGGGCTTTTCATACCTCTTATATGGAACCTGCCGTTTCACCTCTGCAAGAAATCGCCGCGAAAATTACTGTTCACCCAGCCAATTGCCTGGTGATCTCGAATAAAGATGGAGCGGTAGTGCAAGATGAACGCGAGATCTTAGATCGCATCGTTGCGCAGATTTCTAATCCAGTGCGTTGGGATTTATGTATGGCCACTCTGGCGAGCCACGTTTCCGGAGCAGTTGAAATACCTCCAGCTGGAACTTTGGTTGGGCTATTAAAGCGCGCGGTACCAATAATCGAAACATTTGCCCTAAAGAGCGCTGAAGATGTCACACTTGCTAAAGAATTTATTGTGCGTCACCAAGATGAGTCGAACGATAAGGAAGAGTAATGGCGATTAAAACCAAAACTGGAAGCGAGAGCTCAATTCTCTCCGTTGGTGTCTATCGCCCATCTCGCTTAGTACCGAACTCAGAAATTGTTGATGCAATTGATTCCAGCGATGAATGGATTGTGCAGCGCACCGGCATCGAATCTCGCCGCTTTGCAGGGCCTGAAGAATCGGTTGTAGATATGGCAATCGGTGCAGCCGAGCAAGCTTTGCTGCGCGCTAAGTTAACTATTAAAGACATTGACTCTGTCATTGTGGCAACAATTACTTATCCGCATCAAGCACCATCTGCAGCAACTGCGATTATCCAAAGAATGGGAAATCCAACAGCAGCGGCTTTCGATATAAGCGCTGCTTGCGCTGGCTTCTGTTATGGCGTTGCAATGGCCCACGACTTTGTTCGTGCTGGTAGCGCAAAAAAGGTATTGGTAATAGGCGTAGAAAAAATTACGGATTTCACAGATCCAACAGATCGCGCAACTGCCTTTATCTTCGCCGATGGCGCTGGCGCCGTTGTAATTGGCGAAACTAGTGATGCGGGTATTGGTCCAGTTGAGTGGGGTTCTGATTCAGAAAATCGCGATGCAATTTTGATGAATCCATCTTGGATAGATGTGCGCGATACCGAAACGCAGCTAACTAAGGCAGATGTTAAGTGGCCCAACATCACACAAGAAGGTCAGAAAGTATTTCGCTGGGCAGTGTTTTCAATGAGCAAGGCGGCGCTAAAGGCCTTGGATTCAGCCGGGCTTAGCGTTAATGAAATTGATGCCTTTATTCCACATCAAGCAAATGTGCGCATAATTGAAACTATGGCGAAAGAGATGAAGTTGCCAGATTCGGTAATAATCGCCGATGATATTAGAACAAATGGAAATACATCCGCTGCATCAATTCCGCTCGCCATGGATGCGTTATTGGCAAAGCATCCCGAGCTACACGGAAAATTAGCCTTGCTTATTGGATATGGCGCAGGTCTCGTTTATGCCGGCCAAGTTGTGAAATTGCCGCCAAAACCATAATTTTTCTGGCTTAACCTCCCAATTACTAGGAAGTAAGGGCCTTATCGGGGAGAATAACTACTTATTCATAATGCAACAAGAAAAGGATCCATCAAAATGGCACTATCAGCAGCAGATGTACTCGCAGGAATCAAAGAGATCGTTGAAGAAGTAGCTGGTATCCCAGCAGCATCGATTGAACTAGATAAGAACTTCACTGATGATCTAGAAGTTGATTCATTGAGCATGGTTGAAGTTGTCGTTGCTTGCGAAGAGCGTTTTGGTGTAAAGATTCCTGATGAGAAAGTAACTGATCTCGCAACAGTAGGAGATGCAGTTAATTTCATCGTTAACGCTGCTGCATAAGTAATTTCATGTCACAACGTCGCGTAGTCGTTACTGGGCTAGGTGCTACAACTCCCCTCGGTGGAGACGTTGCCAGTACCTGGGCTGCGCTACTTGCCGGCAAGAGCGGTGTGCGTCTTTTAACTGAAGATTGGCGCGAACTCTTGCCGGTGCACTTTGCTGCGCGCGTTGCTACAGAGCCGGCAGATCAGATGGAGCGCGTAGAAATGCGTCGCTTAGATCGCTCCGAACAATTTGCACTCATTGCATCTCGTGAAGCTTGGAAAGATGCTGGCGCCCCTGACCTTGATAAAGAACGCCTTGGCGTTGTTATCGCATCTGGCATCGGTGGCGTAATTACTTTGCTTGATCAATTTGAAAATTTAAATGAGAAAGGTGCGCGCGGTGTTAGCCCGCACACCGTTCCAATGTTGATGCCAAATGGTCCGGCGGCAAATGTTGGCTTAGAACTTCAAGCCAAGGCCGGTGTTCACACTCCTGTTAGCGCCTGCGCATCCGGCGCGGAAGCAATTGGTTACGCACTTGAAATGATTCGCAATAATCGTGCTGACGTCGTTGTTAGTGGCGGCGTAGAAGCTGCGATTCACCAATTGCCGATGGCAGGTTTTGCAGCAATGAAAGCTTTATCTACCCGTAATGATGCACCAGAGCGCGCATCCCGACCTTACGATGCCGATCGCGATGGCTTTGTGCTCGGTGAGGGCGGCGGAGTATTAATTCTGGAAGAGTACGAGCACGCTAAAGCGCGCGGTGCAAAGATTTATTGCGAGTTAGTAGGGCAGGGACTTTCATCAGATGGTTATCACATCGCCGCTCCCGATCCTGATGGTTCGGGAGTTCAGCGTGCAATTAAATTTGCATTAGCCGATGCCAAACTTTCTACCAAAGATATTGTTCACTTAAATGCCCACGCAACATCAACTCCTGCTGGCGATGTTGCCGAAGCAAACGCACTGCGCCTAGCCCTTGGTAAAGATTCTGATCACGTTGCAGTATCTGCTACAAAATCAATGACTGGACATTTACTTGGCGGTGCCGGTGCAATTGAATCTGTATTTATTGTTAAAGCTCTGCAAGAGCGCTTGGCTCCCCCAACAATCAATATCGAAAACTTAGATCCCGCTGTGACAATTGATGTGGTTCGTGACACGCCTCGCACGCTTCCCGCAGGACAGATCGCTGCGCTCAATGATTCCTTTGGTTTTGGCGGCCACAATGTTGTATTGGCTTTCGCAACTCTATAAACTCATTTTTATGGTCCACAAAGAGGTTGACCCACGCGATCCAGAATTAAGGATCCAACGCCTGCTTGATCCAGGTACCGACTCTTTATTGGTCAAACGCACAGATTGCGGAATGGTTGCCGCAACTGGTGCAATAAAAGGAAACCGCGTAGTCGTTTTCGCATCTGATGCCACAATTAAAAGTGGCGCACTTGGCGTAGATGGATCCCACGTAATTGTTAGTGCATATAAAGAAGCGATGGCCAAACAATTACCGATAATCGGTATTTGGCACTCAGGTGGCGCGCGGCTAAGTGACGGCGTCTCATCTTTAAATGCTTTCGGTGAAGTCTTTCAAGCGATGATTCTGGCTAGCGGACGAATTCCACAACTCTCACTTGTACTTGGTCCAACCGCAGGTGGTGGTGCTTACGGTCCAGCGCTAACTGACATTGTTGTACTTGCACCTGAAGGCCGGATCTTTGTAACAGGACCAGATGTTGTTAAATCGGTAACTGGCGAAGATGTTGATATGGCATCCCTTGGTGGACCCGAAGCCCACAGTAAAAATAGCGGCGTTGCACATGTCATTGCTACAACCGAACAAGAAGCCTTTGATGAAATCCGAGATGTCACCGCCCTCTTTGCAAACCAAGGTCATATGGATACAGATCTGAAAGATTTGGATTTATCTATTTATGTGCCAGCGGCAACAAAGCGAAGTTATGAAGTACATCCGCTGATCGATGCCATTTTGGATGCAGATGGTGAAAAGCTAGAACTGCTTCCGGTGTGGGCTGAAAACATGACCACGGTGCTGGGACGTTTTGGTGGTCGCACAGTTGGTGTAATCGCCAATAACCCAGCGCACATCGGTGGTGTCTTAGATTCGGCGGCTGGCGAAAAAGCTGCGCGTTTTGTGCGCACCTGTGATGCCTTTGGAATTCCCTTAATAGTTATTGCAGATGTCACTGGTTTCCTGCCAGGTGCCGGCCAAGAATGGGAAGGCGCGGTTCGTCGCGGTGCGAAGTTGTTGCACGCATTCGGTGAAGCAGTTGTTCCACGAGTTACCTTAATTACGCGGCGCGCTTACGGTGGTGCATTTGTTGCGATGAATGCGAAATCCCTCGGTGCAACAAGAGTATTTGCTTGGCCTACCGCCGAAGTATCTGTGATGGGAGCTATTGCTGCGGTTCGCGTTTTACATCGCAGATTACTTGCCGATCTTGCGCCAGAAATGCGTGAAGGTATGGAGTTAGAACTTGCGGCAGAACACGACAAAGTATCTGGCGGAGTTGCTAGGGCTGTTGAAATTGGCGCAGTAGATGAAATTGTTGAGCCATCTCATACTCGAACCGCACTTGCGCGTGCGCTAGCGTCTGCGCCAAATCGTCGCGGTGCACACGGAAATATTCCGCTTTAACTAGCTTTTAAAGCGCTCGTTCACATAGTCGCCAGGCAGTTCTGTTTCGTGCCCATCGGGTACGCCCATACGTTCAATGATTTCTTCAAAGCCTTTATATTTTCCGCGTAGCTCTGCTTTGGGTACACCGCGAAAACAAGATGCGATGAAACCAGGTGACATAGTGCAAGCAAAGAGCGCCCATTGCCCACCTGGTGCAACTTCTCCGGCCTGAATAACTCCTGCTTTGATCGTGTGCTGCATAACTTGGCCGGCAGCGATATCTCTGCCTAAAGTAATTGTGCGAGCAGTGCCATCGGCGTGGAATTCATATAAAGAAATTGGATCGCCTTCATAGAAATGCCAGACTTCATCAAATTCCAGAACGTGTGTTGTAGAAGCGCTCACTGGATCGCTTTTATATAAACCTAACCCTGCGGTTCCGGCGGGACCACCAGCAGCAGTCTTACTTTCCGAAATATATGTATTAATAAAGTAGGTGCCCTCAACCGGCAGAGGCTTCATCCCGAAATAGGCGATTAACTCCTGCGCGCGTGACATCTTTAAATGGCTAGTTCTTTACAGTGAAGGTAACTGAAACTGTTGATGTGACAGTTTTCTTAATCGTTGTTGTGTCATAAGCGCCACCATCAGATGTCATTGTTGAGTCAGGTGTTGTCACTTGGAAAACCCCGCTCTTCACGCTAGTTACAGCGCCAACGCTTCCACCAACTGCTTTAGTGATCGCTTCTGCGCGGATCTTGGCATCTTTCATAGCTTCTTCAAGAAGCTGTGGGCGAAGTTCTGCCAGCGTTGAGATGTAGTACTGCGGACCGTAGTTATTTACTGAAACACCAGATTGAAGAATCGATCCGATACCTTGCGAAAGTTTAGAAACTAATTCCACATCCTTGGTGCGAACTGTGACATCGCGGCTAGCGCGATAGTTCAAAATACGACCAGTTGAATTTCCGTTGACCCATTCTTCTTGGCCGTAGGTAGAGACTGGTCCAAGAGTTAACGCTTCAGCCGGAATGCCACCATCGGCTAAATACTTGGCAACCGCTGCAACATCATTGCCAACTTTGGCAACGGCATCAGAGACGCTCGGGCGAGATAGCGATACAGATAAAGTCCAAACGGCGTTATCTGCAATCGCTTCAGTGCGCGCAGATCCAGTCACGACAATTCCGTTATCAGATCGACTAGCAAAACCTGAACCTACTTTTACTAAACCGCCGCCAATTGCAAGTGCAAGAATTAGCGCGGAAATAATGAAGGCGATCGCTTTGCGTCGCTCTATCTGAATAATTGGGCTCTCTGGTGTTGTCATATCTTTATCTTAACTTATTAAATGGCGCGTAATTGCATTACTTTATCGATTTCAACGT
>Ga0315905_10002004_pt1 | contig 21585 bp, 18 predicted proteins | sample LakEriMetagenome_5_FD_203522 | JGI IMG/M metagenome (GOLD analysis project Ga0315905, IMG submission 203522) | Freshwater fungal communities from buoy surface, Lake Erie, Ohio, United States - Buoy 4 MA121 | ecosystem: Environmental > Aquatic > Freshwater > Lake | place: USA: Lake Erie, Ohio...
GCTCAGTTACCTGAAACAAGGAAATTATCGGTTGGGATTGCTGATCAACTTCAATACAATCCTATTGAAGAATGGTATTCGAAGAGTGGTGAACGGCTTAGAAGAATAACCTTACTTCAACCGCAAGACAAGGTGCAATTAAAAGAATCCTCTAAAAACTCTTTTTCCTCTGCGCCTCCGCGGTTAACAAACAACTCCGGTTAAAAACAAAAAATAAACCGGTCCCTTTCGAGCCCGGCTTATTTGTTTAGGAAATCATGATAGTTGAAGTTGCCCCTAGGGTGTTGCAGCACCAGTAGGGCTTCAATTTTCTTTGGAGTTGTGCTCCGATAGAAAGACGTGGTGGAGGGTTATAGGTTGCTCCTTGGTTAATGTTTTTTTGTTAACCGCGGAGGTGCAGAGATAGCGGAGATTTCTTCCTCTTTTTCCTTTGCGACTCTGCGGTTAATAAAAAACGCCTGAATACATAACTTTGCAGTTAACCCATAACCTATTCCCGCCGGTATGAAATCCCTTTTTACTCTCTGCATTGGCCTTGTGCTGTTCTGCTCATTCCACGCTCAGATTCCTTCCTCTGTCTCTACCGATGGCTTGGTGGGTTGGTGGCCGTTCAATGGCAATGCCAATGATGAAAGCGGCAATGGGAACGATGGTGTGGTGAATGGTGCGACGCTGACGGAGGATCGGTTTGGGAATGCGGCGAGTGCCTATGGTTTTGACGGGATTGATGACTTAATTGATATCAATTCGATTGTGTTACCTGACTCTGCCGTAACACTTTCCTTTTGGATTAAAACTCTATCAAACAATAAAACTGTATTTTCTTTTGATAACTACAATGGCATCTTCATCAATTCAGTCGGAAAGATATCATTTAATGATAATTACGGCGATTGGGGTATTATACCTTCCTCGTCAGCAATAAACAATGGTGAATGGAGTCATGTAGTGGTTCAAACAAGATTGAATTTATTTAGTTATTTCAATGACCCTTACAATAACATCCAAAGCAAACTTTACGTAGATGGAATTCTCGAGTATGAACTAACTCCTGAAAACCATTGGGCTAATGTGGGTCAAAATCAGGAACCGTTTTTTGATAGTAACCTTTGGTCGCCTTTAATTTTTGGTAATGGAAGTGCTTCTCCCTATAATTCATTTGGTTTTTCAAATTACCACGGAACTCTTGATGATGTCGGAATCTGGAATAGATTTCTTACAGCTGCTGAATTGAATGAACTTTTCAATGAACCTCCACCCTGCAACCTCATCGCCAGCGAAACGCAAGACACGCCTGCGGAAGTGGGTGGCAGTGCACAGTTTTATGTGACGCTCAACAACGATGCTGTGAGTACGAAGTGGCAAACGAATGCGGCTGATTTGGGCTGGTTGGACGTGCCGGATAATGAGACGTACAGTGGGGGTCAAACACAGAACCTACTGGTGAGCAATGTATCGCTAGCCAATCACGAACAACCATTTCGCATCATCGTGAGCAACAGTGTTTGCACCGATACGTCGGATGTGGCGCTGCTGCTGGTGAGCAATACATGCACTTCTTATGACACCGCGTATACGACCATCGAGAATGTAGTGGACGTGTTCGATACAACCACCGTCATCAATACCATTGAAGTGTTCGACACGCTAACGGTATACAACACCATCGATGTGTTTGATACGACTGAATTTGTGGTGGAGGTATTCGATACGCTCACCAGCGTGGTGGATGTGTTCGATACGACGACGGTCTTCTTACAAGTGGATATATACGACACGTTGTTTATCGATGTGTATGATACCACCTATGTAGTGAACATGGTAGATGTTTACGACACGACGTTTGTCACAATAACAGATACCACTTATATCCAGGTGGTAGATACCTCGTATGTCACCGTCACCGATACGCTCATCATCGACATTCCTTCCGGTGTGAAGGGAACTATTTTGAACACGCTGTTGCTCTATCCGAATCCAACCAGCGATCAGCTTACCATCAACTACGGCAACTTCGCGGCGATGGCGGGTTATTCACTGACCATTTTCAATAATGGCGGCAGCACGGTACACGAAACGAACATCACGCAAGCACAAGAAACACTGGATATTTCACAGTGGAGTGCGGGTGTATATCAGGTTGTGGTCTTCAACACGGGTGGAGTGCCGGTGGAGACACGCCAAATTGTTATTCAATAGCGAGAGGCGTGTAAGTATTTAAATTAAACACATAGGGCACGGAGTGCACAGAGGAAACAGAAGCTTGTTCTTTTGATTTTTTGTGTATAGGTTTTTTGATTGTGCAGAATTGTTTTAACACAGAGAGCACAGAGGCCACAGAGATTGAGATTTCTCTGTGTCCTCTGTGCACTCCGTGCCCTCTGTGTTTAAAATTATTGGCGGTTATTAAACCTCACACCACCATCAGATTACACCCCCGCACATCGGCATGGTCGAAGCGTCCGGTGACTTCAAACGTGCCATTGGGGTGGACAATGCCAAGGTCTTGCGTGGCAATGAATGCACACGAGTCAATGTTGGCCAAATCGATGATATTCAATCCGCCTTTACCTGTTGTGTAGTTGCTTAGCGGGTCTTGCACATCGCGCACGGTTAATCGCATCCACGGTGGACAGCGGAAGATTCCTTCTCCATGCGAATAGGCTTGCGAGAGGAGTTCGGTCATGCCATATTCGCTGTGAATGTGCTTTACTTGAAATGCATCTTTCAATATTCGATGCACCTCTTCACGAATAAGCTCTTTGCGTCGGCCTTTCATACCCCCTGTTTCCATGATGATGGTGTTCGGCAGTGAAGTAGGAATCGTTTCTGCAAAATCGAGCAGGGCGAACGTTACACCCAGTAACAGGTTTTTCTTTCCGGCATTCTCGTTTTCAAGCAGCAGAGAGCGCAACTCCTCATGATGACGTAAAAAGAATCCACTACCCGGTTGCGCTTGTCCGATCAGCTCTTCTGCCATGAGGATGAGCGACGAGCCTTCACGCTCGAGGTAGGAGGGGAGCAGCGCGAAAATCACGAAGTCGGAGGGGGAGCCGTATTGCAGCTCGAACGCTTGCTGGAATGCACGGCGATAGAAGTCGAGGGAGCGAACAGGATGTCGGCTCGTGTTTAATCCGGATGTTCCACTGCTGGTGAAGGTGATTTCGGGAGTGAAATCGCCTGTTGATACGCGGTGGGTTTTGAAAAATGAAATGGGTAGATAGGGAATGTCGGTTGCGCTTTGTATTTCAAGCGCATTGACTTTTATCGCCTTCAGGTATTGGTGATAGATATCACAATGCTCCGCCTGATGTCGGAAAATTTCCAGAGCAGCTTCGTTGCGAGCGGCAACAGAAGAGATGGAAAAAGGATCAGGCAGATTTTTCATTCGGGAACAAAGAAAATCGATAGTTTTGAGCATCATGAAACGCGCCCTGTTTTTATTTGGAATTTCTTTCATTTTCGCCGGTTGTTTGGAGCGCGAAAATTTCCCGGACGAGCCGCGATTATTGTCTGGCAGACTCGATGTGGCCGGGGCTGGAGGCACCATGGTATTGAGTTTTACGGACGGTAATGGCAATTTTGGATTGGAGGAGGGAGATACCACCGGGTTGTTTGATCCGTGTATTCGACGGTGGAATCTGTATGCAGAATACTATGAGAAGCAGAACGGGCAATGGGTGTGGGTGCCTATTGATCCATGCGATGGCCCCGACCCCGATCCCGATGTAGCGTTTTTTTATGTTGTTCCATGGGCGCGCCCAACGGGACAGGATCAAACGCAAGAAGGTGAGATTCGCATCGATATGCCAATCTGGAATTTACCAAGCGAGTTTGATACTGTCATGTTCAAGGTCAAGATAGTAGACCGCGACATGAATGAGAGCAATGTGGTGGAGGTGGGACCACTCGTCAAATGACTAATGACAAATGACCAGTGACTAATGATGCAAAGGTCGGTCCTTCACAAATTAGTCACTAGTCATTCGTCATTTGTCACTAGTCATTAGCCACTAGCCTGCGGCGAGTGCGTCACCTGCATGTTCGCGGTGAGCGCGATCCACTCCGTAGACAGGGCCCTGATATTCTTCATTGTAGGCCAATGCGAGATTCAAGACGTAAAAGACATTGAACACACATACCAAGATGTAGTCTATCAACGAGTACTTTCCGAACGACTGCGCTAATTCGACACAGAGGCGGAAGAAGAAGTAAATGTTGTAAAAAGGAACCAGGAAAAACGCCAGGTGGCTTACCGGCCGACCTACCATTTTCAGAACAACAACCACATTCCAAACAGGAATTAATGCAGCCACCCAGGGCTGATCTGCTTTGGCGAACAAACGTGCCGCACCCAACGAACCGATGACGAGCAGAAAGCCCACCAGGAACGTATACCCCGCATACTCATTCACCAATGATTGAAAAATGCTAGAGGAAACCATTGTAAAATAGATTTAGTTATGGAAAGGACTTTTCCCTTCCACTACTAAGACGCGGTGAAAATCAAATGGTTGCCCCGAAGTAATGACTAATGACAAATGACTAGTGACTAGTGACTAATGATGCAAAGGTTTGTCCTTCACAAATTAGTCACTAGTCATTAGTCACTGGTCATTAATACCTGTAGGTGTCAGACTTATAAGGTCCTTCCATCTTCACACCGATGTAGTCGGCTTGGCTTTGGGTCAACTCTTCCAATTCAACTCCTACTTTGGCAAGGTGCAAGCGAGCAACCTTCTCATCAAGTTGCTTTGGGAGAACGTACACTTTGTTTTCGTAGTTCTTGTAGTTTTCCCAGATTTCCAATTGAGCAATCGTTTGGTTGGTAAACGAAGCACTCATCACGAATGATGGGTGACCGGTTGCACAACCAAGGTTCACCAAGCGGCCTTCAGCCAACACGATGATGTCCTTCTCGCCGATTGAATATTTGTCGACCTGAGGCTTGATGGTGTCTTTGGTGTTGCCGTAGTTGGTGTTCAACCAAGCCATATCGATTTCGTTGTCGAAGTGACCGATGTTACACACTACTGCATTGTGCTTCATGTTTTTGAAGTGACGATCAACGATGATGTTGTGGTTTCCTGTAGCTGTAACAATAATGTCTGCTTCCGGAATTGCGTTATCCATCTTCTTCACTTCATATCCTTCCATGGCAGCTTGCAATGCACAGATTGGATCGATTTCAGACACCATTACACGCACGCCGGCATGACGCAATGAATCGGCAGAGCCTTTTCCTACGTCACCGAAACCGGCAACAACTGCTACTTTACCGGCCATCATAAGGTCGGTAGCACGACGGATAGCGTCTACGAGTGACTCGCGGCAACCGTATTTGTTGTCGAATTTGCTCTTTGTTACAGAATCATTGATGTTGATGGCAGGCAACAACAAAGTGCCGTTCTTTTCACGCTCATACAAGCGGAGAACACCTGTAGTTGTTTCTTCTGAGATACCTCGGATACCGGCAACAAGCTCAGGATATTTGTCGAATACCATGTTGGTAAGGTCACCACCATCGTCGAGGATCATGTTGAGTGCCTGACCACCGCTGAACGCGTGAAGTGTTTGCTCGATGCACCAGTCGAATTCTTCGTGGTTCATTCCTTTCCAAGCATAGACCGGAATACCTGCAGCGGCGATAGCAGCAGCAGCGTGGTCTTGCGTAGAGAAGATGTTGCATGAGCTCCAGCTCACTTCAGCACCGAGTTCAACGAGTGTTTCGATGAGTACAGCGGTTTGAATGGTCATGTGCAGACATCCTGCAACGCGGGCACCTGCAAGAGGTTTAGAAGGACCGAACTCAGTGCGCAAGCTCATCAAGCCAGGCATTTCGGCCTCGGCCAATTTGATTTCTTTGCGGCCCCATTCTGCGAGGCTCATGTCTTTCACTTTGTAGGTCGTTACCTTGTCGGCTGTTGGAATGCTCATTTTAATTGGTTTTAATATCTTGAAAAAGAGGGTGCAAAGATAGGATTAAGCTAACACATTTCGTTAAACAAAACTGAAAAAAGTGGCTCCTTCGTAGGTTTGCACTAAGCATTAACCTATGCAAGCCGAAATAGTTCATTCATCTCTTGAGAACAAGCCATTCACGTTGATTTTGTGGACGCCGCAAGAGACGGATGAAGAGCTTTTGCAACAATGGGAGTTGCTGGCAACGGGCGAAAAAATGCCCGCATTGAAGGCCGCGCATCGAAGGCGAGAATGGCTTGGCACAAGGATTTTGCTGCATATGCAAGGTATTGGGCGGCCTGATGTTCTCGACAATGGTAAGCCGGTTTTAGCTCAAGGTGCATTGTCTATTTCACACTGCCAGAACTCCGTTGCTGTGGTAATCGCAGATGTCACTATTGGTCTTGATATTCAAGAACCGACCGAGCAGATTTTCACGATTCGCAGCAAGTTTTGTTCAAGCAGCGAGTGGAGTTGGTTGGAATCTCATGCTGAAATCGTGCGAGCTCTAACAATCGTTTGGAGTGCGAAGGAAGCGATATTCAAGTATTGGGGAGAGCAGGTAGATTTTGCAGGTCATATTGAAATCTTGCCATTTCTGTGCGATGATCTGATTTTGGAAGCGCGATACACTGGCATTCATAGCGAGCGTAGTTTTCGCCTTTGGCACAAAACAATGGGTAAGCTGGAAGTAGTCATAGCTCTGTAAGAGTTGCAGAATATTGCAGCGTGTCACCGCTCTTTCTTCGCCTATATTCGTTCCGAACAATTGACTGTATGAAATCACTTTACATATCGGCTTGCTTGTTAATGCTTTGTGCGCTGGCATTAGGACAACATCGTTTTGCACCCGCACCCGGAAGTTATGCTCTGGATCCTCATATGTTGGGCTCCTCAGGCGGTAATCGCGATGTGATTTGGTCGGAAGATTTCTCCGATGGCTTTAACAGCGGATGGACGAGTTTTGGTGCAGGAGGAGTTGCCAATTGGGAATATCGTGGCCCTAACACGACTCCGAATATCGAAGTTGGTTCGCGAGGCAGTTGTGTAGTAGGTAATTTGGGAGAGCCCATCTTAAGCCCTACGGCAGCTAATGGTTTCATGATTTTTGATTCGAACTGGTGGGATAATCCCGATATGCCTTGCAGTGAAGCTAACTTTGGAACAGGGCCTGCACCCGGTCCACACTATGCTTCTATTACTTCACCGTCGATTAATCTTTCGGCCAATGGAAGTGTAGCTCTTAAGTTTAATCAGTACTGTAAACGATTGACCGGAAACGCATACGTTGAGGTTTCAATCGATGGCGGTTTCAATTGGTTTTCGGTGTTCTCGAATCCGGAATTACCCAATCCGACAATGCCCTATGATCAGCAAGTGATTCAGATATCCAACTATGTGGCCTTTCAACCGGATGTTCGCATTCGTTTTGTTTTTGATGCGATGTATTACTACTGGCAGATTGACGATGTAGAGTTGATTGATACCTACAGCAACGACCTTGTAATTTCAGGAGTAAATTATGGTGATTTTGATTTGATGGATCCTTCGCATCCAACAGGATACGAATTCATGGAGTACACCAAGTATCCTACATCCATGCCTCCTGATTTGAAGTTTTCTGCCCTAGCGACCAATTTGGGTGGGGGATTTCAAACTGATTGTCGACTTCATGTCGACGTGATTTCACAGGCAGCAGGCTCTGTTGTGCATGAAGCTTCGAGCGCAGAAGGTTTTTTTATCAATGCCGGAGAGACGCTTGAGTTAAGGGCAGGAAATTATCAAGTTGATCCAATAATGGGTGAATACAAGCTGGCTTATCGCGTGCAACAGCAGGAGGTAGACGAAAATGAGTTGAACAATGTTGATACGACTCTTTTCATTATCAACGATGTTCAATATGCACGTGATGCCCTTTTTGCCAGTGCGGTTTATTTGGGCACACCCGAGCAGGCTGATATTGAATACGAATTAGGAAATGTGTTTCATGTCACTGCGGAGGACTTAACATGTCATTCGATAACGGTTGGTGTTGGCATAGGTTCTTCTACACCGGCACAAATTGAAGGCAGACTTTATCGATTCGATATTTCGACTGGAGTGGAAGCAGATTTGTTGGCGACATCGCAGCCGGTAGATATTACCTCCTCGATGCTCAATGGCTATGGTGATCAGGTTTTGACGAATCTTGTTTTTGATACGCCGGCTCAGCTTTATGCCGGTGAGGCCTACTATGTTGCCGTGGCTTGCGATGCAGGTGTCGATAATTTCGTTTGTGGCATGGCCGGTATGGCAGAGGAGGGCACAGCACTCGTTCGTTATTTTCCGAATGACTGGTATTACCTGGATATGTTGCCTATGATTCGAATGAATTTTGGGGCGTTCAATTCGGTGCGTGAGAATAGTGATTTCGTGCGTGAGTTACATGTTTATCCGAACCCGACTGATGATGAAGTTCTATTTGAATTGCCCGTTCAAATGCTGGGAAAGGTAGAGGCGAGATGGTATGATTCTATGGGAAGATTGGTCCGAACCGATTCGCCTTCGATGCAATCGAGTCTTCAATACAGATCGACGGTGAGTGATTTGCCGTCGGGATTATATCAAGTATTCATGAGTTGGGATGGTATCGTTTACAAGGCGAGCGTAAGTCGTCTTTAATATTCGGATATGACACCGAAATCGCTTGCAGCAAGGTTATATGCCCGCATAGTCTATAAAAACATCACTCGCGATGCCAGTCGTGCTGTGGAATGTCAGGAGAATGTGATGCGCGCCTTGCTTAAGAGCGGACAAAGAACATCCTTTGGTAGAGATCATCACTTCTCGGATGTTGGGAGTTATAGGGAATGGCAGGAATGTATGCCCATAGCCGAATATGAAGGTCTGCTCTCTTATATCGAGCGAGCGAAAGCCGGTGAGCGAGATGTGTTGTGGCCCGGGTTGCCCAAGTATTTCTGTAAAACCAGCGGCACAACCAGCGGCACCAAGTACATACCGCTTACGCACGATTCGATGCCTAATCACATCGGCACAGCACGCAATGCGTTGTTGAGTTATATCGCTGAAACCGGCCGTTCAGAGTTCACATCGGGTAAGATGATTTTTCTGCAGGGAAGTCCCAAGATGGATCTGTTGCCTAGTGGAATTCCATACGGTCGCTTATCCGGAATTGTGGCCAATCACGTGCCCGCTTATCTGCAGAAGAATCGAATGCCATCCTACCAAACGAATTGCATCGAAGATTGGGAGGAGAAAGTGAATCGCATAGCGGATGAAACGCTGCGCGAACGCATGACCTTGATTAGCGGCATACCCAATTGGGTGCAGATGTATTTCGAAGTGTTGTTGAAGAAATCGGGCAAGCAGAACATTCGTGAAGTATTTCCCGACTTCGATTTGTTTGTGTATGGTGGAGTGAACTTCGAGCCATACCGAGCGCGGTTTGAGCAGCTCATCGGTAAGCGCATACCTATCATCGAGTTGTATCCGGCGAGCGAGGGATTTATCGCGTTTCAAGATTCACAAGAGGCCGATGGATTGCTGTTGAACACCAACAGTGGAATTTTCTTTGAGTTTATTCCGGCCGATGAGTATTTCAATGAGCGTCCGACGCGCTTGTCGTTGCGCGAGGTGAAAGTTGGAGTGAACTATGCGCTTGTGCTGAGTAATAATGCGGGATTGTGGAGTTACAGCATTGGCGATACTGTAAAATTCACGTCGTTGGATCCGCCTCGCATCAAGGTAACGGGCCGCATCAAGCATTTCACCAGCGCATTTGGCGAACACGTGATTGCGGAGGAAGTAGAAGGAGCCATGATTGAAGTGTGCGGTGCGTTGGGAATAGAGGTGAACGAATTTCATGTGGCTCCGATGGTAGCGCCTTCTTCGGGCTTGCCCTACCATGAATGGTTGATTGAGGCTGATAGTGAGATTGGGGAGGATAAGCGCAAGCAGATGGCCGCGTTGCTCGATGCGTCGATGCAGCAGCGCAATATTTATTACCGCGATTTGATACAAGGCGCCGTGCTTCGGCCGGCCGTTTTGACGTTCGTGCGTAAGGGCGCCTTCAACGATTACATGCGTTCAGTGGGTAAGCTGGGCGGTCAGAATAAGGTGCCGCGACTGTCGAATGACCGCGGAATTGCGGAGAGGTTATCATCGTAGTTACTTTTACCCCGTGAAGCATAAACAAACATTTTTAATCGGAATAGCAGGAGGAAGCGGCTCAGGAAAAACGAGTTTTTTGCGTGAGCTGATGAATCACTTTACTGCAGAGGAAGTGGCTCTCGTGTCGCAAGACAACTACTACGAGCCCAAAGAGAAGCAGCACGTTGATGAAAACGGTCAGCATAATTTTGATATGCCGACGTCCATCAATCGGAAGCATTTTCATGACGATATGATGCGGCTGATAAATGGTGAGTCCATCGAAAAGCTGGAGTACAATTTCAACAACCCGGCTTGGGAGCCTCAGAAGGTTATTGTGCATCCGGCGCCTGTGGTCATTATGGAAGGGCTTTTCGTTTTTCACTACGAAGAAATCTGGAATCAGCTCGATTATAAAGTCTACATCGATGTGCATCATGAGGAACGACTGAACCGCCGCATACACCGCGATTCGGTGGAGCGTGGATTCGGTGAAGACCAGGTTCGCTACCAATGGTTCAACCACGTGCGTCCGGCGGAAGAGAAATACCTGGAGCCTTTTACAAGTGAATGCAATTTGGTGGTTGACAACAACGAGCATTTTGGTCCGGGGCTCCATGAACTAGTAGAGGTCATTCGTGGTTTTTCGGTGAAATAATGAACCATGAAGAAAGTCTATCACTTAGGAAACTGCGGAACCAATCAGCGCATCATCAAAGAATGGGGCGGTAAGTTGAAGGGTTTTGAGATGCAAGACATCAAGTTGGAGCCTATCACTCCGGCACAAATTGATGAAATGAAAAAGTTGGCCGGCTCGTATGAAGCTTTGTTCAGCCGTGTAGCGATGAAGTATCGTTCAATGGGATTGAATGAGATGAAGCTGACAGAGAAAGATTACCGCAAATACATTTTGGAGGAATACACCTTTTTGAAGCGTCCCGTGATGATCAACGGCGACCGAATCTTTATTGGCAATGCCGCCAAGGTGGTGGCTGAAGCCAAGGCTGCACTTTAATGCCGAAGAACTTTTGGGCACATATGGCGTTGCTGGCGGTTGCCATGATTTATGGGGCCAACTTCATCATCGCTAAATCGGTTATGCCCGATCCTATTGAACCAACCAGTTTCATTGCGTTGAGGGTGGTGGGTGCAGCGATTCTGTTTTGGGTAATTGCCATCCGAAAAATTGTTTTGCCGAAAAAGGAAGACTGGTGGAGATTTATAGCTTGCGCAATAGCGGGCGTTGCCACCAATCAATTGCTTTTTTTCAATGGTCTGGCGCTTACTTCTCCGGTGAATGCAAGCATCATCATGACGAGCAATCCGATTATCGTGATGGTACTAAGTGCCATATTTCTCAAGCAGCCTATTACTGTTTTAAAGGCGGCAGGCGTAGCACTCGGTGCTTTGGGAGCATCCATGCTGTTGTGGTCGAGCAACGGAGATGTGAATGGGAATAGTTCTTTGCTGGGAGATGTTTTCATTCTGCTCAACAGTATTTCCTACGCGATTTATCTGGTGATGGTGAAGCCTTTGATGCAGAAGTATCATCCGCTCGACATTGTTGCCTGGACCTTTTTGATTGCGATTGTGCTGGTGTTTCCTTTCGGAGGCATGGGACTTAAAACTGTGTCGTGGTCTATGCTCAGCCCTTGGCAATGGTTCTGCGTGGCATTCGTAATTGTATGCACCACCTTCCTTACGTATCTGTTCAATATTCTCGCAATTCACCGTCTAACACCGACCATAGCGAGTTCCTATATCTATTTGCAGCCTGTGTTTGCAGGACTCTTTGCATTGCTCTTGGCTTCGGTGGTGGAGCGCGATTACACGCGCGATATCAGTTGGTTTAAGATGGGATGTGCGCTGATGATTGTGATGGGCGTGTGGCTTGTGAGCAAGAGGCCCTCTGTGGTGGAGAAGGAGGCTTGAATATCACCGAGGGCAGGGACGCACTGCAGTGCGTCCGAACAAAGAAGCAACAAACCAGCTCGCCGTATCCAAGGACGCGCAGCAGCGCGTCCATACCAAGAGAATAATGAAGGCGTTTTGTGTGTTGATTGCTCGTCTTGTTATCTTAGCGGCTTTCTCACAGGGGTGTCACGGCAATGCCGCGACTGAGATTATACCCTTTGAACCTGGGCAGGTAATGCTGCCAAGGAAGATAGTGTGGTAGCTAAACAATTCGTTGGCTGCCCCCTGGCCGACGAACCACGTTGAACAAACCGAGTTACGTCAAAATGAGAAAGAGTTTATTAGTCGGTCTATGCTTGTTTTCTTCAAGCAGTTTCTTAGCACAGAATGAATTGTTGCCATCCAACGATACGATTGCTACGGTGACAATTGAGGCAACTCGTGCCACTTTATTAACGCCTATGGCGTACAGCGAGCTCGATGAGAAAAAGATTGCGCAGCTCAACAACGGACAGGATATTCCCTACGTCTTGCGCTTGACACCATCGTTGGTTTCAACCAGCGATGCAGGAGCAGGTGTTGGTTACACCGGCTTGTGGATACGCGGAAGTGATCCTGCGCGCATCAACGTAACCATCAACGGTGTGCCGCTCAACGATGCGGAGAGTCAGCAGGTGTTTTGGGTAAACACACCTGATCTTTCTACCAGCGCGAGTAGCATTCAAGTGCAGCGAGGAATTGGTACGAGCACGAACGGACCCGGTTCGTTTGGTGGAAGTATTCGCATCGACACACGCGGTCTGCGAACTACACCCTATTTAGAGTCTACCGCCGGTGCAGGGAGTTTCGGTACTTGGAAGAACAACGTGACATTTGGAACGGGGCTTCTACGCAATGGCTGGATGTTGGAAGGACGATTGTCGCAGATAGTTTCGGATGGGTATATCGATCGCGCGAGTTCGCAATTGCGTTCCTATTTCGGGGAGCTCGCGAAGTATTCTTCAAAAGGAAGTTTGAAATTGACAGCATTCGGCGGAAAAGAAGTCACCTATCAGTCGTGGTATGGAACACCGCATGAAGTGTTGTTTGGAACGGAACAGGACCGCTTGGATTTTGCGTCGCGCAATGGATTGAACGAACAGCAAACACAAAATCTGTTGACAGCCGGAAGAACGTACAATTATTACGAATACGAGAACCAAGTAGATAATTACGGACAGCATCATGCGCAGCTTCACTGGAACCGAAAGTTAGCTTCGAAGTGGCAGTTGCAAATGACCGGTCATTACACACGCGGATCCGGTTACTTTGAAGAGTATCGATACGCTGATAATTTATCGGGGTATTTGCTGGATAGTCTTGTGGTTTCGACTGACTCGGTTGTGTATAACACGGATGTAGTGCGCAGGCGTTGGTTGGATAATCACTACGGTGGATTGGTTTGGTCGCTAACGCGTAGTAGTGAAAGATGGGAGTCGGTGTTGGGAGGAGCTTATTCTGTTTATGATGGATTGCATTTTGGGGAGGTGGTTGATGTTCCTGAGTTTGAAGAGTGGCGAGTGGCGAATGGCGAGTGGCGATATTACGAGGGCAATAGTGTGAAAGCGGATGGCAATGTGTATTGGAAGAATACCGTATCACTTGGCAAGAACTTGAATGCGTTTGCGGATGTTCAAGTGCGCAACGTGAATTATCGAACAGAAGGGACGGACAATGATTTGCGCAGCTACGATGTAGATTTTTCCGAGTTGTTCTTCAACCCCAAGGCAGGTGCAACCTTTACAGGTGGCAAGCACAAAGCGTATATGTCGGGAGCATATGCAGGTAAGGAGCCCAATCGCAACGACTTTGTAGATGCCATGGATCCATCGAAGGTAAAGTCGGAGTTCATGTTTAATGCAGAAGCAGGTTACGCCTTCACAGCAGAAGATTTCACCGTGCGTTTGAATGCGTACGCGATGGAGTATCAAGATCAGTTGGTGGTAACCGGAGCATTGAACGATGTGGGTGCACCGGTGCGCGTGAATGTGCCGGAGAGTTATCGTCGAGGCATTGAGTTGGAAGCAGGGGTGAAATTACCTCTTGGGTTTTTTGCAGAGGGCAATGTTACGCGCAGTGTAAACCGCATAGCCGAGTTCACTGAAATCATTTACGATTATGAAACAGGTGATGTGCTAGAGACACCTTTTAAGAACACACCGATTGCTTTTTCGCCTGATTGGATAGGCGTTGCGCAGTTGGGGTGGAGCACGAAGCCTGCGCAAATTCAGTGGATCAAGAAATTTGAGCTTGGCTGGATATCCAAGTATGTGGGAGCTCAACACATGGACAACACCGGGAATCACGATCGCATGTTGCAGGCGTATTGGGTGCAAGACTTGCGAGGATCGGTGGATTTTGATTGGAAGAAATTTCCGCAGTTCGCGGGATTGGATTTTTGGGTAAACAACGTGCTTAATCTGGAGTATGCATCGAATGGATACACATTCAGTTATCGCTATGGCGGATTGATTACGGAACGTTTCTACTATCCACAGGCGCCGATGAATTTTATGGTGGCGATGCGGTTTAAGATTTTCTAAGAGCAGTTACTACCCATTGCGGTAAACGCTTCGTTCCTCTTCATCGTTGTACATCGAAACGTAGCTGTTGTAGCGCGAAGGAGCTACCGTGCCTTCTTCGAGTGCTCTGCGCACCGCACACCCTGGTTCGTTGAGGTGAAGGCAGTTGTGGTATTTGCATTCGGGAAGAAGTTCGAAGAACTCGAGGAAATGATGATGAAGTTCTTCTTTTGGTATATCGACCAATCCGAAGCCTTTGATGCCCGGAGTATCTACTAGGAATCCTCCGAAGGGCAATTGATGCATTTCGGCGAATGTTGTTGTGTGTTGTCCTTTGTTGCTTGACTCGCTTACTTCTCCGATGCGCAAATCTTTGCCCGGAATGAAGTGATTTACAAGTGATGATTTTCCGGTAGCACTGTGACCGCTGATGAGCGTGATTTTGTTTTCGATGAGCGATTGAATTTCATTTAAACCCTCGCCGGTGTGAAGTGAAGAGAATATGCATTTATATCCGATACGCTTGTAAACATCTGCCAGCGCGAGCATGTCTGCTCTTTCCTTTTCATTGTATTGGTCGATTTTATGAAAGAGTAGAATTGCGGGTATATCATAAGCGTCGGCCGTAACTAAGAATCGGTCAATGAAACCCGGGGTAGTTTGTGGGCGTGTTGTAGTAACTACCAGAAGCGCCTGGTCGAGGTTGGTGGCGATGATTTGCGCTTCTTTGGAAAGGTTCACCGACTTGCGAATGATGTAGTTTTTCCTTGGATGAATGAAGTTGATGTTTCCTTCCGATTCGTTTTCGAGCGTATAATCGACAATGTCGCCTGCTGCAACCGGGTTGGTTGTGGATCGACCTTCCAGTCGGATTTTTCCACGGACCTGGCAATGAATAATGGTGCCGTGTTCCGAGAGTACCTCGTAATTTTTTCCGGTTGATTTGATGACGAGGCCTTGAGGCATAGGAGGCGTGCGCACTTATTGCAATGAGCTTGCAATACTCAATAATTCGCTTCTTATGCTGAGCAATCTGTCCGTTAGCGCCTCATTTTCTGTTGACTCAGTTTTCACTCGCAGTGCGTTTTTCGCACCTTCAAGCGTGAAGCCTTTTTCTTTTACGAGATGATGAATTTTCTTAAATAACTCGAGGTCTTTTTTGGAGTAAACACGATTTCCTCGGCTGTTTTTGCGAGGTTGCAATTGTGGGAATTCCTTCTCCCAAAAGCGAATGAGCGATGCGTTTACTTCAAACATATCGGCTACTTCGCCGATGGAGTAATACAATTTTTCTATTTCGAATGATTTGGTAATCATGATGTGTTCAAGGTTTAGTCGAAGCTTTGTTTTGCATTTGCAGATCGCTTCAGCATGTCTTCATATTGTTCCGGTGTGATGTCGCTGTAGAAGTAGAACGCAGGGTCTACTTTCTCACCGTTCTTCATTACTTCGTAATGGAGGTGAGGGCCTGTCGAGGTTCCGGTATTTCCTACGTAGCCGATTATTTGTCCGCGTCTTACTTTTTGTCCCGGTCGCACAGCTACACGACTCATGTGGGCATAAAGTGATTCGTAACCAAAGCCGTGATTGATAACCACGTGTTGGCCATATCCCGAGAATTTACTTTCGATCGATTCAACAACCCCGTCACCGGTAGCGTAGATTTCTGTGCCGATATCAGCCGTGAAATCGAGCCCTGTATGCATCTTGGCAATTTTGTAAATGGGGTGAATGCGCATTCCAAAACCGGAAGCAAGGCGCTTAAGGTCTTTATTGGATACAGGCTGTATGGCAGGTATGCACTTCAGCATGGTGTCTTTTGATTTCGCCAGTTCGTAGACATCTTCGAATGACTTGCTTTGAGAAACCAGCGCACGCTGCAAGCGGTTAATTCTTTTCTGAGTCTCGATAATATCGCCGCTATTGTCAAAACCTTTCAAGTCCTTGTATCGATCGCTGCCACCAACACCACCTCGGCGCAAGTAATCCGGATACGGTTCTGCTCCGAAAATGCTGCGGTATACATTGTCGTCTTTCTCTTGCAGGTCACCCGCGAAAAGTTCAAGGGTGTCAATTTGATTATTGAGTTCTTCGATTTGCCCTTTGAGGAATTTGACTTCTCTGCTAAGGCGAGCAGTTTCGGGATCCTTGAAAAAGGATGCATAGAGCACTACACCAATTGCACCGATAACCAATCCCGCGAACAGGTAGCGCATAGCACTGAAGAGATAGTCACGAATACCGTAACTGATCTTCTCAAAGTTGAGCGTGCTGGGATTGAATTTGTACTTAAGGCGTGGCATTTAGTAGCGCGAATGTAGCCAAAGAAACTCGTTTTAAAAAGTGTCAATTTTTCGTGTTTCGAAAAGCTATGAAAATCGCATTCAATTGGGGTGTGCGTGCTACATTCGCGCCTGTTATGACAAAGTTGACTTCCCGACAAATACGCCAGCAGTTTCTGGATTTTTTTCAATCGAAAGGACACGTAATCGTGCCATCGGCTCCGATGGTAGTGAAGGGTGATCCAACCCTCATGTTTATTAATAGCGGTATGGCTCCGTTCAAGAATTGGTTCTTGGGCAACGAGGCCATTAAGTATCCTCGCGTTGCCGATACCCAGAAGTGTTTGCGCGTAAGCGGTAAGCACAACGATTTGGAGGAGGTAGGCGTCGATACGTATCACCACACTATGTTCGAGATGCTGGGCAACTGGTCGTTTGGCGATTACTTCAAGCAGGACGCTATATCATGGGCCTGGGAGCTCCTCACCGAGGTGTATAAAATTCCGACCGATCGGTTGTACGTGACAGTGTTTGAGGGTGACGCTTCGGAGAATCTGGAATTTGATCAGGAAGCTTATGATATCTGGAAGGAACGCATTGCGGAAGACCGCATTCTTCGCGGTAACAAGAAGGATAATTTTTGGGAGATGGGCGACACGGGTCCGTGTGGTCCGTGTTCTGAAATACATATCGACATTCGCTCGGATGAGCAACGCAGCAAGGTAGATGGAAGAACGCTGGTGAACAACGATCACCCTCAAGTGGTCGAGATATGGAACAACGTATTCATGCAGTTTGAGCGCAGAGCCGATGGTTCGCTCGTGCCGCTTACTGCCAAGCATGTTGATACCGGTATGGGTTTCGAGCGTTTGTGCATGGCGTTGCAAGGTGTGCAATCAAACTACGATACAGATGTTTTCACGCCGCTTATCAGCAAAGTAGAATCTATCAGCGGTAAAAAATATGAGCGTTCCGATGAGAAGCGCGACGTGGCCATGCGCGTTATTGCCGACCACGTGCGTGCGGTTTCATTTGCTATTGCCGACGGACAATTGCCTTCGAGCGGAGGAGCCGGTTATGTGATACGCCGCATTCTTCGCAGGGCTATTCGCTACGGATATAGTTTCCTTGGTTTGAAGGAGCCATTCATTTGTCAACTCGTGCCGGTGCTCGCAGAAGAAATGGGCGATTTCTTTCCCGAAATCAAGAGCGGACAATCGCTGGTGAGCAAAGTAATTCGCGAAGAAGAAGAAAGTTTCTTGCGAACACTTGATAAAGGTATTCAGTTGTTGGAAGAGATTATTCGCAAAACAACAGGCGACGTTATTGAAGGTAAAGTTGTATTTGAGTTGTACGATACGTTTGGCTTCCCCGCCGACCTTACAGCGTTGATTGCGGGTGAAGGAAAGAAGCGGATTGACACCGTGGGCTTCGAAGCAGAGTTGCAGAAGCAGAAGGATCGCAGCCGTGCAGCTACCAAACTCGAAACGGAAGATTGGGTGATTCTTGCAGAAGGTGATTCCGTCTTCATTGGTTACGATGAGTTGGAATGCGACACACGCATTTTGAAGTACAGAAAAATAAAAGCGAAAGGAAAAGAGTCGTATCAACTCGTGCTGTCGCAAACCCCGTTCTACGCGGAAAGCGGCGGTCAGGTAGGCGATACAGGTCGACTTCTTTCGGCAAACGATACAGTTGTAATTACGGATACCCGGAAAGAAAATAATCTGGTGGTTCATTTCACGGATGCATTGCCGGAGAAGGTGGAAGGCACTTTCACTGCGCGTGTGGAGAGCGATCGCCGTTCAAACATTACTGCCAATCACAGCGCAACGCACTTGTTGCACGAAGCCCTTCGCGAGGTTTTGGGCACACATGTCGAGCAAAAGGGGTCTTTGGTAAGTCCTGATTATTTGCGATTCGACTTTTCACATTTTGCGAAAATGACCGACGAAGAAGCAGCCCGTGTCGAGACTTTAGTGAATGAGCGCATCCGCAAGAATTTTCCATTGGAGGAAAACAGAAGCATGTCGATAGACGATGCGCGCAAAACGGGAGCGATGATGTTGTTTGGCGAGAAGTATGGCGATGTAGTGCGAGTGATCAAGTTTGGAAACAGTGTGGAATTGTGCGGAGGAACACACGTTCAAAGCACCGGTGAAATTGGTATGTTCCGCATTCAGAGTGAAGGAGCAGTAGCGGCCGGCGTGCGCCGTATAGAAGCAATTTCGAGTAACGGAGCATTTCAGTTTATTAACTCAGAGCTTGAGTTGCTTGAGCAAGTGCGTCAATCGTTGAAAGCGAAAGACGTAATGAAGTCGATAGCCGATTTGCAGGTACGTAATGCAGAATTGCAAAAACAAATTGAAAAGTTCAATAAGGAAAAAGGGGCACAAGTAAAGCAGCAGTTGAAGGCGAAGATTACGCAGATTGGCGATGTCGAGTTTTTAGCGGAGCATGTTGATCTTGATGCTGCTGAACTCAAAGATGTTGCTTTTCAATTGAAGAGTGAGCACAGCCGATTGTTTGGCATGTTTGCTTCGCAATCGAATGGAAAGGCGACTATTACCTGCGTTATTTCGGAAGCGTTGGCTGCGGAACGCAGTTTGAATGCGGGAACTATTATTCGCGAGTTGGCCAAGGAGATTAACGGCGGTGGCGGCGGACAAGCATTTTTTGCAACCGCAGGCGGCACGAATCCAGACGGTTTACAAGTGGCACTCGACAAAGCAAAAAGTTACATCGTATAAAAGTTAGTTCTATTTTATCTGTTATGAAGCAGGTAAGAAACACCCCCACCAAGCAATTCATCCTCGGTCTTATTTCCGACGCAGGCAGGGCATTGTCGCAAGCGGAAATACAAGAACAGACGGAGGGTCTGTGCGATCGTGTTACGGTTTATCGCGTGCTGGATCGATTGGAAAACGAAGGTGACATTCACCGTGTGGTTCACCTCGACGGCGTGGTTCGTTTTGCGAAATGCAATTCGTGCGAAGGCGAAGGCCACGAGCATGTTCACTCGCATCATCATGTCCATTTTCATTGCACGCAATGCGGTGCTGTTACTTGCCTGGAAAGTGTAGTGCCGGAGTTCAAGTTGCCCCGGAAATACAAAGTGGCGGAAACCAATTTCAGTATAAGCGGTATCTGTCCCGATTGTCAGAATTAATTCTAGAGACAAAGAGTTCTTCCCCCATCAACAGGCACATTGATGCCGTTGATGTATGAGGCTGCAGGTGAAGCGAGGAAGGCAATGGCGTTTGCTATTTCCTGTGGTTCGGCCAATCGTTTCATTGGCACTTCTTCAGCCATTTCATGAGCAACATCTTGTGCGCTTGCACCCATTTTCGATGCTTTATTCTGAATAATTTGTTCTAGTCGACCGGTCTGTGTTGCACCCGGTAACACATTGTTTACGGTGATGTTGAAGCGCCCCAATTCCATGGCAAGTGTTTTCGACCAGCTAGCCACCGCACCGCGTATGGTATTGCTCACGCCCAAGTTGGGCAAGGGCTGTTTTACGGATGTGCTGATGACATTGATGATTCGGCCATAGCCTGCAGCTTTCATTCCCGGCACAAGCGCTTGAGCCAGTATTTGATTGCATATCAGATGTGCGTTGAATGCTTTGCGAAAATCATCGATGCCTGCATCAATGGCAGGGCCGGGGTTGGGTCCCCCTGTATTGTTGATGAGAATGTGTGCTGTGTTAGTCGTAGCGAATTTTCCGATAGCATCTTCTACAGATTGCGGATGAGCGAAGTCGGCCACAACGAAGGCATGTTGCTGTTGGTTATGTGTTGCCAATTTTGCCAGACACGCTTTCAGTTTTTCTTCGTCGCGTGCAACGAGCACAACGCTTGCGCCTAGCGATGCGAGTTCTTGAGCGGCAGCCCATCCAATTCCCTGTGTAGAGCCGCAGACAACGGCAGTTTTTCCGCATAGATCGAGATTCATGGAACGAATATAAGTGACTAATGACTAGTGACTATTGACTAATGAGCCGTTTGTCACTAGTCACTAGTCATTAGTCACTATCATGATATGTTGCTCCAGTCCGTCTTTTTCTTCTTGATTTTTTTGACTTCATCCACGATGCATCTGTTTTTCGGCATCTCCATATTGGGGTCTTCGTCGAGAATTTCGAGGGCGAGCTCGCGCGCTGCGGAGAGCATGACCTGATCTTTGGCGAGGTCTGCTATTTTCAAATCGAGCAATCCGCTTTGTTGTGTGCCCGACAAGTCGCCGGGGCCGCGCAATTGCAGATCGACTTCAGCGATTTCGAAACCGTCGTTGGTGCGCACCATGGTTTCAAGTCGTGTTCTGCTGTCTTTACTGATTTTTACGCCGGTCATCAGAATGCAATAGCTCTGTTCCGCTCCGCGTCCAACTCGTCCGCGTAACTGATGTAATTGGGAAAGTCCGAATCGCTCTGCGCTTTCAATAATCATTACAGAAGCATTCGGTACGTTCACGCCAACTTCAATGACGGTGGTTGCAACAAGGATTTGTGTTTTCCCCTGCACGAAATTTTGCATTTCATAGTCGCGTGCATCTGCTTTCATTTGACCGTGCACGATACTCACGCGGTAATGAGGAAGGGGGAAGCGTCGCACGATTGACTCGTAGCCATCTTCAAGGTCTTTGTAATCCATGGCTTCGCTCTCTGCGATGAGCGGATAGACGATGTATATCTGCCGGCCTTTATGGATTTCATT
>Ga0315905_10002006_pt1 | contig 21570 bp, 15 predicted proteins | sample LakEriMetagenome_5_FD_203522 | JGI IMG/M metagenome (GOLD analysis project Ga0315905, IMG submission 203522) | Freshwater fungal communities from buoy surface, Lake Erie, Ohio, United States - Buoy 4 MA121 | ecosystem: Environmental > Aquatic > Freshwater > Lake | place: USA: Lake Erie, Ohio...
GCTCGGGGCTCTTCAAGGGGCTCGATATCCGCTCGCTGATCCTTAAGCGAGGAACCTTGCTGCGCGCGCCGCGCCTCAAGCCGAACGATCCGAACGAACCGATCCTCCCGGATTTCGACATCCGCGTCGACAAGGTGGCGGCGGAAAACCTGGCCGTAGTGCGCGGCGTCACGGGCGAACGGCGCCGGATCGACTTCGCCGCGCGTGCCGATATCCGGCGGGGCCGCGCGCTGATCAGCCTCGGCGGGCGGCTGGGCGGGCGCGACCGGCTGCGACTGCGGCTCGACAGCGAGCCCGACCGCAACAAGTTCGCACTCGACTTCATCTACAACGCGCCGAAGGACGGCCTGCTTGCCGCGCTTTCCGGCGTGAAGCGCGATATTGCCGCAAGGGCTGGCGGGAAGGGCACCTTTCAGGAGTGGCACGGCTGGGGGGTGGCAACGGACAACGGACGCAAGCTCGCCGCGCTTGCGCTCGAAAACCGCGCGGGCCGCTACAAGCTCGCCGGGCAGGTGTTTCCCGGTGATCTCCTCGGCGCGGCGCTGCGCCGGGCGAGCGGCGAGAAGGTCTCGATCGTGGCCCAGGGCACGGCCAACGGCGGCGTGCTGCGCGGCGAGGCCTTTGCAGGCGGCGCAGCGGTCACCGCCACGGCGCGAGGCGCTGTCGATCTCGTGAACAACCGCGCCGAGGCGGTTAAGCTCCGCGCCGTGCTTACCCGGCCCGAACTCCTGCTGGCGGGCTCCGGCGTCGAACTCGGGGGCGCGCGCCTTGATGCGACGGTCGATGGACGCTTCGCCGCGCTTGCAATCATCCATGATGCGCGCGCCGCGCGCCTCGCTAGCGGAGCGGTGCTCGCCGAAGGGCTGCGCAGCGCCGGGACTGCCTACTGGGACGGCAAGCGCCTGCGCCTTCCGCTTGCGCTGACGGCTCAGCGGCTGAGGACCGGGCAGGCCATGCTCGATCCGCGCCTACCGGGAGCGCGGGTAACGGGTGATCTCGTGCTGGCGGGGAGCAGGCTGACGTCGGAGCGGATCGACCTCGTGCTCAAGGGAGCCTCCGCGCGGCTCGCGCTCGATGGCGATCTCGCGCGCAGTCGCTTCGTGCTCTCCGGGCCGGTTGCCGCGCGCGGCATCGCGTTGCCCGATCTGGGGCTGGCCGATGGCGAGGCGCGGATCATGCTCACATTCGGGGCAGGGCAGGCGTGGCTGATCAGCGCCGAAGGGGCGGGGCGGATGGCCCGGATCGACAACGCGACGCTCGTCAGTCTGACCGGCGGCAATGTTCGCGCGCGCGCCGCGCTTGTTCTTGGCGGCGATCAGCCTCTGGTCGTGCGGCGCGGCGAGCTGACGTCGGCCAGACTCACCATGGCGCTGAACAGCTGGACCCTGCCGAACGGTGTCACCTCGCTCAAGGGGGAGGGCCGCCATCTCGACTACGGGCCGTTCACGTTCGAGGCGGCGCTGGCCAAGGATGGCCCGCGCGCCACGCTCGTGCTGGCCAATCCGCTGCCCGCCGCCAGCCTCAGGGATGTGCGCCTCGCGCTAGCCCCGCAAGGCGATGGGTTCCGCATCGAGACGCAGGGCGATTCCCGTCTCGGCGCGTTTGGCGGCCTGCTGATGCTCACCGCACCCGCCGACGGTCCGGTGCGGATCGGGATCGAGCGCTTCACCGTCTACCAGACGAACGTGACCGGCGCGGTCGAGATTGCCAGGGACGGGGTGACCGGTCGGCTTGCGCTCGCGGGCGGAGGGGTAACCGGCACAGCCGATCTTGCGCCCGATGGCGCCGGGCAGGCGCTCAAGGCCGCGATCACCGCCAAGGGCGCGCGCTTCGGTGGCGACAATCCCATCGCGGTCGGCAATGCCGCGATCACCGCCGAGGGCCGCATCGAAGGCGGTGACACTATGCTGCAGGCCTCGCTCAAGGCCGAAGGGATCAGCGCAGGCAAGCTCTTTATCGGCCGCCTGGCGGCAGACGCCGCGCTGGTCAATGGCTCGGGCAGCGTCACCGCGTCACTCGCCGGGCGGCGCGGCACGAGCTTTGCGCTGCAGGGCACCGCTGCGTTCTCGCCGGACAAGATCGTCGCCTTCGTTGCGGGGGACTATGCCGGCCGTGCGATTTCGATGCCGCGCCGCGCCGTGCTTGAACGCGAGCCTGATGAGGCCGGTGGCGGTCAGGCCGCTGGCTGGCGGCTCGATCCGACCCAGATCGATTTCGGCCGAGGCAGCGTGATCGCCAGCGGCCATGTGCTGGGCGGCGCGACCAAGCTCAAGCTCATGCTTTCGCGGATGCCGCTCTCGGTGCTTGATATCCTGTTGCCCGATCTCGGACTCGGCGGCCTCGCCTCGGGCGTGATCGATTACGAGAACGATCACCTTGGCGCACCCGCCGGTCATGCCGCAGTCGAGGTGAAAGGTCTCACCCGCTCGGGCCTCGTCCTGACTTCGAGGCCGCTGGACCTGGCATTGGTGGCAGAGCTCGATCCCGCCGCGCTGCAGGTCCGCGCCGTGGCGCGTGAGGCCGGGGCAATGCGCGGGCGGGTGCAGGCGCTGGTGTCGGACCTGCCGCGCGGCGGCACCATTTTCGAGCGCCTGCGCGGTGGCAGCCTCAAGGCGGAGCTGCGCTACAGCGGCCCGGCCGAGGCGCTTTGGCGTCTTGCGGCGATCGAGGTGATCGATCTCACCGGCCCGCTCGGCGCGGTGGCAAGCGTGACGGGCTCGATTGACCATCCGGTGATCACCGGTGCGGTCGCGACGCGCGCGCTGCGCGTGCAGTCGAACCTCACGGGCTCCGATGTACGCGATGTCGAGGCCATCGGCAGCTTCGCCGATGCCCGGCTCAGCCTTGCACATTTCAGCGGCAGCACGCCTGGAAGTTCCGGGGGCGGCGGCACGGTGAGCGGCAGCGGAACGATCGACCTTTCCAACGTCGCGACCCACGGCGTCGGGCTCGATTTGCGCCTGGCGGCGACCAACGCGCTGCTGATCAACCGCGACGACATGGCGGCCACCGTCACAGGGCCGCTGCGGCTGATCTCGGACGGGATTGGCGGCACCATTGCCGGCCGCGTGCATATCGACCGCGCGCGCTGGAACCTTGGCCGTGCCAACGTGACCGAGCAGCTTCCCGCGATCACCACGCACGAGAGCAATCTGCGTGCCGATATTGCCCCGCCGCGCGCCCCCTATACGTCGTGGAAGTACCTGATCGATGCCGCCGGCGCTGACCGGATCGACGTGCGCGGGCTCGGCCTTGAAAGCGAATGGGGCGCCGATGTGCGCCTGCGCGGCGATACCGCCAATCCGCAGATTTTCGGCAGCGCCGATCTGGTGCGCGGCGGCTACGAATTCGCCGGACGGCGCTTCGATCTCACCCGCGGGCGTATCCGCTTCGTTGGTGAAGTGCCGGTCGATCCCCGCCTCGATATCGTCGCCGAAGGTGATGCCAACGGAGTGAGCGCCAAGATCGCGATCAACGGCTCGGCACTGAAACCGCAGATCGCGTTCAGCTCGGTGCCGGCCCTGCCCGAGGAAGAGCTCCTCAGCCGCATGCTGTTCGGCAGCTCGATCACCCAGATTTCCGCGCCTGAGGCGGTGCAGCTTGCCTCCGCACTGGCCGCTTTTCGCAGCGGTGGCGGCGTCGATCCGATCAACAAGGTGCGCAATGCCATCGGGCTCGACCGGCTGCGTATCATCAGCGCCGATGCCTCGGTCGGCCGCAGCACGTCGATTGCCGTGGGCAAGTACATCGGCCGCCGCATCTTCGTTGAACTGATTACCGACGGGCGCGGCTATAGCGCGACTTCCGCCGAGTTCCGTGTGACCCGCTGGCTGGTGCTGCTCGGCACGATTTCCACGATCGGCGACGAAAGCCTCAACCTCAAGGCCTCGAAGGACTACTGAGCAAAACAAAACCCCGCGCCACCGGTTGCGGCGCGGGGTCCTGTTTCAAGCCCAATGCTTGGGCATTACGCCCCGGCGATGGTCTTCAGTTCCATGAAGTCCTTGAGGCCATAGACGCCGCCTTCGCGGCCGTTGCCCGACTGCTTGTAGCCGCCGAACGCGCCGCCCTTGACGCCGCCCCACTGGTTGACCGCGACGAGGCCTGCCCGCAGGCGCCCGACGATGCCCTTGGCAGTTTCAACATCGCCGGTAACGACCGCCGAAAGCCCGTAGGCGGTGCGGTTGGCGAGTTCGATGCCGTCTTCGATGCCGTCATAGGTGGTGATCGTGGCGACGGGGCCGAAGGTCTCCTCGCGGAAGATCGTCATGTCCGGCGTCACGTCCGAAAACACCGTCGGACGGATGTAGTAACCGCGGTTGACGTTGTCGGGCAGACCCGGGCCGCCTTCGAGCAGCGAGGCGCCCTCGGAGATCGAGGTGTCGATCAGCGATTGGATCTTGGTCCACTGCGCCTTGTTGACGACGGGGCCGATGTGCATGCCTTCCTCTTCGGGGCTGCCGACCTTCACCGCCGCGAAGTAGTTCTTCACGAAGGTCTCGGCCTCTTCCTTGCGCGCCTTTGGCACGAGCAGGCGGGTGGGGGCGATGCAGCTCTGGCCGGTGTTGGCAACCACGCCCTGCAGCGTGCCGGGCAACGTCGCGGCAAAGTCCGCATCTTCGAGAATGAGGTTGGGCGACTTGCCGCCGAGTTCCTGATGCACGCGCTTGACCGTGTCGGCCGCGTTCTTGGCGATCTGGATGCCGGCGCGGGTCGAGCCGGTGAAGCTTACCATGTCGACATCGGGATGAACCGTGAGCGCGACGCCGACGCCCGGGCCATCACCCTGCACCAGGTTGAACACGCCGGCGGGAACGCCCGCAGCGTGCATCACCTCGGCGATGATCACCGCGTTCGAGGGGCATTCCTCCGAAGGCTTGAGCACGATGGTGTTGCCCGCGGCGATGCAGGGCGCGATCTTGGCGCAGATCTGGTTCAGCGGCCAGTTCCACGGCGTGATCGCCGCGACAACGCCGATCGGCTCGTGCACGAAACGGGCGTTGGCGCCCGGAACGGGTGCCTCCCACTCGAAGCCTTCCAGTGCCTCGAGCGTGCCGAGGATGTAGCCCATGCCGGCGCCGACTTGCGCGGTGCCCGCGAAGCTGACCGGCGCGCCCATTTCCTCGCTGATCACCTTGGCGAAATCGGGGATGCGCTTCTTGTATTCGGCAAGGATGCGTTCCAGCAGCGCCTTGCGCTCTTCCACCGGCGTGGCGGCGAAAGCGGGGAACGCGGCCTTGGCGGCGGCGACGGCCTTGTCGACATCGGCCTGGCTGCCCAGCGTGATGACCGCGCAGGCTTCTTCGGTTGCCGGATTGATGACTTCATGGCGCTTGCCGCCTTCGCTGGGGGTCCAGGCGCCATTGATGTAGTGCTGCAGATGCTCGCGCATCATTGTTCTCCCGAGATGTTGGGTGGGCAAAAGGTATTCGGTCGATGACGACGATGGCGGGTCCGGTACGCAATTGCAACGTATTTGGCGCTTGTCTCGCGCCGCAGGTAACGATTGTCCAGGATGGCCATGCTAACCTTTCATAAGTGCTCGAATTCCGCCAGTTTCGAGACATAAGCCGTCACTTTGCGAAAAGCGGTGCTAACCCTTTCTTTCCATCCTGTGCCTAAGCGTGATCCAATGGGTCTGGACCACATAAGCTATGGCCTCGGTGAGCGACCGTCCGTGCGCATTTTGCGCTCCGGTTGGATCGCGCCCATATTGTTCCTCGCGATGATCGCCTTGTCCGTGCTGCTGGTCGCAGTCCTTTCCCGCTCCACGCGCCTTGCTGACGAACTCGCACGGGAGGACGAGCGCGTGCAGGTCACCCGCTATCTCGATAAGCTGGGCATCTCGGTCGTAACCGCGCAGAAAGTGCAGCTGACCCGGGACGACGCCATGCGAAATGCCGTGCTGGCGGACAACGAAGCGTGGGCCAACCACTTTCTCGGCGATCTCGGGTGGAACAAACTCGAAACCGATGCGATGTTTCTGGTTCGGCCCGATGGGGCGCTGGTTCACGGTTGGGCGCAGGGGCGACCGACGGGGGATGCCGGCTATCAGGAAGTGCGCTGGCACGTCGAGAAGCTGATCGAGCGGGCCAAGCACAGCGAGCCGCTCGGCGGGCGGCTTGCCGGAATGAAGAAGCTGGCCGACGTCAACTGGCCGGTGGCCGCGTCAGGGCAACCGCTCAATCGTTGGGCGGCGACCCCGGTGCTGCGCCATGGCCGCCCGGCTTTCCTTTCGGTCGTCTCGATCGTGCCCGACAACGACTACAACCTGCTGCGGCGCGAACCCAATTACGTCGCCACGCTGCGTTATCTTGATCGATCGATTCTCGCCCGGATGGGCGGCGATCTCGTGCTGCGCGATCTCAACTACGTGCCGGACGAGGCGCGGATCGGCGCTGCCAATGCTGTGCCGCTGACGACCGCCTTTGGCGACCACATCGGCTGGATCACCTGGACCGCCAAAGTGCCCGGCGCCAAGATCGTGCAGCGCACCGCCCCGGTGCTGACCACCTTCATCCTGTTCATTCTGTTCGTCATCGCGGGCGGCGCGGTGATCGGTCGGCGCATGCGCATGACCGCGAGAGAGCTGAAGGCCAGCGAGGCGCAAGCGCAGCACAATGCGCTTCACGATGCAATGACCGGCCTGCCCAACCGCGTCTACTACATGCAGCGCCTGCGCACGCTGCTCACCGAATTCATCGAAGATGAGGTGCCGGGCAATCTCTTCGTCGCCTATATCGACATCGACGGCTTCAAGCTGGTCAACGACACCATGGGCCACCATGTCGGCGACGAACTCGTGCGCCAGGTCGCACACCGCCTGCGCGGGGCCCTGCCGCGCGAGGCCTTCATCGCGCGCTTCGGCGGGGATGAATTCGTGCTGCTCCATGCCAGCCAGGATGGCGCCCATGCGGCTGACCGGCTCGGCAGCAAGATCATGCAGCTGATGCGCAAGCCCTTCGCCATCTCGGGCAACACGCTCGACGTTTCGGTCAGCTGCGGGATCAGCTGGGGGCCGGAGCAGAGCGAGGATCCCGGCGAACTGCTGCGGCGCGCCGATATCGCGCTCTACCGCGCGAAGCAGCGCGGCCGTGGCCGCTACCGTCGCTTCACGCCGGACATGGATGCCAGCGTGAAATTGCGCCGCGAAATGGAAATGGAGCTGCGCCTCGCGATCACGCGCGGCGAGCTTTCGGTCGCCTACCAGCCGGTAGTCGATACCGGCACTGGCACGATCCTCGGCTTCGAGGCGCTGCTGCGTTGGAACCATCCCGAACGCGGCGAGATTCGTCCGGACCTCTTCGTGCCGATAGCTGAACAGGGCGGCTTGATGATTGCGCTCGGCACCTGGGTGCTCCGCCATGTCTTCACCGAATGCCGCAGCTGGCCGGGCTGCGACATCTCGGTCAATCTCTCGCCCTTGCAGATCATGGCGGGCGATTTCCTGCCGATGCTGGCGGGCCTGCTCGAAGAGACGGGCATGAACCCGCAGCGGCTGGTCTTCGAAGTCACCGAAGGCGTGATGCTCGATCGCAGCGCGCATGTGATCGACGTGTTGCGCGAACTCAATGGCATGGGCATCCGCGTTGCGCTCGACGATTTCGGGATCGGCTATTCGTCGCTCTCGTATCTGCGCTCGTTCCAGTTCGACCGGATCAAGATCGACCGCTCCTTCGTCTCGAACATCGAGCGTGATCGCGATGCCCACTCGATCCTCTGCGCCATCGTTACGCTGGGCAAGACGCTGCGCATGAAGGTCGTGGCCGAAGGGGTCGAGACCGAAGTGCAGCGGCTGCTGGTGCAGGCCGCCGGCTGCGAGCTGGTGCAGGGCTACTTGTTCTGGGCTGCAATGCCGGCGGAAGCGGCGCGGGACCTGCTCGCCGAACGCGACACAGAGGCAGCGATGCGCCGGGCGTCTTGATGACGTTTCAGGCCGCGGGCTTGGTTGCGCTCAGCACAGTCATACCGCGCACTGATCTGGTCTCGCCCAAAATCAACCCGGCATCGGCCAGCACGCGGCGGATCTCGCCCTCGGGCAACTTGAGCTTGGGATAGGCGCTTTTCGCCAGCGACCAGTTCGCTGCGCCCTTCTCGAACACGAGGTCGTGCACCATCACGCCTTCGCCGGTATCCTCGACGAAGCACAGCATGAGCCGGTCATCGCTCATCCGCACAGGGATGAAGCGATCAAGGCCCTCCGGCGGCTGCGCCATGTCGCGCCACGAAAGCACGAGCACGCCGCCGGGCGAAAGGGCTGCGCCCGCTGCGCGCAGCATGTGCACGGCATCGCCCGTGCTTGCGAGGTGCGGCAGGGTGTCGCCCATGCAGACGATCGTTTCGAACGGACCGGGTGCGACCCTATCGAACTCGGTGATGTCAGCGAGGTGGCTCGTGACAGGCAGGTCCGCGGCGTGGCCCTTCAGCTCGGCAAGCAGCGCCTCGCTGGTGTCGAGCGCGTGGACCTCGCTTGCCCCCATTCGGGCCAGCGCGATCGCCTGATAGCCCGAGCCACTGCCAAGATCGAGGCACCGGCCCGCCGCGCCCGGGATAATGTCGCGCAGGAGGGCTTCCTGTTCGGCGACACTATCGTCGAACGGCTTTCCGGCCATCCAGCTGTAATGCGCGGCCAGCAGTGCGTCGTAGTGGCGTTTCTGGGCAGAGGACATATCGGGTCAGGGCTTTGCCGGAGCGGGATCGGCCAGGATCGTCATGTCGGAGGCTTGCCAGGCGGGCGCGACGCTCACGGTGAATTCGAGGCGGCTATCGGCATCGATGCGGTGCGGCACGCCCGGCGGCAGCAGCACGACCGAACCTTGCGACACTTGGCTTGCCTTGCCGCCGATGGTGACGCGGCCCTTGCCTGCGCTGACGACCATGACTTCGGTACCCTCGCGCGTCACCGTCATGGGGATGGCTGCGCCCTTCTGCAGCACGAAGCGGGCGAGGCTGATCGCCTCGGAGCGCTGCGGCGCGGTTCGGCCGACGAGTTCCTCGACCGCTACCGGAGGCACCAGCGCGGGCTTCGCAGCGGTACTGCCAGCGGGGCGGCGGGCTGACACATCGCGGGTCAGGGCGGTAATCTCGGAGGCGAACTTGGGGTAGAGCGCGGTGAGCTCGTCGCGGTAGCCGGGTTCGTAATCGGCATATTCGAACCCGGGCGAAAGGGTGTTGGCGCCGAAGCTGTAGGCCGTCCGTGGATCGCCGATCGGGCGCGCGCCCATCCAGGTGCCACGCGGGACCATGATCTGCGGCTCCTCGCCCTTGAGCACGTCGCTGCCCCAGATCTTTATCTCGCCCCGCCCGTCAGGATAGAGCATCAGGATCTGCGCCGGGCTGCCGCCATAAAAGTGCCAGAGCTCGTCGGTGGCGAGGCGGTGCATCGCGGAGAAATCGCTGCGGGTGAACACCGCGTAGATCGCTGTATAGGCCCAGCGCTTGCCTTGATAGCGCTCGGCCAGCGCGCCTTCGATCACGTCGTCGCTCTTGAAAGTCTGCAGGAACCACGGCCCTTCATGGGGGATGTTCTGCATGTGGTAATGATCGATGATCGCGCGCGCGGCAGCCGGCATCGGGGCGTCGGCGGCAGGCTGCGCGGACACGGGGAGGGCCCACAGCATGGCAGCTGCGGCAAGCAAGGGTCTGATCATGGGAGAGCGTGTTGGCAAATAGGGACGGGCTTGCCTACCCGCAAAACGGTATCAGCCAGCGCTGGCAGCCGTCTCGGCGCTCGCGGTCACGGTGCGCGGATAGATGAAGCCCTTGGCCGCGCTCGGGCGCAGGCCCAGCGAGCGGGTGGGGGCATACCACACGCGCACTTCACTCCAGTCACCAGCGGCGGAAACGTCCACCGCCATCACGCCGCGCTCAACCATGCCGGGGCGCGACCAGTTGGCGTGATTGATGAGGATGTGGCGCTGGTCGATGACCTTGTTCACCACCGCTACATGGCCATAGGGCATCGAACGCGTACCGGCGAAAGCCAGCACCGCGCCGGCCTTGGGTGCCTGACCACGCTCGTAGCGGCCTTCGGCATGACCCCACCAGTCGCGCGCATTGCCGCTTAGCTGAACCTCGGAAACCTGCCGCGCATAAGTCACGCACTGGAGGCGGGCATGCGCTGCCGAAGGGAGCGCTGCGAGCGAGAGGAGTGCGAGAAGGGCTGCGACCACGTTCTTGTGCATATGCAGCATGACTAAGGATTTGAACCGATTCGAGGAGTCTGGGCCCCTTCCGTTCATCTGGCGGCAATCTCGGTTCGTCCCGAGTCCGGTGGGGGTTGTGGAAAAGATCACAGCGAGGCGGCAGCAATCTTTCCCTGTGCTTTGCACACGCCGGCGGTCCACGGCAAAGTCACCCCGCGCAGGCGGGAATGACGAGGCGTTGATCAGAACACCCGACCCAACACTGCCCGTCGCCCCGGATCCAGTGCTGGGTGACGAATGCCCGTGATTGTTGCCGAGACGATCGCTCGTGCCGAGAGCCACCACCCGTTGGCCCCCTCCTCTGAAGAGTATCGGGCTTTAACTGGCCGCAACGAAAAAGGCGCCCGGTTTCCCGGACGCCCCTTTCTGGCCAAAGCGCTGAAAGATCAGGCGCTGTAGTACATGTCGAATTCGACGGCCGACGGCGTGGTTTCCCAGCGCATCACTTCGGGCCACTTGAGTTCGATATAGGCTTCGATCTGGTCCTTGGTGAACACGCCGCCCTGGAGGAGGAAGTCGTGGTCGGCTGCCAGCGCGTCGAGCGCCTCACGGAGCGAACCGCAGACAGTCGGCACTTCGGCGAGTTCGGCCGGCGGCAGATCGTAGAGGTTCTTGTCCATGGCTTCGCCCGGGTGGATCTTGTTCTTGATCCCGTCGAGGCCGGCCATGAGCAGCGCCGAGTAGCACAGGTAGGGGTTGGCCATCGCGTCGGGGAAGCGGAATTCCACGCGCTTTGCCTTGGCGCCCGAACCATAGGGGATGCGGCACGAGGCCGAGCGGTTGCGGGCCGAGTAGGCGAGCAGCACGGGGGCTTCGTAGCCCGGCACCAGGCGCTTGTAGCTGTTGGTGGTCGGGTTGGTGAAGGCGTTGAGGGCCTTCGCGTGCTTGATCACGCCGCCGATGAAGTAGAGGCACATGTCAGACAGGCCGGCATAGCCGTTGCCGGCGAAGAGCGGCTTGCCCGAATCCCAGATCGAGATGTGGGTGTGCATGCCGCTGCCGTTGTCGGTCTTGATCGGCTTGGGCATGAACGTGGCGGTCTTGCCATAGGCCTGCGCGACCTGGTGGACGACGTACTTGTAGACCTGCATGCGGTCGGCGGTCTGGACGAGCGTGCCGAAGGTAAGGCCGAGCTCGTGCTGGGCCGAGGCCACTTCGTGGTGGTGCTTGTCGCAGGGCAGGCCCATGTCGATCATGGTGCGGACCATCTCGGCGCGGATATCGACGCAGCTGTCGACCGGAGCGACCGGGAAGTAGCCGCCCTTGGCGCGCGGACGGTGGGCAAGGTTGCCGGCTTCGTATTCCTTGTTGGAATTGGTCGGCAGCTCGATGTCGTCGATCTTGAAGCCGTTGCCGTCGTAGCCGTCGTAGAAGCGCACGTCGTCGAAGATGAAGAATTCCGCTTCGGGGCCGACGTAGACGGTGTCACCCACGCCGCTCGACTTGACGAAGGCTTCGGCGCGCTTGGCGGTCGAGCGCGGGTCACGGGCGTAGAGTTCGCCGGTCGAGGGCTCGACGATGTCGCAGCAGATGATCATCATCGGGGTTGCCGAGAACGGATCGACGTAGACCGCATTGAGGTCCGGCTTCAGGATCATGTCGGATTCGTTGATGGCCTTCCAGCCTTCGATCGACGAACCGTCGAACATGAGACCGTCTTCCAGTTCGTCCTCGCCGAGCACGGTGGAGACCATCGTGAGGTGCTGCCACTTGCCCTTGGGATCGGTGAAGCGCAGATCAACCCATTCGATTTCCTCGTCCTTGATGCGAGCGAGAATGTCCTTTGCAGTAGCCATCGCTGGTCCTTTTACTGGCCCCGGCCCATGCAGGGGCGCTCAGTGGTCAGAAGAATGGAGGGGCCGCCGGCCCGCGGCTGCCCCCGGTTGAGGTTTGGATTGGGTCTCTAAATCGCGTCGTTGTCGCGTTCGCCGGTGCGGATGCGCAGCGCGCTCTCCACCGCAAACACGAAGATCTTGCCATCGCCGATGCGGCCAGTCTGCGCGGCGGAGGCAATCGCCTCGACCACCCGCTCGACCAACGCGTCGGTCACCACCACCTCGAGCTTCACCTTGGGCAGGAAATCGACGACATATTCGGCGCCGCGATAAAGTTCGGTATGGCCCTTCTGCCGGCCGAAGCCCTTGGCTTCGGTGACGGTGATGCCGGAAACGCCGATTTCGTGCAGCGCCTCCTTCACCTCGTCCAGCTTGAAGGGCTTGATGATCGCTTCGACCTTTTTCACTCGATCAATCCCTGCAGGCAAACCGGTTAACGGGCCGAGGCCCATGTCCGGCGGTTGGTATTCGTACGGAGCCCGATACCGGATACGCTATCCAAGAATCGTGCCACGCGGATCTAGGGCTTCACTAGGACAGGAATGGGCGGCGCGAAAGCGGGAATTGGGCGCTTCCGGCAAGAATCCAAGGCATGCACGCTCTTCCGCATTGCGCAAGTTGCGCGCCTCGGGGTGATTGTTGCACAAGATTTGCGCAGTGACTGCCTAATTTTTGGGCAATAATGGACATTCACCCCTCCGTCACCCCACAGGCGGCTCGAAGTGGCTCTTATCCCGCGTAAGGAGGGCGGTGCAGCCCCGTCGGGCTCAACGTGAAGATCTCGCAGCCGTCTTCTGTCACGCCGATCGAATGCTCGAACTGCGCGGAGAGCGAGCGGTCGCGCGTCACCGCCGTCCAGCCGTCGTCGAGCAGTTTCACCCCGGCCTTGCCGAGGTTGATCATCGGCTCGATCGTGAAGAACATGCCTGGGCGCAGTTCGGGGCCGGTGCTCTTGTGCGCGGCGTGGATCACTTCGGGCGCATCGTGGAACAGACGCCCCAGGCCATGCCCGCAGAATTCGCGCACCACACCGTAACGGTGGCGCTCGGCATGGGCCTGTATCGCCGCGCCGATATCGCCGAGGCGGGCGCCGGGCTTCACCTGCTCAATTCCGATCATCAGGCATTCGTAAGTCACATCCACCAGCCGCTTCGCCTTGAGCGCGACATCGCCGACAAGGTACATGCGGCTGGAATCGCCATGCCAGCCATCGAGCAGCGGGGTGACGTCGATATTGACGATATCGCCCTCTCGCAGGATGCGGGTGTCCGACGGGATGCCGTGGCACACCACATGGTTTATCGAGATGCAGCACGAATGGGTATAGCCGCGGTAGCCCAAAGTCGCCGGGATCGCGCCGCCGTCGAGCGTCATCTGCCGCACGACATCGTCGATGGCGGCAGTGGAGACGCCGGGCTGCACCATGGGCACAAGCGCATCGAGGATTTCGGCGGCCAGGCGCCCGGCCCTGCGCATACCTTCGAAGCCCGCGGGGCCATGCAGCTTTATGGTGCCGTCGCGCGGCATCACATCGGTTTCGTCGGCGATCACATAGTCGGTCATTGCGGCCCTGTAGCGCCTCCGCAGGAAAATTGCGAGGGCGGCGCGGTGCAGTTTCCTCTCGCGCTTGCCGCCAAGCTGAGGCTAGGATCGCGGGTACGATGAACCAGCTTGATGCATTGATACAGCCCGATCGCGGCCAGAAGGCCACTTTACTCCATCTTGTCGACAAGGCCGGCCTCGCCGTCTGGCTTGCCGGATTGACTGTCGCCCAGCGCGCGGTGCTGGCGGGGCAGGGCTTCGAGGGCGGCACGGGCGAAACCGCGATCGTGCCCGATGCTGCGGGTGCGGGCGAGGGATGGTTTGCCGTTGGCGGCGTGGCCGATCCGGCGAAGCTTTCGAGCTGGTGCCTCGCGCCGCTGGCGGACCGGCTGCCCGCCGGCACCTACCGGCTTGCTGCGCCCGGCGCGGAAGGTCCGGCGCTGATCGGCTGGAGGCTCGCGCAGTACCGCTTCGACCGCTATCGCAGCGAGCCTCTGGACAAGGGCGGGCGCCTGCTGCTGACGGGCGCGCTCGGTGCGATGAATGCGGCGCTGGCCGAGGCCGAAGCAGTCACGCGGGTGCGCGATCTCGTCAACACGCCGGCGGAGGACATGGGCCCCGCGCAGCTTGAAGCGGAGGCACGCGCGCTGGCGAAGGCGCACCATGCGGTGATCCACGTTGTTTCGGGCGACGCGCTGGAGCGCGACTATCCGATGGTCCATGCAGTGGGCCGGGCCGCGGCGCGCAGCCATGCGCCGCGGCTGATCGAGATCGAATGGGGCGATCCGGCGCATCCGCGCCTTGCCATCGTCGGGAAGGGGGTGTGCTTCGATTCCGGCGGGCTCGACATGAAGCCGAGTTCGGCCATGGCGCTGATGAAGAAGGACATGGGCGGCGCGGCCCACGCCTTGGCGCTGGCCGGCCTCGTGATGGGGGCGAACCTGCCGGTACGGCTGCACCTGCTTGTCCCGGCGGTCGAGAATGCAGTTTCGGGCAATGCTTTCCGTCCCGGCGATGTCCTGCGCTCGCGCGCGGGTCTATCGGTCGAGATCACCAACACCGACGCAGAGGGGCGGCTGGTGCTGGGCGATGCGCTGGTGCGCGCCTGCGAGACGAGGCCGGACCTGCTGATCGATTTCGCGACGCTGACGGGTGCGGCGCGTGTGGCACTCGGGCCGGACCTCCCCGCAATGTTCGCCCGCGCCGACGAGACGGCGAACGGTTTGCTGGCAGCGGGCCTCGAACGCGATGATCCGTGCTGGCGCCTGCCGCTCCACGATGGCTACCGCGAAATGCTGAAGTCGGATGTGGCGGACCTCCAGAACAGTCCCTCGGGCGGGTTTGCCGGAGCAACCGTGGCGGCCCTGTTCCTCGACCGGTTCGTGGCCGAGGGGGTGGACTGGGCGCATTTCGACACTTTCGCCTGGCGCCCCGCTGCCAAGCCGGGCCGGCCCAAGGGCGGCGAGGCGCTGGGGCTGCGCGCGAGCTGGGGACTGATCCTGTCGCGCTTTGGAAAAGAGCGCATGCCTTGAACCCCGAGCCCGATGCCTCTAAGCGCCCGGCTTTCGCCTTTACCGGAAAGCCTGCCGTGACCGATCTGATCGAGAACAGCCTGAAGACGTCGCATGCGCTGACGGGCCCTGCGCCCAGGTTCGATGCAGAGACGCATAGCCGCGCGGTGCGCGGCGATCTGGCGCATGTGCGCTATGCCGGGCAGATCTTCGTCTCGCACTACGCCGTGCCGATGCCGCGCACCGTGGCTGCCGCCGGGGCGACCCTGCGCACCGCAGGCCGCGAGGATGCGGAGGCACTCGGCATGCTGGCGGCGGGCGAGACTTTCAACCTGCTCGATGCGGCGGGCGGCTGGGGCTGGGGACAGCAGGGCGAAGATGGCCTTGTCGGTTATCTGCCTTTGACGGCGCTGGAGCCGTGACCACACACGTTTTCATCGATGGCGCGGCGGGCACCACCGGCCTCGAGATCGCCGACCGGCTGGCGGGTCGCGGCGAGTTCAGCCTGATCGCGCTGAGCGATGCCGAGCGCAAGGATGCGGACGCGCGGGCTGCAGCGCTCAATGCGGCGGATGTCGCGATCCTGTGTCTGCCAGACGATGCCGCGCGCGAAGCGGTCGCGCTGATCGCCAATGACAAGACCCGCGTGATCGATGCCTCGACCGCGCACCGTGTCGCGCCGGGCTGGACTTACGGCTTTCCGGAGATGGTCGGCCGCGAGGCTGTTGCCGCGGCCACGCGCGTTTCCAATCCGGGCTGCTATCCCACGGGTTTCCTCGGCCTGCTGGTGCCCTTGCTCCGCGCGGGGCTGCTGCCGGCGGACTGGCCGTACACGGTAAACGCCGTCTCGGGTTATTCGGGCGGCGGCAAGGCGCTGATCGCCCGCTTCGAGGACGATGCCGACATTGCCTTCCGTGCCTATGGCCTCGGCCTGGGCCACAAGCATGTGGCCGAAATGCAGGGCCATGCCGGCCTGACACACCCGCCGATCTTCGCGCCCGCAGTGGTGCCTGCGCATCGCGGCATGGTTGTCGAGGTGCCGGTGCCGCTCGCCGCGATGCCCGGCGCGGCTTCGCCCGATGCGCTGCGCGAGGCTCTGGTGGCGTTTTACGAAGGCAGTCCGCTGGTGCGCGTGCTCGATGGCGTACCCGATGAACTCCTGCTGCGCCGCTCCGATGCGCCGCGCGACGGGCTCGACTTGTATGTCTTCGGCAGCAAGGACGGCAGCCAAGCGCGGCTCGTCGCGCTGCTCGACAACCTCGGCAAGGGTGCGAGCGGCGCGGCAGTGCAAAGCCTCAATCTGATGAGCGGCTTGCCCGAGACGGCGGGGCTGCGCCTTTAGGGCCTTGCTGCCTTTCGGGCCTCACCACATAGGTCGTCTTTCCCGCGCAGGCAGGAATCCAGGGCAGCGACAGCCAAGGCAGCGTTTCTGCGCTCTGGATCCCCGCCGTCGCGGGGATGACGAGGGAGGGGGCGCGGTGTCTCTACTTCGCTCGACACGAACGGAAGAGGATCGATATGTGGCCCAGACCTGATCCCGTCCTGCCCGGGCAGGAAAGTGTGTGGGACTATCCCCGCCCCGCCGTGGCGCGGCTCTGCACGGCGCATGTGATGATCGAGCATCGCGGTCAGATCATCGCCGACACGCGGCGCAGCGTGCAGACGCTCGAGACCAGCCATCCGCCGAGCTACTACATCCACCCCGACGATATCGCGCCGGGCGTGCTGCGGCGCGCCTCGGGCTCATCGCTGTGCGAATGGAAGGGGGCGGCGGTCTACTGGGATGTGGTGCTGGGGGGCGAGGCCCTGCCACACATCGGCTGGAGCTATCCGAACCCCACGCGCGGCTTCCTCGCGCTCAAGGACCACGTCGCCTTCTATGCCGCGCCGTTTGACCGGTGCAGCGTCGATGGGGAGACGGTGACGCCCCAGCCGGGCGCCTTCTATGGCGGATGGATCACCAGCAAGGTTGCCGGGCCCTTCAAGGGCGGACCCGGCAGCCGGGGCTGGTAGGCTTTACTTCGAGAACGTGATCGGCGGCTTTTCCGCATCCGACAGCGATCCGCCCATCAGCTTCGCGAGCGTCGGCGCGATCGCGCGCATATCGATCTCACCAAGCTTGTGCGCCTTGGGTATGCCTTTGCCCATGATCATGAAGGTGGAGCGCATTTCCGGTATGGCCGGGAAATAGCCGTGCATGCCCTTGACCGGCGAGGGAAAGGCCAGCGGCAGATTGCCGTTCACAAACGGCCCCGCCACCGCGCCGAGCTTGAGGTTCACGTAAAAGCTCGCTTCCGGATTGCCGCCCAGCGCTGCGGTCTGAGCGCTATCGACCACCTGATCGATTTTCGCGGCAGGATCGGCGGCCAGCTTGTCGAGCACTGTTTTCACTTTGGCCTTGAGCGCGGCATCATTCGGCCGGGCAAGCCGGATTGCAACAGACCCGCCCGAACCCCACGGCGTCGCCTCGGCGCTGGCGATCTTGCCGTCCGGGCCAAGCGTGACGAGCCCCGCATCGATGAACGGGCGGTAGAGATTGATCACGGTGTCGACGGGCGCAAAGCCGTGGTCGCTGACAAGAGCGATCACCGCATCGGGATGCACCTTCAATTCGGCTGCCACCAGCTTACCGATGAAGCCATCTATCTGCTCAAGTGCGGCATGCGATTCCGCCGAGCCCGGACCGGTTTCGTGCTGGGTGTGATCGAGCGCGGCGAGGTACATCGTCATGAACCCCGGCTGGTGCTTGATGATCATCGAGACACCGAATTCTGTTCGAATCTGGTCGCCCACCAGATCCTCCGACTTGCCATCGGCATAGGCGGCACCCGTTGCGGTCTCGAGCTCTCTGACGAGGCCGGGGGTGGAAACCGCATCGACGAGGTTGCGGTCGTCCGGGTGGCCGGTGCGCCAGATCTGCGCCAGACTCCACGTCACGTTCTTCGCCGCGACGGAGACGGGCCAGTGGACATTGCCGGTGGTGAGGCCGGCGTCATGCGCCACGTCCCACAGTGTGCGGGCCTTGTTGTCCTGCGCATACCAGAACCAGCCGCCCTGGTTGATCTGGGTGGGATCGTAAGTGGTATTGTTGACAATGCCGTGCCGGGCGGGCGCGACGCCGGTGATCAGCGTGGTGTGGCTGGGGTAGGTGACGGTCGGCAGTACCCCGACGACGCCAGTGGCATAGGCGCCCTCGGTCACGAAGCGGCGCAGCGTCGCTACCTTGAGGCCACGGGCCTCGGCCTCGAGCACATCGCCGGGCCGGAGCCCGTCGACCGAGATCAGCAGCACAGGTGCAGCGCGCGCTTCCCCTGCCACTGCGCCAGCAAGCACGGGGCCAAGGAGCGCAAGGGCGAGAGGAAGCGCGCGGCGCATCAGAAGCCGACCTTCACAGTAGCGAAGATCTGGCGCGGAGCACCGGTCAGCAGCGTCTGGTTGTCACCGCTGTTGCCGAAGCCGTTTGAACCGATCGTGGCGATGTACGTCGCGTCGAACAGGTTGGTCGCGTTGATCTGCAACTCCACCGGCTTGCGCATGCCCAGGTCGACCCGGTAGCCGAGCGTTGCATCGACAAGCGCGCGGCCTGGGACCGACTGGTCGTTGGTGTAGGTGAAGTAGCGCTTCGACATGTAGTTGACCCCGACGCGACCGTAGATCGGCCCCTGATCGTACGAAACCTCACCATGTACAAGGTGCTTGGGGCTGTCGGTCACGGTTTTGCCCGCCGTCGGCACCGTGGTGACGACATCGTTGCCCTCGGCATCCTTGGTGCGGATCACCACGTCGTCGCGGTAGGTGTTGTCGTTGTAGCTGTAGGACGCGAGCATCGACCAGCCGTGGCCAAGCTGCAATTCACCGCTCGCCTCGATGCCGGCCGAGCGCACGCCGCCCACGTTCTGCAGCGCATTGGCCGATCCGACGATGCCGACCGAAGTCGGGATCGTGAGCAGGCGGTTGCGGAAGTTCACGAGATAGCCGGCCAGCACGCCGCGGAAGATGCCGGTGCTGTAGCGCAGACCCGCCTCGTAGGTGTCCGACTGCTCGGGCTTGAGGAAGGGCTTGATCGCGTCAAAGCCGATCTGGCTCGAGGAGAACGCCCCTGCCGTTGTCGAGGAGACAAACGCGCGCGTGACTTGGGTGAAGCCGGCGAAGGCCTCGATATCGGGCGTGATCTTGTAGCTTGCACCCACGTGCGGCTGGAACCAGTCCTTGGTCGAGAGCGTGCCCGCGGTGCGACCGCCCGCGACGATCGGGGTGGCGCGGTTGTCGACCTTGAAGCCCTTCCAGCCGAGGCTGATCTTCGCGTCACCGAGCGTGATATCGTCCATCACGTAGTACTGGTAGGTCTTGGTGTTGAAATCGATATCCCACTGCGTGAGGAACGGATCGCGCTGGAACTTCAGGTGATCGCGGCCCGGATTGGTGCGGCTGGCATAGGCATAGAAGCGGCGGGCCTGGTTGAAGTCGTTGTTTTCGTACCAGACGCCGACCGTGATGTTGTTCATGCCCAGATCTGCGTTGAGGCTGGCGAAGAGGCCCTGACGGTTGATCTCGTACTCCGTCGTGCGCAGCGCCATCGGCACGCCGGTCGGGCTGTTGACATAGGGTGAGCCCCAGGTGCCCTGGCCTTCGTTGTGGTGCAGGTAAGTGCGCGCCTTCAGTGTGACCTTGGGCGCAAGATCGGCGCGGAGGCCGACCGAGGCGAGCGTATCGCGGCGCAGGCCCGAGGCGTCGTAATAGGCATCGTCGGCGGTCCTGATCTTGCCGGGATAGACCGTGCCGGCGGCCGGGTTCAGCGGCGTTGTGCCGGTGTCGCCGCGATTGGCGGCAATGTCGGCTACCTGCACGGCAAGGACATACTGGCTGGGGCCGAAGTTGTCGGCGTCGTAGCCGAGGCGATTGATCTGGTCGAGGCTGAGGTCCTGATAGTCCTGCTCGGCGCGGTCCGAATAGCTGAAAGTGCCGTCGAGCGTTACCGAGCCCAGTGGCAGTACGCCCTTGGCGTTGACGTTGAGCTGGCGCTGCTTGCCTTCACCCTTCCACTTGTCGGTGGTGGCATAGGCGACCGAGGCGAAGGCGCGCGCGCCATCGCGGGTGCCGATCCCGCCGCGCAGGAAGCCGCGCCAGGTCTGGTCCGAACCGTAAGTGCCGCTGGCATCGAGGCCGAGCGCATTACGGGGATCGATCGAGGTGAAGCTCAGCGTGCCGCCGAGATTGTTGGTCGATTGCGTGTCGATCCCGCCCGAGCCCTGGCTGACAACGGTGCTGGCGATGTTCTCGGCTGAAATGGCGCGGCTGATGTGCAGGCCGTTGTTGTTGCCATAGGACATGTCGCCGAGCGGAATGCCATCGAGGTTGAAGCCGAGCTGGTTCTGGTTGAAGCCGCGGATCGTGATGCGGGTCGCCCATTCATAGGTGCCGAAGGCGTCGGCCGACTGGAAGTTGACCGAGGGCAGCTTCTGGATCGCGCGCAGCGGGCTCGTGCCCGAAGCTTCGATCGCGAGATCCGCGCCGGAGACTTCCTGAACCTGACGGGTCTTGCCGGTGCCGTAGACAACGATGGCTTCGCCTTCACCATCAGCGGCCGGCGCAGCAGCATCCTCTGCAGTGGGCGCGGCCTGCGGTTCGGGCGCGGCAAAGGCCGGGCTGGAAGCGGCGGCAAATGCCGATGTGGCGAGCAGCATGGTAACAAGGCGCATTTCTACCTCCCTCATGAGCCTTTGGAATGCTGCGCTAGCTAAGTTTGGCATGTTACAGTTTCGCAGGGATTTTTTCGAGTTTTACGTCAAGTTTCAGTGTGGCTTTGTGGCAACGCAGCAGAGTGGCAACAGCGTTCCTGCATTCGGCATCGGACAGGGATGGAGCGTTGGCTTGGCGCGTTGGATCGCTTCGCAAGCCGGGCGGGTTCAGGCGGCGTTCAGTCATCCGGAGGCGGCTTTTCCGCAGTGCGGAGCGCGGCCCCGGGGCTGCCGCATGACGGACAAGGGCAGCGCGAATCGCACACAGCAAAACGCCCCTCCCGCGTTGCCGCGGCGGGGCGTTTCTTGCGTTCAGACGGGATGCGCGCCGCAGCGCGCGTCCTGCTCAGTCTTCCGGTGCGATCGTGACCTTGAGGCCGTCGAGATCTGCGGTCAGCTGTACCTGGCACGAAAGGCGCGAGGTGTCGTTGCGGTGGTCCGAGCTTTCGAGCAGGTCGTTCTCGTCTTCGCTCATCTTCGGCAGCTTGTCGGTGAACGAGGGGTCGACATAGATGTGGCAGGTCGCGCACGAGCAGCAGCCGCCGCACAGCGCGAGGAGTTCGTCGAAGCCGTTGTCGCGAATCGCTTCCATAACCGAAAGGCCGGCTGCGGCCTCGACAGTGGATTCTTCACCCGAGCGGTTCACCACGACAAGCTTCGGCATCGATCTGATCTCCTGTTGAACACGCACCGGCATGGGTGGACGCGCTCTCTGGCTCCATTTGACCGGGGCTGCTAT
>Ga0315905_10002008_pt1 | contig 21553 bp, 11 predicted proteins | sample LakEriMetagenome_5_FD_203522 | JGI IMG/M metagenome (GOLD analysis project Ga0315905, IMG submission 203522) | Freshwater fungal communities from buoy surface, Lake Erie, Ohio, United States - Buoy 4 MA121 | ecosystem: Environmental > Aquatic > Freshwater > Lake | place: USA: Lake Erie, Ohio...
ATCCAGCGCGAATTCCCGGCAGGAGAAGGAGCGGGTCTTGTGGCTCATTCTGATCGTGGCGTCCAATACGCCAGCGAACACTATCAACAACGCCTCGCTCAACACGGCATCACCTGCTCCATGAGCCGAAAAGGCAACTGCTGGGACAATGCTCCCGTGGAGTCCTTCTTCGCTACGCTCAAGAAAGAGCTCGTCCATCGCCAGCACTACGCTACCCATGAACAGGCCCGGCAAAGCCTGTTTGAGTACATCGAAGTTCTGTACAACCGCGTCCGTTTGCACTCTGCCCTCGGCTATCAGTCTCCACTGCAGCGCGAACAGGCCGCATAACCCTATTTGAGCGGGCACTATCTGGGGTAACTTCATATGCCTAGGTTTTCCGTCGGCGGAGACGACGATCGCGAACCAGATCATCATGTCCCAAAAACATTTGATTGCAGCCGTCCAAGCTCAACGCATCTCCAATCTGCAAATTTCTGCGTTACTGAACCCGCACCGGGATATGGTCAACCGTCACGTCCGGCTGCTGAAGACCGAAAACCAGCCAGCGGATTCCCCCGGCGATTTCTCGGGAATTCCGCCGGTTGATCCGTTCCAGCCCAGGGGGGTGACAGGTTCGGGTTGGTCGGCGCTCGGAATGTGGCTAGATGTACACTTTCAGGGCCGGGCACATCGCCGCTGAAATCGAACGGGGGAGAACCGGCCTCCAATTTCGGTCGCGAGGAAGCTGAGATCGTCGTGCCGAGGGCTCAGCCACTACTCAAAACCGTCCACGGATCGCCCATGGACGCCTCGCAAAAAAGACAGAGGCGCCCCAAGGGAAAATCGCGCTGCTTCAGCTGTGAGGCCATGCCCCGCGCCTGTCCCTCGCCATTTGGGAAGATCCACTCGGTCGCCGTTGTGCTCCGCGTTCGTCTTGTGGACAAATGCGATCGGCTCTAGCATGCAAAGCTAGTTGGTTGGTGTGGGAGCTTGAATTTGCCTCGAGGGTTTCTGCGTGTGATCAAGTCACTCTCTCACTGGTTCAAGCACTGTTGGTACGCTGTGGTTTTAGTCGTACTGCTGCTCTGCATGATTGAAATCGGCTTACGAGTGTATGATTCGGCGACGGCACAATTAACTCGGGGCCGTTTATATGACCGCGGGATGACTGGAAAGAGCTGGGATGTCCATCACCAACTCAAGCCTTCACGGGCTTATCTGCTCCGAAATCCAGACAGTGAGCAAATGACCAGGGTTTGTGTGAACAGCACTGGCGTTCGTGGACCGGAAATAACGATCCCCAAGCCTTCGGGATTGTTTCGAGTCATTTGGCTTGGTGACGATATTGTCTTCAGCCCGCACGTTCACGAGGCGCAGACAGCCTGTCAGCTGTTACGTGATCAACTTGCAGAATCATCCGCAATCCAGGTCGAAGTGATCAATGCCGGAACTCCTGATTATTGCCCACTTCTTTGCTATCTCCAGATGCGTCATAGTTTACTCACTCTTGAGCCGGATCTCGTGATAATCAATTACGACATGACGGATGTCTCGGATGATCACGAAGTCCGTTGGCAGGTCAACTCCGACACATCTGGTTTTCCGACGTCATGTACACATCCTGACTTGGAACTCCCGAGGCCGATGATCCAGGGAAGGTCTGCTTTCGACGCCCTTTTGTTACCGAAGTGGGGCCGACAGTTCCTGAATGGCTTTCTATCCGAACATACATCAAGAGGGGCTGGTGGCTCCATCGATTTTCCCCGCTCACGATATGCTTGGCTGGCGGAAACTCCACCACCGGATTGGCAGGACCCAATTCAGCAGAGTTTTTCCCCCCTATTACTGCTTAATCAGATGCTTTCTGGCCGGAAAATCCCCCTAATCGTAACATCAGTGCCTGCCCCTTGGCAGGTATCGCCGCATGCCACCGCGGGAGGGCAGGCCAGAGAGAAGGTTGGGGTGCCGCGGAATGGAGTCTTTCTGAGTACTCGTCCGTTTGAACAGCTCGGTGAGTATTGCTCTAGGAATGGGATTGAATTTTGTGATGTTTCTGAAAGTTTTCGAGGCCACCCGGATGGAGCGATTCTCTACCTCAAGACTCTTGCTGAATTGTCTCCGGCCGGGCATGAATTGCTGGCTGAGGAGTTAGCCGCCTACTGGGTTGAACGGCCCAGTCGGAATCGCCCTTTACCGTTGCGTCTGACTGGAGAGAATGCTGCCCCAGCCAGGTATGAATCGCGGTAACTCCAAATTTCTCGAGTAGCCAAAGCCTCTGTGCGGTTGTCTATGTAGGCGGAGGGGTGGAATCAGTACCACCCGGAACACATGCGTTTTGATGAGCTGCCAGCCGCATCCCGGCACTTCGCTCCGCTCCTACAAGCATGCTAATCCGAATTATTCACGGACGCGAGTAGCCCGACCGGCAAGTCGCGGAGTGGTCGCCCGCGGGCTCCCGGTCGTCCACCGTGCGTATCGCTCCCTTGGCGACCCAGGGCCAGCGCGCAGTCTGTAACGATTAAACCATACTTTTTTGCCATTTCCAGTCGAACCCCATGCCTGGCAACGGGTTGCGGAAAGCGCGAAGGCGAGGTTCTGGCTACAGCTGGGGCTGGAGGCCCAGCAGGTCAAAGACCCTCTTCTGCAGCGGCGTGGGCTGCGTCAGGACGTCGAAGTCAGCCTGCGAGCCGGGCAATCGCACCCGGTTCTTCGCCAGCGTGGCCAAGTCCGCCAGCAGGGTTTGAAAACTGTGCACCGGCAACCCGTTGGCCGTCTGCCTCGTCTTATCTTTCTGACGGGCTGCCTGGGACCGGGGAGCCCGGGCCACGATACTCGCCCGGCCACTTTCCGCGGCCTCGCGTTCATGGTCGTCAAACAGGATTGGTGCCAGCTTCTGGCGTAAGTTCCATTCCACGTAATGAGACAGCATGCAGAGAAAGACATGACCCCGGATCCGATCGTCAAGCGAATGGTAGATCGGTCGGATTTTCAGGTCGACGGTCTTGAGGCTGCGAAACGCCCGCTCCACCCGGCTCAACTGCTTGTAAGCCCCCACGACGCGCTCCGCGCTCATCTCTTGGGCTTTCACCGATGTGCGGATGACGTAGATCCCATCGAGCGCGGCCTCGGCCGCGATCTTGTCTTCGTCGCGTCGCCAGGCGAAGCCGTCTTCACGAATGTCCAAGACGAAGTGCTTGCCCACCTTGAAGCGGTTCAGAACCCGCCCCACACGCATCGCGATCTTGTCCTTACCCCGCAGCGGGCGCTGCCCCCGCTGTGTGGCCACGACGATCGCCTGAAGTTCCTTCTCAGTCGCCGCCAACAGCTCCTGGCGATGATGGTGCCGCTCCGCCGCCAGGGCGGGATTGCGGCAGACGATCAGTCGTTCGCCGGGATAGTCGGGCGACTCGATTTCCGCGAGTCCCCGTTGATCGAACAGAGACATCTGGATCTTGCCTTGCGAGGCGAGCTTCTTGATGTTCTCGGCCCGCAGCGCGGTGACCCAGTCGAGCCCCTCTTCGCCGCGCAGGATCTCGTTGATCTGCCGACTGGTAATCAGTCCCCGATCGCCCACGATGATGATCTGCCGCAGACCGAACCGTTCGCGCAATTTGTCGATTTGAGCACGCAGGGTGGAGGCATCCCCGGTATTGCCCGGAAAGACTTCAATCGCCACAGGGCAGCCGTCGGCGCTACAGATCAAGCCATAGACGATCTGTGGAAAGTTCCGGCGACCGTCGCGGTTGTACCCATACTGGACGAGCTCGGACTTTTGGCCGGTGTAGTAGCTGCTGCTGACGTCGTACAGGATCAGTGTTCCGTCCTGCAGATGCCGCTCGGCCAGGTGGCTCTCGATTTTTTCCTGCCGCTGCAGCAGCCAGTCCAACGCCTGATACAGTTCGCGATCCTCGATGAGGTCCAGCTGCAATTCCGAATTGAGGCTGCTGGCACAGGTCTCGTTTCTCAGGGCCCGGGTGGTGGCCAGCTTCGAGGCTGGCTGCAGAATGCGAGCCACAATCATCGCGACGACCAGATCCCGTTCACGGGAGGGCCGGGAGGCGAGCAGGCGATCGAGCCCCAACTGCCGCAAGAGGCCCAGGACAACGGCCACATGGCCATGCGGAAGTGACCGCAGGATTTCAAAATTCCCCGACACCTCAGGCTGCCCCGACTGCAACCTCCGGCGAATGACGTCGATGAGGTCGGCGGGGAGGTGCGAGAGGTTGCCCAAGGTTTCGTGCTTGACCCTCCCATCATCGCGAAAGGACCGCCGGAGCAGATGGGTCTCGTAGACGCGATCCTTGTAGATCGCATCTCGTAGTGGCCACATGGACGGAACCCTTTCTGGAGGGCATGCCAAAAAAAATAAACGATTTCGCCATAACGTCAACCGACAAAACGTGTTTATAGTGGCTACATATTTCAGGGCCACTCTGGCTGTAAAGGCCACGCTCAATGAGGGTTGCGTTAAAAAAACGCTCGACTCGGCCGTAAAGCAGGGCCTAACACGCGCCCCAAGAGGCGACGGGGGTGGTCGGCCTTGGAAGTTGGGCCCGAATTTAGTCCGAGGGCGGTGGCCCGAGGCTGGAACATCCTGCCCCAGATTCAAGCTGGCCCAGCACAAATTTGTCGAGCCAAACTCCCAGCCACTTTTCAGCCCGCAGTGGCCAGGAGTCAAACCACAAGCTTCAAGCGTCGCCCCGGAGCCACGTTGATTGGATCGAGTGTTTCAGCCAGGGTCGACACAGTTCGCTGCCTCCCCCACTGCCCTGGCTCAGCGGTTCACAGGTGCCTGATACCCACTATGAACAGGCGGAGCGGTGCCAGGGTGCACCATTGCACTGCCACAGCGCTACCTGGACTCTTATGGTATCCACTCCGGTCTGTCCACCTCTGGGAGTGGAACCCGTCTAAACTTAAGTGGCGGGAGTGGCTTCTTCGGTAAGGTTAGCCCGAATCTGTTCGATGACCGGACCGAAACGAGTCGCTTCGAGGGTGGACATTTCGGTCTCTCGGAAACCGGCATTCCGCGCTTTTTCCAGAGCCTCGCGCGCCTGATTGAGATCGTTGCTCTCGAACTGGGCCACCGCCATGTGCATCCAGTAGAACCGGATCCAGCGGGTCGGCGCCTCGAGCGTCTGCCGCAGCAATTGCAATGCCTCGTTGTACTCCCGCGACTGCAGATGTATGACGGCCAACGTGTCCAAGACTTCGGCGGCGGGACCGACCAGTTCAAGCGCCTTCTGAGCCCGCTCCCGCGCCTCCGGCAAGCGATTGGGATCGAATGCCAAGATCCACGCCATATTATTGCTCACAGTGGCGTTTTCCGGGTCGATCGCGAGGATTTCCTGATAGATCTCAAGCGCTCGCTGGTTTTGGCCATGCTGTACTTCGAGATCCGCGACCGAAATCAACAGGTCGGAACGCTGCATCGGTGTCGAGGCGTCGGTCAGCAGCTCCTGTAGCCGGGCCCGGGCATACTCGACCTGCGCGGCACTTGCCCGCCCAACCCGCAAACACGATACCAGAGATCGGGAACGCAGAACCGGATCTACCCGTCCAGCGGTCTCGTTGAAAATCGTGAGTGCTCGGCTCACTTCCCCCCGACGGGCGTGGAACGCGGCGAGGAACAGAGGCGCCTTGGGGTCACCCCCCTGCTCGGCAAACTGAGTGAACAGTCGCTCGGCGACCGCCAGTTCTCCAATTTCTTCCAGATCAGGAGCCAGCAGACCTGCCAATTCGGCGGTCATCAGCTGTCGGGCCGGGGCGCTGGCCAGCAACAGCTGAGACTGCTCGCTCGCCGCCTCAAGTCGGGCGACCAGGGTACTTCGCAGTTCGTTGATGGCGGTGTTGTCGGCTTCCGAAGGAGGGGGTTCTGCGTTCTGGAGTGCGTCGAGCACATAGACAAGCCGCTGTTCGTTCGCCAAATCGCGGGCGACATCGGTCGCCTGACGCGTGGGAAGCTTCTCGAGAAATGACTCACTCACGGCTGTCACCTGATCACGCTCACCCAGTTTGACATGGAACCGGATCCGCATGGCCGTCGGGCGAAACCCACCAGGCTCGACCTGTTCAAGAATCCCCAAGGAATTCTCGATCTCGCGGAACAGTGGCTGGTTCTCGGCCAGTTTGGGCTGCTCGATCGCCGATCGCAGAAAAGCGACTTGAAAATCTGGATTGCGTGGCTCCTTGTTCAGCAACACGCGGTACCAGCCCAACGCCTCGGTCCAACGGCCCGCGGCATTGAACAGGTCGGCCATTTCAATGATTTCGGAGTTCGTTGTGGCCCCACGTCGGACCAGCACCTGCAAGATCAGGGCGCGACGAAGCAAATCCTGCCGAATCGTACTGCGGGAAAGCACATACAACTGAGCCCGCAAGTCCTCGGTATCGGTCAGGTCGATATCGATCGAGTCGCCCAGCACTTCCATTGCCTCCTGGAACTCGCCGTAACGCCGGGTGGTGGCCGCAGTCAGACGCGCCTTTAACCGCACCAGGCGGGTCTGCTGCTCTCGGGGAATCTTACGGCTATTGGCCAACAGATCGGTCAGCAATTCGAGGGCCCGCTCACTGTAGCCCTGCCGAACAAGGTAATTGACATGCTCGACCGCTGCCTCAATGTTCGAGGCATCTGTGGCACGGGCTTGCACGAATGACCGTTCCGCGTCGGGAAGATTACCCCGAGCTTCGTGACACAGCGCCAGCGTGACGAGCCGTCCCGAAGCGGGCGTTCCGGGAATCTTTTCAGCGGCCTCTTCGATCACTGCCAGCGATGGATCCTCCGTCAGGGAAGGATCGGACCGCTCGACAAAGCTGCGTGGCTGTAACTGCAACCATCGCTGGTGGAGAAACGAGACGCGCAAAATCCAAGCGAAGCCAAGACTCGGATCGCGTTCGGTGGCCTGACCGAGAAGCTGGGCGACTTCATCGCGTTCCGCATCCTGAGTGCCTGCCCGAAGCATCTTGACATAAGCCTTGAGCAGCAAATCCTGGGCGGTGGCCTGTTGCGGATCATCGTCATTGCTCTCGGGCCCCGCCCGATTGATGGCACTGTCCCACATGCGCAGTCGTACTGCCGACATCGCACCCGCCCGACGAACGGAGTCGGGAATCTTGGCTTGGGTGAACCGCTCAAGTTGCGTCACGAGGTCTAGCAGATCCTCGTCCCGGTTTCTCTCATAGAGATACTCGCAGACAATCAGCTGTGGGACTGACGAGCGATCTCCCAGGTCGAGGGCGCGATTGAGATGCTGAAAGGCTTCATCCTCCTTGCCCAGCCGCCAGGCCACTAGGCCGGCCAGCCGCCGTCCATCAATCCACGAGGGACGTTTGCGTACGGTCTCGACGAGCAACTCCCGGATCTGCCCGAGAGTTTCCGACTCCTTCAAATCCAGCTTGTCCCGGGCCACCTGTTCGAGCGGAAACGGTCGCGACAGAATCAGGGCTTCCAGAAAATTCCCGTTGGCCCCCCCTTCTCCCTCAATTGAGCGAAGCTTAGCTAAGTATCGCCGGGCATCATCCAATTGATTTTCACCAACCGCAGAGTCCCCCAAAACCAGCAGCAGTGCCGTGTTGGCGGGTTCGAGATCGAGCGCCTCCCGCCAGAATCGTTCGGCCTCCGTCCGCATGCCCGCCGAGTTGCACAGGGCCGCCAGCCCCATCAACAGCCTGACCTGCGACTCGGTGTACTTTTCACGGGAATCCTCCCCACCCACAGACTCCTCGTTGCGGACCGTCAGCTGGTACAGCTCTTCACCCCGGCCGGGACGATTTGTGGTGGTCAGCAACTCGCCCCGCAGCAGCCGCAGGTCAACATCATCGCTCGCCACCTGCCCATATCGCAGCAGTGCCCGTTCGGCCCGATCCACCCGCTCCTGTTCGGGGATGTCAGTCCGATTCAGGTTGACCCGCATGTGCGTCTCGGCGAGTTCTAGGGTCATGGGGTTCTCGGAGGTCACCTTTTCCAGCATCCGATCGGACGCCTCGAACTGCTCTTGGTGAAACAGTACCTCGGCCCGCAAGGCCTGCACCGAAAGATCCGAGGGCATCGACTGCTCGAGGTTTCCCAGGGCCACTTCAATGTCGCGCCAAGATCGGTAGCTCTTCGCCCGCTTGAGCTGGGCCCGCACCATCAACCGCAGCAGCCGCAAAGGGACCTGCCCGAGATCGATGATCCGCCGGAACTCCTCCAAGGCCTCTTCATCTAGCCCGAGACGGGACAGGGCCTCAGCCCGCAAAATGCGTCCCGACTGCCAGCCCGGATCTTGTGACAACCCACGCGTCAACAGCCGGACGACCTCGTCGGGGTTTTCCAGTCTGTCAGCAGTTTCCGCGAGTGCCAGGTCGACCCCTCGGATCGCTTCACGCTCGGTCGTAAGCTGCCCGCGGGCTTTCTCGAACAGGTTTTGGGCTTCCCGCCACTCCTGCTGCACCATCAACTGCCGCCCTTCTAGGTAATCGATCAGCGGCCTCCGCACCTTGTTTAACTCGAAGCTCTCGCGAATCTGCCTCAGCTCATCGGCGACGCCTCCTGTAATCCGCCCAGTCTCAAGGTAATCCCGCAGGATCAGCGCGTTGGCCAGCCCCCATTGAAACAGGAACCGAACCCCCCGATAGACGGTAATATCGGGCAGTAAACCTGCCTCGGCCTGGGATTCGACTTCCTCCAACCCACCGCGAAACGCCGCCACCGCGTCGTCGAACCGCTCCAGCCGCATGTACAAGCGGGCCAGCACTTCTCGCATCCGCAACGACTGTGGCGACACCTCAACTCCCCGCAACGCCAGTGACAGCGCCTGCTCCAAAGGTGGGTTCGCCTCATCCCGTCCCTCCCATCCGTACAACATCTGCACGGCGGCCTCCTTGACCAGTATCGCCTGCATCAAGACCGCCTCGTCATTGCCATACTGGATCAAACCGAGTTCGATCATTCGCTCGGCATCTTCAATCCGACCACGCTGCAGCAGATACTCCGAATGCAAAACCCGGTATTCCGAGATCGGACGGACCGACGATTGCATCCGGTCGAAAAGCCGCTCAACTAGCATTTCCCTCGAAATCAGCGGCCTATCTTCTTCCAGATCGCCCTCCGCACTTGCCGCAGAAGACGCCCCGCTTCCCGCTGAACTCGCCCCGTTCCTGCTCGCTCCCGTCCCACCAGCCCCCGACTCTGTTGAGCCCGGTTCTCTGGAGCCTCCGTTGGCTGTTCTAGCCTGTTGTGCCCCCAGTTCTCCTGACTTCACATCGGTCCCGGCATCCCCGGGCTTGGCCAACGACGCATACAACGCGTCGAGGCCTCCCAGGGAATACGACTCATTCATGATGATAGCGAGCAAAGTCCGGTAATAACTGGGAGTCTCGGGGGACAGGTTGATGCTCGCAACCAACCGCTTGGCCCCCTCGTCGGCTCGATTCTCCTCTACCAAACACAAGCCCATCAGCGCTGAAAGCTGAGCATCTTTCTCAATTTCAGCTTCGAGCTCCGGCGTCAGGTTCCCAGTGATCTCTGCCGTTCTGCCCAATCTCAGGGCCAACTCGATCAGCCGCCGCCCAGTCGCCCGGTCTTCGCTCCGCACACGGTAATAGTCGGCCATGTGCTGGAGAGCCGCCTCCCCCGCTTCGCCCTCGGGAAACGACTCCAACATCCAGTTCGCCAGCTCAAGCTTTGCTTCCACATCGCCGGGGATCAACTGGACGTAGCGCGATAGATCCCGTAGTCCCTGCTGCTTCTGCTTGGACTCATCACTCGCGTACAGGCGTCGTGCGTTCTCCCGCAAACCGCGGGTCGCCCGCGTCATGAACAGGTGCCGCGAGATCACCCCCGCCCCGACCACCAACCCCAGCAACGCCAGCGCGATCACCACCAGCCGGGTATTGACCCGGACAAAAGTGGTTTCCAACGACTCAAGTTGGTCCGGTAAACTGCCCGGCAATTCCGATGTAGCCATCTGCTTCAGTCCGCTGCACTAATCCGTCTGTTCGCCGGTCATGTCCTGAAGACCGGTGCTGCCCCAACCCCACATCGACCTCAACGCACCGGCCGACTCTTGCCCGTCGCCCCGCTCGCAAGCTTCGATATTGGCCCCTGTTTGCCGCGCGAGGCATTCAATTGTGATTATATGGCCAGTTCCATTCACCCGCCACCAGCCTCCCGCGATGTCCCATGCTCTGTTCGACCTGCTTGGCTCCCTTATTGGCCTGTTTGGCATGCTTCCCAAGCGTCACCCCCCAGCGCGGGTTCTGCTTCACAGAGGCTCCATTCCCCGAGTGCCACGCCGCCTCGGTCGTGGAAACATGTGAGGGGTTGTTGGTAGCCTACTTCGCCGGCTCCGCCGAGGGTGCCGCTGATGTCGGTGTCTGGCTCTCCCGCCGGGTGGATGAGCATTGGTCGCCCCCAAAACGGCTGCTGACCGCCACTGACGCCGCAGGACGCCCCGTCCCATGCTGGAATCCCGTCCTATGGCACGGCGAAGATGGCTCGCTGCTGTTGTTCTACAAAGCGGGCCCCTCGCCCCGGGACTGGTGGGGACTGATCACTGTCAGCACCGACTGTGGGCGGACCTGGGGACCTTCGCGACGCCTGCCGAATGGGTTTCTCGGTCCCATCAAGAACAAGCCCCTGCTCCTGCCGGGCGGACGGCTGCTGTGCGGTTCGAGCAGCGAACACCCTGACTGGCAGATTCATCTCGAAACCAGCGATCCCATGGGCACCGAATGGACCAAAACCGCAACCCTCTCCAAGCCTCCTGCAGTGCAACTGATTCAGCCCACGCTGCTCCGACATTCCGATACCTGCCTGCAGATGCTCTGTCGCAGCCAGCAACAGTCCATCTATGAGCTGTGGTCTGAAGACGCTGGCCGCACTTGGTCAGAACCTCGCTCCACAACGCTTCCAAACCCCAACAGCGGAATCGATAGCGTGACCCTAGTCCGCGGGGGGCACCTGCTGGTTTACAACCACTCTACTAGCGAACGAACCCCGCTGGTCGTTACCCACTCCGCCGACGGTCGTGCCTGGAAACCCATCCACACGCTCGAGTCGGAGCCCGGGGAATACTCCTACCCAGCGATCATCCAGGCCGATGACGGACAGGTCCACGTGGTCTATACCTGGCGACGCCAACGCATCGCGCACGTGGAATTGACCCCTCCCTCCGGCTCGTCCCCTCCCGACCACCAACCGTAGCTTTCAGAGCTTGGCAGTGAGATTCACTATCAGGACTTGCGCCGCCGCGCTCCCAAGCGCCACGCTGATTACGAGGCCCTCTCGTTTCGGATCCTAAGAAGCTCCGGAGACCTCGGGGACGCGCCCGCCAGCCACCACCTCGGCCCATTGCTCCGGGGTGTACAGCACCTCTCGAGCCTGAGAGCCGTTGTAGTCGCCCACAATCCCGTCCTCGGCCATGTAGTCGACCAGCCGCGCCGCTCGTCCGTAGCCAATTCCCAGCGCCCGCTGCAGCAGCGACACGCTCCCCCGCCCCTCGCGGACCACCACGTCGATCGCCTGCTCGTACAACTCATCCCGGCTGCGAATCGCCTCGATTCCGCTCTTCCCCGGTGCCCGCATGCCCAACTGTGCCAACTCCCTGCTGTATTCGGGCTCGCAGTCGGAATAGAACCCGATAATCGCATTTACTTCCGCATCCGAGACATATGTTCCCTGAGCCCGGGTCAACTTGCTTGTCCCTGGCACCAAGTAGAGCATGTCCCCGTTCCCCAGCAGTTTGTCGGCTCCCATCTCGTCCAGCACCACCCGACTGTCCACGCGACTGGCGACCTGGAAGGCGATCCGCGCGGGCAGATTCGATTTGATCAACCCGGTAATCACGTCGACCGTTGGTTTCTGCGTCGCCAGCACCAGGTGAATTCCCACCGCCCGTGACTTCTGCGCCAACCGGATGATTAGCCCTTCAACCTCTTTGCCCGAGGTCATAATCATGTCGGCCATCTCATCCGCGATGATGACAATATAGGGCATAGTTGCCGGAATCTGCGCCGCCTCTTCGCTGTCGGGCTCAAGTCCAAGCTTCTTCCAAATCGCGGGCAGGCCCAGTTCGTTGTAGCTGTCCAGATGCCGTACCCCACAGCGGGCCAGCAAATCGTACCGCTCCTCCATCTTATCGACCGCCCAGGCCAGCACCGCCTCGGCCTTTTTCATGTCGGTGATGACCGGATGCATCAGGTGCGGCACACGCTTGTACGGGCTCAATTCGACCATCTTGGGGTCGATCATCAGTAGCTTCACTTGAGCGGGGGTCCGCGTCATCAGAATCGAGAGAATCAATGCGTTCAAGCAGACGCTCTTCCCAGTTCCGGTCCGGCCCGCGATCAGCAGGTGCGGCATCTTCGCCATGTCGACCACCAGCGGCCGTCCGCTCACATCCTTCCCCAAGAAGATCGGAATCCGCTTCTTCTCTTGCGATTCGGCCGCCGCTTCCAGCAGCTCGCGTAGGCGAACCATCACCTGCCGGTCGTTCGGAACTTCGACCCCAACCGTATTTTTTCCGGGAATCGGCGCCACCACCCGTACACTGGGAACCCGCAACGCGATCGCCAGATCGTCGGCCAACGCCGACACCTTCGACAGCCTCAGCCCCGGCTCAAGCTCCAGCTCGTACTGCGTAATCACCGGCCCCGTGTCAATCTCGACCACCCGAACATTCAGGTGAAATTCCTGAAAGGTTTTTTCCAGCACCGCAGCCGCCCCCCGCGCCCGTTCGGCCAGCAGCTCGAACGGAAATGGCTCGGGGAACTCCAACAACTCTGCTCCGGGTAGCTGATACTCGGTTTTTTTCACAACTACTGGCCGGACCGAAGGTCGAATGCTGATCGGCGGATTGATCCGTAACTGTCCTCGCGTCGGCACGGCTACTGCTGAACCAGCTCCCTCCGCGACGTCACCGACCGTGACAGTAGTCTCCTGCTCTTTGTCAGAGTTCTCGGCCCCCGCCACATTCAAGTGCCCGCCGAAGTCCTCTCCGCCCCCCTCGGCAAACTCTTCCGCGACGACATCCGAGCTTCCATTCGCGATGGGTGCGCCCACCTGCCGCATCGGAGATGGAATCAGTGCCGCACTACCCAGCTCCGCGGTCTCAACGAGCGCGCGCGCCTTCTTGACAGTTTCCGCCCCACGAATCGCGGGCATCACGCCAATCGCCGGTTCAACCTGCTTGCCAACGCCCTCGGGAGACAACACTTCCCTCCGTCGGGCCGTAGCCACCGATGCCATACTCGCCCCATTGTCCAACTGGAGATCGGCCTGGTCAGCCCCCACTCGCTCCGCCGCAGTCACCAACTGTGACTTCCAACTCAACCAGCCGAAACGGGAGGCCACAGACGACGCAGAAGCAGAAACTGTCGGCTCCGTCGTTCGTGCCTGACCCGCCAACTCCCCGCCGCTCAACGCTGGCTCGAGTCCTGTCTGCGGCACCGAGATTTCCCGGCGGCAGTAGGGCTCATCTCGACGCTCCTGTCTCCCAGCCAGAATCACCCGGCGGAACAGCTCGGCTGGCCACACCACCAAATGTCGGGCCAGGGCCACGGTCCAGCGGTCGGCCCACAGCAGCAGCCCTGCCCCCGCCAGACTCCCCAGCAGCCACAACTGCCCCCTTGAATCGAACCGACTTGAGATGGCCGTCCAGACCGCCAGCCCCACCAGACCACCATTCCCTGTCAGGGGTGTGTGCGACCCCACGAGTCCCCAGCCCTGCGCGGCAGCCGATATCGCCAGCACAAACAGCACCCAGCCCACCAGCGGCAGTAAGGGTCGGTCATGCTCGCAACGCAGCAGCCAGCTCAGGGCCAACCCTCCCAATGCCGGGGGCAGGAGCCAGGCCACCAGCCCAAGAGTTCGAAACAGGTTGGCCGCGACCAACGCGCCTACCCGGCCGCACAGATTCTCCACCTCCGCGTGGGCGGGGTAATACCCGTCCGCAGGGGGATCTGCGACATCGTGGCTGAACAGCGACAGGCCAACAAACACCACCAGTGCCAGCAGGGCCAAGGCCAGCAGGTCCACAATCAATCGGCGGCGAAGCATCATGAAGAACCTCCAGCTTCAAGCCTAAGCGAGGTTCCTTACACACACTGCCTCCATCCAGTCACGGGGCCCGGTTTTCCGCAGTGACTTTTGCGGATGTGTCGGTTGTAGTGCCTCGACTGCCCCAAACCATGATCACACTGCCAGCTCACACTCACCATCCGTCGGTCCAGCGGGCCGGGTGGACAAATTTGCAGCCCCGGTCCCAGACCCCTGGCCACTGGATCAATGGTGCCAACGATCGGTAGACTCGCGCCGCGCGAGTCCAATCAAGGCGGTGGCTGGAATTCCCTCCAAGTCGTAACCCAGAGTTCGCGGACGAATATCCTGTGCATGGCCCCAGGTGCTGCGGCGAGCGAGCACTGAAACCGGGCCTAGGAGTCGCCCTTAGGGGGAACGCCGCCCAGCCCCAAACTCCGTCCCAATCCACTTGATCAGCCGATCCCCCACATCGAGTTTGCTTCCCGACCACTCGGCAACTGTACGGTCGGGAGGCACAATCAGTTCGACCTTGGTAGTCAGGCCATTCAGTGCCGTGGGGTCATTCAGCACAATCGCATCGCAATTCTTTGAACGCAGCTTGGCCACTGCGTTTGAACGCGCACCATCGGCCTCGAGCGCAAAACCCACCACAAACCGCCCTCCTTTCTGCCCTGCCAGTCCCGCCAGGATGTCTTCGGTCTCTACCAGTTCCAACCGCAGCCCAGCCCCGGATTTTTTAAGCTTTCCCACCACTCGTTCGCGGGGCCGGTAATCGCAGACCGCCGCTGTCGCAATCAACCCATCGCAGTGCAACCACTCCCCTGCGCAGGCGTCTCGCATCTCCCGCGTGGTTTCGACATCAATCTGCCGGCAGCCCGCCACAGAAGGAAGCGCGACCGGTCCGCAGACTAGAACCACCTCGTGCCCTGCCGCCAAGGCCATCTGGGCGATCGCGTGCCCCATCCGTCCGCTGCTGGCGTTCGTCAGGAACCGCACATCGTCCAGATATTCACGGGTCGGCCCCGCCGTTATCAACAGCTTCATCGTGCGGTCCCTTGGAGCTCCGTTTGCATAGCCTCTGACCGACCAGCTTCTGTCGCCGTGTTTCCCATCCCCCGCCCCACTCGAGGAAACCGCTGGAAACTGTCGTGATAACTCCCCATCGCCGTCCCCAACCGACGCAGATTGTCGCGAGCCACCACCCCTCGAGCGGCGTCCCTCGACCACTGCAGCCACGGGACGAGCAAGGCCAGTCCTATCAAAAATAACCCACTCAGCACCAGCAGCTCCGCGGGTGGTATAGAAGCCAGCCAACGCAACAGGGGCGACAATCGCCCTCTCAGCCCCGCCATTCGATCTCCCGGCTCATCCAGTCACATGGCCCAATCCTGGCTCAACCCCTGTCCTATGTTCCGCGACCAGTCATCACTCAGCACTCCCATCTTGCCGAAACCCACCGGGCAAACTGCCAGCCCTCACACCGGGTCAACTCCACTTCCGCCCCCCCCAACCCGCGCTGTCAAGTCGTAACACCCAATCGCACTCGGCGGACACGATTCCTTCACGACTGCTTTCGGCTGCCTAGGCTAGCCACGCCCCAGCATCGATCGGTCCTGATTCACTAGGACCACTCGACCGCACTCTGCAGAGCAGCACCGGCCAGAGTCATCGTAAGCACCCGTAAGAATGGCAGAGCCCGAGCCGTAAATCACCACGCATCTGATCCTACCTCGGGCCCTCAACCGCTGCTGCCCCCATTCGATTGACAGAAACTCCATATGCTGCTGTGCGATGCTACCGCGACTCCCGGGGAGTTGCAATCGGCCACTTTTTGTGAAAATCCCGCCTTTTCTAACGCGCAGGTTTTCCCAGTCGGCTACGCCCAGTCGGCACCTGCTACACCACTCACCTCCCGCTTAAGGCTCACTTAAGCCCTTGGTCTCTCGCCTCGAATACCTGTGTGGTATTGTGGCCGAGCTGTTGACAGAACAGCCCCTTTGGTGATCGATCCCGGAAAGGAGCTGGTAGGGCGGTTCCAGACTCGTCCAATACTCCTCGCCCAATCATTTCGCCACCGCCCTCTTTAGGACGCCTGTCTGGACCTCCCCCCCCTTCCTCCACCTCCTGAAATTCACTCGCTGGTTGCTTATGAGCATCCCAAAACTCGCCTCGTTGTCCGCGGAAAGGCTCCTTCATACCGTGGGCGTGTGGCTGTTGCTGTCGATGTTCGCTGTGCCTTCGTGGGCGCAACCTTCGGCATCGAGGCCAGCAAGTTCGCCTCGCGCCGGAGCCCCATCCGGGCCAGTACAAAAGCCCGACTCAGCCGCCCGTTCGTTTCGCCTCAGTGATCGCCGCCAGCCCATCGACCCTGGTCCTCTCGCAGCCCGGGGAATCCGTCGTCATGCCAGCAAGCGGTTGATCCTCTTCACAGATGTCATTGACCCGGAAGTCGCTCAACTCCCTCAGCTTGTTGACGCCGCTTACAACAACCTCGTCACTCAACTCGGAGAACTCCCCCCGTCTCGGGAGAGAGACGAATTTCAGGTCACTGGTTACCTCATCCGCAGCCAGCCCCTGTTCCGGGAAGCAGGCCTGCTCCCCGACGACCTCGCCCGGTTCGATCATGGCCGCAACCGCGGCTACGAGTTCTGGCTCAACGAGCAGCCCACCCCCTATTACCGAGCCCACCTGCTGCTACATGAATTCACCCACTGCTACACCACCGTCGTCCGGCACGGACTCCTTCAGACAGGTTGGTATATGGAGGGGATCGCCGAACTGTTCGCGACGCACAATCTCGATAAAGACGGTCAATTTCAGTTCGCCCACATCCCCCAACAGCGCACGCAGTTTCCCGGCCTCGGACGCATCCGCCTGATCGAGGAGGCCCGCCGCGATGGCAATCTCCTCTCACTCACTGAAGTGCAGCAGCAACCTTACGAGCGATTCCTGAAACCCGAGGCTTATGCCTGGTCCTGGGCGCTCTGCCAGTTTCTGACAGGCCATCCCCGGTATCGTGCCCCCTTCCTTGAGGCGTCGCACTCGGTCACAACCGCGGGCACTGATGCCAAACTCCGGCAACTACTCTCAGAGCCCTCATTGGCCCGCGAGTGGGAATGGTTTACCCGCGATCTCTGCCATGGCTATGACCAGATGCTCGCGACGATCAACCCTCCCGACAAACTCCCCAACTCCGTCTCAGACAGCCCCGCCAAGGGGAAGTCGACTCGAGATTCCAATGCCAATGCCGATTCGCAACCTGAAGACGATCGCTCCAACACCCCAGCAGGCAGCCTAATCATTCGGGCCAAAGGCGGCTGGCAATTGACTCCCCTAGACCTCACCACTCAAAGCCCCCTCACACTCGAGGCCTTCGGTCGCTTTCAGTTACAAACAGAACCACAAACCTTGGTCAGCACTGCTGAGGGGGTCAGCATCAGGTATCACGCCGGGCTGCCGCTCGGCCGGCTGGTGGGCCGCATTTGGCCGGACGATCCACAAGTCCCCACCCCTCCTGATTTGGATCTCGGAAGTCGGGCCACCGTGGCCCCCGCAATTTCCGGCAGGTTGTACCTAAGGCTCAATGACGCATGGAATGAGCTGGCCGATAATCAGGGAGAAGTGCGGGTCTCCCCGACGGAGTGACTCCGCCCAGCCATTACGAACCTTCCGAACCCGAAAAAGGTCTGGCAAGTCAGAAAAATCTGTCGCGGCAACGCCAGCCAGAGGTTCATAACAGCCCTGGGACGAAAATGAGACTTGAAACCTCCGCAGAGTAGTGCACAGACGGCCTTCAGCCGCTCGCTCCCTCCCCGCCTCTGCTGCATGACTTGTTCACGTAAGTGGGTGTTGCAGGCCAAGCCACTCCTGGAGCGAGCAGACATCGGGTACTGGCGTGCAGACCAGCGCTTCTATCGCCTGCACCGCAGCGAGGCATCCCGCCAGCGTTGTGACGCACGGCACCCCGTGGGCCACCGCCGCCGAACGGATTTTCCCTTCGTCCGTCCGGGCCCCTTTCCCGCTCGGCGTATTGAAAATCAGCTGGATCTCACCGTTGGCAAGAAAGTCGAGCAGATTCGGGCGCCCTTCCTGCAACTTACGGGTGGTCTCGATCTCGATTCCGGCCTCCCGCAGTACCCGCCCGGTACCCGAAGTCCCCCGCAGTCGAAAGCCCAATCGCTGCAGCGACCGCGCCGCTTCGACAAACGCCTGTTTGTCATTCCCCGCCAGACTGATGAACACAGTGCCCGACGTCGGCAGTGCGTTACCCGCCCCCATCTGACTCTTGGCGAACGCCATCTCGAACCGCCGGTCGATTCCCATCACCTCGCCCGTTGATTTCATCTCAGGTCCTAGGATGATATCCACACCGGCGAATCGTACGAACGGAAACACGCTTTCTTTGACCGACGTGTAAGTCGGCCAGGGCTCGGTCGTGACTCCCTGCTCTTTCAAGGTCACTCCCGCCATCACCTTAGCCGCGATTTTCGGCAATGGCAGTCCGGTCGCCTTGGCAACGAAGGGGCTCGTCCGGCTGGCGCGTGGATTGACTTCGAGTATGTAAACCTGTTGTCGACCTTCAACCTCCTTGACAGCGAACTGGATGTTCATCAGCCCCTTGACTTTGAGGGCCTTCGCCAAGGCATAAGTCGCCTGCCTGATCTCGTCGATGGTGGCCTGCGGCAATGAGTAGGGTGGCAGGGCACAGGCCGAATCGCCCGAGTGAACTCCCGCCTCTTCAACATGCTGCATGATCCCGCCAATGATAGTCATTTCGCCATCGGCCATCGCATCCACGTCGACTTCGCTGGCATCCTCGAGGAACTTGTCAATCAGCACGGGGTGGTCGGGCGAGGCCTCGACGGCTCGCGACATGTACTGCATCAGCGATGACTCGTCGTAACACAGTTCCATGGCGCGTCCCCCCAGCACGTAGCTGGGACGGACCAGAACTGGGTAGCCAATCTGCTGCGCCGCTAGTCGGGCCCCCTCCACCGTGGTGGCCGTCCCGTTCGGGGGCTGGCGCAATCGCAGTCGCTCGATGATCTCCTGAAACCGCTGACGGTCTTCCGCGGCGTCAATCGAGTCGGGCGTGGTTCCGACAATCTTGACCCCCGCCGCCTCAAGCCCGCGGGACAGATTCAGCGGGGTCTGCCCACCGAACTGCACAATCACCCCGTCGGGGTTCAGTCGGTCGCAGATGTTGAGAACATCCTCGGTGGTCAGTGGCTCGAAGAAGAGCAGATCGGAGGTGTCGTAATCGGTCGAGACGGTCTCGGGATTCGAGTTGACCATGATACTTTCGACTCCCAGTTCGCGAAGAGCGAAGGCAGCCTGACAGCAGCAATAGTCGAACTCAATCCCCTGCCCAATCCGATTTGGCCCCCCACCCAGAATCATGATCCGCCGCTTTCCGGGGGGCGCGGGCGGGGGCGACTCGTCCTCCGACTCGTAGGTCGAATAGTAATACGGGGTGTACGCTTCGAACTCGGCAGCACAGGTATCGACCTGCTTGAACACCGCCTCGATGCCGCGCGACTTGCGATAACGCCGGACCTCCATCTCACTGGCGTCCCACCACCACGCCAGCTGCCTGTCGGAGTAGCCCATCCTTTTCGCCCGCCGCAGCAGGTCATCCCCCGCTTGCTCCAACCGATCGACCGCCTCCAGTTCGCTCTCGAATTCGACCAGCTCACGCAGGTGTCGCAGAAACCACCGGTCGATATTTGTCAGTTCGTACACCTGATCGACCGACATCCCCGCCTTAAAAGCGTACCGGATGTAGAAGATCCGCTCGGCGTTCGGAGTCGCCAAGCGGTTCTCGATTTCGTTCATTGGGGGCGACTGCGCGGTCCCCCACAGGTCCTTGACCCCGCCCCCCAGGCCAAAGTGCCCAATCTCAAGCCCACGAATCGCCTTCTGAAGCGACTCTTTAAAGGTCCTCCCAATCGCCATCGTCTCGCCGACGGACTTCATCTGGACCGTCAGTACCGGGTCGGCTTCCGGAAACTTCTCGAAGGTCCAGCGCGGAAACTTGGTCACAACGTAATCGATAGTCGGCTCAAAGCATGCCAGCGTTTCACGAGTGATGTCGTTCGGGATCTCGTCCAGCCGGTACCCTACCGCCAGCTTCGCCGCGATCTTCGCAATCGGAAACCCGGTTGCCTTTGACGCCAACGCGCTCGACCGGCTGACCCGCGGGTTCATCTCGATGACCACCATCCGTCCCGTCTGGGGATGGATGGCGAACTGAACGTTCGAGCCCCCTGTTTCGACACCAATCTCCCGCATGACTGCGATCGTCGCATCCCGCATCCGCTGATACTCGCGGTCGGTCAGCGTCTGGGCCGGGGCGACCGTGATCGAATCCCCCGTGTGCACCCCCATCGGGTCGAGATTTTCAATCGCACAGATGATCACGACGTTGTCCGCCACGTCGCGCATTACTTCCATCTCGTACTCTTTCCATCCAATCACCGACTCTTCCAGCAACACCTCCCCCACCGGGGACATCGCCAGACCACGCGATACCTTGCTCTCAAACTCATCTCGGTTGTACGCAATCCCCCCCCCGGCCCCGCCCAGCGTGAAGCTCGCCCGTATGATCACCGGCAACCCCAACTCCTTCACGGCGTGCCGGGCTTCGTCCAGACTGTGTACCGTCCGACTCCGCGGCACATCCAGGCCAATCTTCAGCATCGCCTGCTTGAACGAGTCCCGCCCCTCCGCCTTCTCAATAACCTCTTGGCGGGCACCAATCAGCTCGCAGCCGTATTTTTCCAGAATCCCTCGCCGGGCCAGTTCCATAGCCGTGTTCAGCCCGGTCTGCCCCCCTAGCGTGGGCAAGACTGCGTCCGGCCGCTCACGGGCGATGATCCGCTCAACAAACTGCCAGGTGATCGGTTCGATGTATGTCCGCAACGCAGTCTCGGGATCAGTCATGATGGTCGCTGGATTCGAATTCACCAGCACCACCTCGTAGCCCTCCTCCCGCAACGCCTTGCAAGCCTGCGTGCCCGAGTAGTCAAACTCGCACGCCTGCCCGATCACAATCGGGCCAGAGCCAATGATCAGAATCTTGTGAATGTCGGTTCGGCGCGGCACGTCTGATGTTTCGCTGCTAAGGTTCGCGGAAGTCTCACCCAGCGCGCAACAAGCCCTCGGATAGACTCGGCTGGTGGCGGCCTGAGATTGCTCCCACCCTGCCGAAGTCTCGCCGATTCCCCGGGAACCTGCTCCAACCATCGGGGTTGAGGCAGATCGTCCGAGATGGCCCGGAAAGCGCGCAAAACTGAGGCAGATTAGCATCTTTTTCCACAGTCCGAAAGCCACCCCCCCCATTGTGTCAGTCCGGGTGCGCCCAGATTCCATCATGAGGCTAACCTCTTGCGGGCAATTGACTTGCCCAGAATGCCTCCCATTGATTGTTGTCATGCAGGTTCGCCAGGGCGGCGACCTGTTCCGCAGAGCGGCGATTCCAGCGCTGCCCCGACCGCTTGAGACGCGTTGTGCTGGTCTTGCAGCTGGACTCCGTCGGTCCCGAGCCAATTT
>Ga0315905_10002010_pt1 | contig 21535 bp, 22 predicted proteins | sample LakEriMetagenome_5_FD_203522 | JGI IMG/M metagenome (GOLD analysis project Ga0315905, IMG submission 203522) | Freshwater fungal communities from buoy surface, Lake Erie, Ohio, United States - Buoy 4 MA121 | ecosystem: Environmental > Aquatic > Freshwater > Lake | place: USA: Lake Erie, Ohio...
AATCAAAAATGATTAAGTAAATTGTAGGTTGGGTTGAGGCCAGGAAACCCAACATTATGAAATCAAAAATGATTAAGTAAATTGTAGGTTGGGTTGAGGACAGGAAACCCAACATTATGAAATCAAAAATGATTAAGTAAATTGTAGGTTGGGTTGACGCCAGGAAACCCAACATTATGAAATCAAAAATGATTAAGTAGTGATGCAAAATAAATTACAGCAAGTTCAGCTTGAGTGAGGTACACCTTGTGCGGGCAAGACTTGTACTGAGCAGTTCGACAAGTGTTACAGTGAGCTTGTCGAACTGCTCACTGTAACACTTGCCGAAGTATTTGTACTGAGCTTGCCGAAGTATGCCCGTACCACAAAAGTTTTATTATTAATATCTGTACTTCATAATATCGGAAACTGCTGTATATATAGGAATCCGGTTTGATTGCGTGAATTTACTTGTGTGGTCAGGGAACACAGGAAGAAAGACAGAATTGATACCTACTAATTCTTGTATGGCTACGCCACGCAAGCTATCAAAAATCAAATAGGAGTCCTATATAACTGATCATTCTATGGGAAAACCAGGGATAATTGTATCAATTTCCTCCATTATTTGTAAAGTTTCTGTTAAAGCAATGACAATTTTTTGATAGTGGTTAATTTCCTCTATAGATAATTCTCGTTTGGCGTTTTTTCTGTCTTTTAGCCATTTATCTAATACCTGATATCCACCAATCTTAAATTCCCAGATATGGGGGAGAATATCGGTAAAATAACTCTGTTTATTGATATAAACCCTTTGCAATTCTGAATTATAAGTAACTTCAGTAACTTGATTATCTCCTATTCCTTGATAGGTGGTAATTAAATAATTGAATATATCCGATTTCATTAAATGTAAATTAACTAATTCTTCTCCTGTAATAGCTAATTCGGTAAACAAGTTTTCATTACTGGTTAAAGGAAGACGGGGAAAATCTATTTTTAAAAACTCAGCGTAGCGAGTGCGATAAGTAGGACTATGAAATATTGCATAAGCATAGTAAAATATTTCTTCTGGAGTGGGTATTTTACCCAGTTTAGTTTTGATAGCTTCTAAGAATTTTGGAGATAAATTAGGAGTTTTTTCCAGGAAAAGGTTAGTTTGTTGATTTTCTGTATTTGGATAAGTGTAGAGAGGAAAAACATAAGTTAATTCTCTACTTTTCAATGATACAATACAACGTTCTGTTAAAATTTCTGAACAAAATATATGATAAAAACCTGGTTCAACTTGTTGACGACATGAAAGTAAAGCAATATTATTACCTTTTAATAAATGTGCCATTAATTCCTTACGACTATCTCCTCTTTCAATAATCTTAGGATTATAATAAACCCAGCGATTATCAAATGGCCGATAAGCATATAATAATACATTTGATTCAATTTCATTTTCTTGGATATCTAACTTAGCTTTTTCTAAAGTCCAATATTCTGTATCTTTGATATTATACTTTTGTTTTAATTCTTCTAAGTTAGTATTTATTGCAATATCGCTAAACCTATTTATTAGGTTTTCTCTATCATAATCAACACATAAATTATCCCTTCTCGTTTGTGAACCAGCAGCATAAATTGGAAAGATATCAGTAATACTTAACTCTCTTTTATATTCATCTTCATAATCAAGATTTTTCGGTGCAAAAAAGTAATTAGGTGCTGTTGGTTGTATCTCTATCCAATCAACATTATCTAAACTTGCAGACTCTAAAAAATTATATTTATCCTCACGACTTCCCCATAAATCATAATATAATACCTTAGCCATTTCCTTAATCCCATTTCTGGATTTATAAGCAGTAGAACCATAATCAGGGTTACTTTTTTCACGCACAGCAATTAAAATTGCTACACCTTGCTGAATATCAAAAACATTTTGATCAATATTACCATCTGGAGTAGTTTCTTTTAATAAAGAATTACCATGTAAATCCATAATATATAAAGTATCAAAATATTTTAATAATTCCTCCCTCATTCCTCGATGAATTAAACCATTAAGATAGGAATGATTAGTAATAAAACCAATAATACCCGCATTATGACTATTATTTTCTATTTGATATTGAGCAAATCTAATAAATTTGATATAATCATCATCCAAAGGTTGAATATTTTTCTCCCCTTCTAATCTTACCCTACCTTTATATAATTCTAAAAGTTCCCCAATATGGGTTAATTCTGTAATAGTTTTACCTGCTTTACCAGGTTTATAAATTCTATTCCACACTGAACCAGTATATTCCACATCTGCTAAATATTTTTCATCTTGATTTAAGATTCTTTTGCGTTTACTAGCATTTTCAGAACTGACAGAATAGGGAGGATTTCCTAATACTACAGTAATGGGAATTTCTGTTTTTACCTTTGCTGCTTGACTGGATTCTTCCGCGATAATTTGGGTAATACCAGAGATTAAATCACCTTGTTTTATTCCTTCTTCCAACGCATTAGTTAAATAGATTTTTAATCTTTCATTTGGTGCAAATTTATATTGTAAATATCCCAATAATACACCTATTTTTAAATGTGCTATGGTATAAGGAGTCATTAATAACTCAAAACCAAAAAGACGATTTAAAAGTTCTGTATCTCTTAATAAATTTTCCCAACTACGAACATCATATTTAGCAAAATTATCACGAATTTGTTGAATAACTGCATATAAAAATGTTCCTGTTCCTGTTGCGGGGTCAAGAATTGTTACTCTTCTATTTCCTAAACCATATTCTAAATCAAAGATTTTTCTATCTACTAAAATATCATTCACAGCACGCACAATAAATTTAACCACAGGTTCAGGAGTATAATAAACTCCGCGACTTTTTCTTAATGATGCTTGATAAGCTGCTAAAAATGTTTCATAAAAGTGAATTACAGGATCTTCTGTGCGCGTTTCTTGACCAAAATTTTCTAAAATATTGGTCATATCTATTCTGTTAAATAAATCAATTAAATTTTCAATTGATTTGTGAATTTTACTAACGCTACCAGTTCCTAAAACTAAATCAAATAAACCTTTTAAAAAAGGGATTCTATCACTAATATAAATACTAGCTGTAGTGCGATTAAATGCAAATTCTTCAGGGTTTTGTGTATGACCGATTTTCGCAGTAAATAACCCATAAGCAATAGTTTGGGCGTACATATCTGCAAATTTATCATTATCTATATCTAACAATAGTAATTTTTTAAATGTTTCTTTGAGGCTATTTAATTCTTCTGTAGGATCTTCTATGACTAAAGATGATTCAATAGCATTTCTAATAGTTTTAGTATAAGCGGCCATTTCCTTAGCTAAATCATAGTAATTATTAATATCTTTAGCTTTTTGATTTAGAAATGATTGTAATAATTCTGTGATAGGTTTTAAATCATCAACTAGAGTAATTTCTCCTTCTTCTAAAGTAGCTAATTCAGCGATTTTTTCACATTCTCCATCTACATACCAACGGAATTGTAGGTAATTAGTTAAGATGAAGTTATAACCTATATTTGATTCCAAATAACGTTTAATTTGCTGTTCATTTTGTTTGTCTAATTTAGTAATGTTGATATTAATATCTTTAGCTTCTATATATCCCACAACACGCTCATTTTTTCTGATAGTTAAATCAGGTATTCCTGCTTGATTACCTTTTTCTTCTACTATAGTATTAATGCCAATTTCTAAACCTTCTATTAAACTTTGTAAACTAGAGTAATGACTGCGTTCTCCACCATGTTTAATATTCCTTTGTAGGTTTTGGATGTAGTTATTAAACTTATTCATAGTTGTGGGTTTTTAGATTATTAAATGTTCAGAATAGCATATATTTTTGAAAATTGCATTGATAAAAATAAAATTTTATTAATCTTAGTAAAAAATTACAATTATAGATTTTAGTATATATAGAAATCCTCTTTGATTTACAAACATTTAGAGATTAAGATCCCGACTTCTTAAAGAAGTCTGGGATCTGAAGTATAGCGATTTTTATAATTAAATACAATTGCTGCAAGATAGTTCTTCCTTATCGGAATCAAGTATACCAAATTCCCCAGCACAAGTCAATACTCTTAACTCTTAAAATGCGAAATTTTTTCTTTTTCATGAATAGGAATGATTAAAATCTTGTGGTCTGGGCATCTTGGCCGCCAAAGTTGCTAGCATTCCCAGAAAAAAGAACAAAAGTAGGCGTAATTCATGAATTACCCTTGGTAAAAATAAGGTTTGTAGGCACATCTTACCTAAGTCCCAATCTACTTATTTAAGAAGTGATTTGACATATTCCCTAAAAATAGGAGACAAATGAAACAGAGTTTTATCTGCCTTGGTTTTGATGATGAGATAGCGTTGTTGTAGAGATTGTAGTCCATTAATAAATTCAATAGATGATAAATTCAGGGACTGTTTTAAACTTTCTCGAACCACGGGGTTTTCAATTTTGCTTAGTTCTAAAACGAGTTGCTTTTCCACAGATGACAATCGATCAAATGATTGTTTAAACCGCCTTTTCATCTGACTAGTAATGATTAACTTATTCTCGGCTAAAAATTCAGCAATATTCGCATCAAAACAGTCTTTTATTAAAGCAGCAATATCTTTTAAGTATTGGGGATTACCTTGATATAATTTAATCAGATTCAGCCAATTATCTTCATCTTTTAACCCCATATTTTCCAGAATTTCTCTGTTATTTATTCCTAACAATTCCAGGCATTGAAAGGGGTACAATTCTTTGTCTAAGCATTGCATTTCTGGACATTTTTCCTGACTGATTAAAATGATCTGGCTTTGATGATAGGTTTCCCTGATTGCTTGGAAAAATGTTTGATAGTTGCGATATTCCGGTCGGTATTCGCCAGCCAATTCACCAGGTATAAAAAGATTTTGCACATCATCTATAACAATTAAGCATTTTTGATGCTGGAAAAGATCCAAGAGTTGTTGAAATTGTTCATGTAATGTTTCCTGGAGTTGCTGTTTGCAGCATTTCAACAAATCACTAATCAGTAAATCAAGACTTTTAGGAAAAGTTAAGTTTCTCCAAATAATGATTTCAAAATGTTGATAATTCAGGTCAATTAATTTTTTTACTAGGGTAGTTTTACCAATACCAGGTAGGCCTAAAACTGAAATGAGACGGCTATTTTGCTTGAGTAGCCAACAGCAAAGGATTTCTAGTTCAGATTCTCGGTTGTAAAACTCGAAGATTTGAGGCGCGGTGCTTAAATCGTGATAAGTTAGTTCTTGCTCATTTCTTTGGCATTTATGATTTGCCGCATAGGGATAGTTGCAAATATTAAAACTATTATTACTTTGATTATTATTACTTTGATGATGATTTTGTATAATAACTGGTAATTCAGTGAGTCTAAATCTTTCAATCGTAGAACAAAAATTAGATTTTTTTATATCCTCACTCAAGACAGATGATAAAAGTTGCCAGAGTTCTGCCCCCACATCACTTACATAATTCTTATTAAAATTGCACTGCTGGGCAATATCATCATAGGTTTGTCTTTGCCATGTTCCCACCACCACAGCCCTTTGCACATCATCCAGATGTTTTCCTGTGTGTTCAACTACCAGCCGATCTACAAATTGTAAAATTTCGTTTACATTCATGAAAACTATACATACTAAGGGTTGTAAGTATTGTAGCAAAAGTTGACCCGATTTTTTCTAATTTTTTCCGTTTTTTTCTTCTAAAATTATTTCACAAAAGAGACGTTTAAATCCGTATTTTTCTGGGTTGTTAAAATCCACAATTAAAGTAAAAGTATAAAGTATCAAATAAAAATTCCCTATCTGCACTAAAACAACAATGAGTCACGTCAATTTTTACCTCCTGCAAAGGTTGGGAACTATGACCACCTTGTTTTGTTGCCTGATTCCGGGCTTGGCTTTAGCTCAGAGTTATTCTAGCGATGGGTATAATATTGAAGCCTTAGCCCAAACCAACCAATCAGACCCAAACATAATCCAGCCTGGGAATCTATCTATTTCTGATGATACCTCAGTTTTACCTGTTTTCTCTAACATTGAGACACAAACAACAAAAAATGATTCAGTTCCCACGGTGTTGGCTCAGAAAAATGTTGTGAATGATGAAAATACCTTACCTGGCAAAACAACAACACCAGCAGTCTCCCCGACTCCAGGAGAACTGGATAGGCAAATTCAAGACTTACAGAAACGGCTACAGGTCTTAGAGAACAACATTCCTGAGTTTATTTGGACTTCTTCCCCTGGTGATAGTTTTGACGTACCGAGCGCCTATGGTGCTTCTTTTGGAAATATGGGCATTGGCGCTGGTTTTCAGAGTCGGACTCGTTTTACCCAGACTGCTGATGGTGGTATGGGGATAACTTTTGGTTTAGGTGATCCCGATCATACCATTGGTTTTGATGTCGGTATTAATATCAACGATTTAGGTATTAATAGCAATGAAACCTTTGGTGAGAGGGGTAGTTTTTCCTTTAAGTTGCATCGGGTTTTACCGGGGAATTTTAGGGCTGCTGTAGGGCTGGAAAATTCTTTAGTTTGGGGTGCTACTGATACCGATACTAGTCTTTATGGCGTTGTCAGCAAGGTTGTAAAACTCAAGCAGAGCAAGTTTGACCCCTTTAGTCGGCTGTATCTTAATGCTGGGCTTGGTAATGGACGGTTTCGCACGGAGAGTCAAATTTTTAATAATACTGATTCCATGGGTGTTTTTGGTAGTGCTGGTTTGAGGGTAATTGACCAGATGAATGTTTTTACTGAATGGACTGGTCAGGATTTAAATGTAGGGCTGTCTATCGCACCTTTTGCGAATATACCCATTGTAATTACTCCTGCGGCTATTGACATCACGGGTAGTGCGGGAGACGGTGTGAGACTTGGTATTAGCATAGGCTACGGATTTCAATTTTAAAATTGGCAACTTTTGTAATTCATAAAAAGGTGATGATCATGAAATTTTCTTTCCGGGAACAAAAAATTAATTTTACAATGGTTTTATTTCTAAGTCCATTATTTGCTACTACTCTTTTGAGTAAGCCTGTACTAGCACAGCAAACGTCTCAATCGGATAAATTTGTAGCTACTATAAACTATCTAAATATCAGCAATGGTGTGATTAGTCTTCCTCCAAGTGTATCATTATCATTTCCTCCTTTACAAAATTCATTTGATTCTTTTGAGAAAGCTTATCAATGGGCAGATGTAGAGATTATCAAACTAAAGCAAATACGTTTTAATTTCTTTGTAAGGGGTTCAGTTACTAACACTAGAACTGGTGTATCTACTGATGTATCTACTGGTAAATCTTTAAAGCTTGCTCAAGGAAAGGATTATAAATTAGTAAAAAGTTTTCAACAAATAAGTGAAAATATTGATACTTTTACTAAAGATTTTGAACAGGTGGCAGTGGCAGATGTTTTATCTACTTTAATATCACCCAATAAGCAGGTAAATATAACTGAGATTAATAATCTGACGAAGGCGGTTAATAATTTAAGAAAATCTACATATATTGTAGGAGAGGATATGAAAAATATTTCTAAACAAGTTTCCTCTGAAGAAGACTTAATTGCTGTAAAAGATATGGTAAAATCTATTGAAACAGCAACGCTTTTATTAGAAAATCTCACCCCTCAACTTAACCAGATTCGCTTGGCAATTTCCACAAGTGATTAGACTAGACTATCTAATTCTTTTTTGAGATTGTCAATAAATTACAGCAGATTACCATAAGGTTGAGGTACAATTTTAACAGGCAAAAGTTGTACTGAGCTTGGCCGTTGTATGCCCGCACCACAATGTTTTTATCATTAATATCTGTACCTCAGAATATCGGTAACTGCTGTAATAAGTCAAGTACAGTTTTATAAATTTTAACTTAATCATGCTTATCTAACCAATTTTGTAGATCTTCTACAGTATCTAAATCAAATATTGCCTCTGCTAACACTTCAATTACCTCGATATTTAAACTTTTCACCCGGTTTTCTAATTCCATATCAATATTTCCTACTTTTCTCTTAATTTGACGGACAATTAAATCTTTTTCCTTGACAATTGCTTCTTGACGATTTAGTAAAATTAATAAACCATACCAATACCTCCCTTTGCTTTGTAAGTGGAATTACAATAGGGATATGAGGCATACATAACTTTATTAAGTCAGTATAACTATTGAACCTTAAAAATATTTACGTGAGTAAAATAACACGATTATATATATCAATGTATTTTCTCAATATTTTGTAACATACAGCAGTTCTTCTGATTTCTACGTGTTATCTCTCTCTAGAGTGGTTCTTTTTTCTATAGTTTATGATACTTATTACTAAATAAAACACCTTCAAAATTACGGTTTACCAGATTCATCAGTTGCTAGACTCAGATAAGCTAGTAAAGAAGATCCTTAAAAACTGAGTAAATATTCTCAACAGACTAACTACGTTATAACTGAATTATGTTTGATGCACTATCTGACCGTTTAGAGTCCGCCTGGAAAAAACTGCGAGGACAGGATAAAATATCAAAATCCAACATTCAAGACGCTTTACGGGAAGTGCGTCGGGCTTTGTTGGAAGCAGATGTTAATCTTCAAGTCGTTAAAGATTTTATTAGCGAAGTTGAAACCAAAGCACAAGGGGCTGAAGTTATCAGCGGTGTGCGTCCTGACCAACAATTCATCAAAATTGTTTATGATGAACTGGTGCGGGTCATGGGAGAGGAAAATGTTCCCTTAGCAGAAGTTACAGGGAAAACCACCGTTGTGTTAATGGCTGGTTTACAAGGGACCGGGAAAACCACAGCCACAGCCAAATTAGCCTTACATTTACGCAAACAAGAGCGTAGTTGCTTATTAGTGGCTACGGATATTTATCGTCCCGCAGCAATTGATCAATTAATCACTCTGGGTAAGCAAATTGACGTACCAGTTTTTGAACTGGGAATTGAGGCGGACCCCGTAGAAATTGCCCGTCAGGGTGTGGAACGCGCCAGAACAGAAGGCATAAATACAGTAATTATTGATACTGCTGGACGGTTGCAAATAGACGAAGGGATGATGGCGGAATTAGCCCGCATTAAACAGGTAGTTGAACCTGACGAAACCTTGCTGGTTGTGGACTCCATGACCGGGCAAGAGGCGGCAAATCTAACGCGCACCTTCCATGATCAAATTGGCATTACAGGGGCAATCCTGACGAAAATGGATGGGGATAGCCGAGGTGGTGCAGCGTTATCTGTGCGGCAAATTTCCGGTGCGCCGATTAAATTTGTGGGTGTGGGGGAAAAAGTCGAGGCCTTGCAGCCATTTTACCCGGAACGCATGGCTTCGCGGATTTTGGGCATGGGGGATGTTCTCACCCTAGTAGAAAAAGCCCAAGAAGAGATAGATTTGGCAGACGCGGAGAAAATGCAGGAGAAAATCCTGTCAGCGAAATTTGATTTTACTGACTTTCTCAAGCAAATGCGGTTGTTGAAGAATATGGGGTCATTAGGTGGAATCATGAAGATGATTCCGGGTATGAATAAGCTTTCCGATGACCAGTTGAAGCAGGGAGAAACCCAGCTAAAACGCTGTGAAGCCATGATCAATTCCATGACTGGAAAAGAGAGACGTAATCCAGATTTATTATCTAGTTCTCCCAGTCGGAGAAAGAGAATAGCGGCTGGTTCTGGATACAGGGAAGCGGATGTAAGCAAACTAGTGGCGGACTTTCAAAAAATGCGATCGCTCATGCAGCAAATGGGACAAGGGGGTATTCCCGGTATGCCAGGAATGTTTGGGGGTGGAAATCCTTTAGCCGCAGGAAATCGTCCTTCACCAGGCTGGCGCGGTTATCCCGGTGGCGCACCACCAGCGAAGAAAAAGAAAGAGAAAAAGAAAAAAGGCTTTGGCACTCTTTAAAATTTAAGCACAAAATCCCGGATTTTTTCCATAAATTCGGGACTTGCCAAAGGCAATAACTACGGAGTTTGTCTAGAGTCTCAAAAAAACGCAATGCGATCGCAAATCACCATATAATTACTATTATTACTATAATTGTTGATATATTCATCAGTGCCACTGCTTGTGTTCAAAACTTTATTTACCCTTGGTAAAATGGAGATTTAGATATGGTACAGCAACTTATACCACCAGAAATCAAACCAGAAATCATCTACCCTGATAGTGATGGCAACCCTATGTCTGATAATACTAAACAATATGAATGGATTGTTAAAATTAAGGAAAATTTAGAAATACTATTCGCCCCAAACGATGATGTATTTATAGCTGGTGATTTACTTTGGTATCCTGTAGAAGGAAGTGTAAAAACCCGACAAGCACCTGATGTTATGGTGGTGTTTGGAAGACCCAAAGGTGATAGAGGTTCTTATAAACAATGGCAAGAAAATAATATTCCTCCCCAAGTGGTATTTGAAATCCTTTCTCCAGGAAATACTACCAAAGAAATGGCCAAAAAAATCCTCTTTTATCAGCGTTATGGAGTAGAAGAGTATTATATATATAATCCAGACACAATTGAATTAACAGGATTTATTCTTGAACAAGAATGTTTAGAGGCAATTGAGGATATTAATAATTGGGTCAGCCCGCGTTTAGACATACGTTTTAAACTCACAGCAGATAACTTAGAAATTTATTATCCTCATGGCGGTAAGTTTCTCACATCTGTGGAATTAAATCAATCTGTCGAAGAAGAAAAAGAACGTGCCGACAAAGAAAAACAACGTGCTGAACAAGAAAAAGAACGTGCCAAGCAAGAACAACAGCGTGCTGAACAAGAAAAACAACGTGCTGAACAAGAAAAACAACGTGCCGACCAAGAACAACAGCGTGCCGACCAAGAACAAAAAAATTATCAAGACCTATTAGCAAAATTAGCAGCTAAAGGTATTGATCTCAATAATCTCTAAAAATTAGAATTATATCCCCAAATTCTCAAAGAAGTCGGGGATATGAAAACTGCACCAACTAACACCACCAACTAACACCAAATGCGACCACGACGGAAAGGTTTATCAGGTTCAGTGTGTTGGGATTTTTAGAATATATAATAGCAAATCCTCAAGGAGCAACATATATGACTACAATTCAGGTTAAAAGCTTCACCCTAGAAGAATATCACGAACTCATCGAAATTGGCTTTTTAAAAGAAGATGATCACATTCAATTAATTAACGGAGAATTGGTAGAAATGGTATCAAAAGGTACGGCACATGAAACTTGTTTAAGAAAGCTATTAAAGGAACTTCCAAAACTTATAGAAGATAGAGCAATTCTGCAATCTCAAGCCCCTGTTAGTATACCACCCAAAAGCGAACCAGAACCAGATTTTGCCATTGTCAAAAACCGTGATGATGATTATTTTTCATCTCACCCACAAGGGACAGATATATTGTTAGTCATAGAAGTTGCAGATTCTTCCATAGACTATGACCAAAAAGTGAAAATACCTCTTTATGCGAAAGCGGGAATACCTGATTATTGGATATTTAATTTATTAGATAATTGCTTGGAATGTTACAGTGAACCATATCAAAATAAACAGGGGATATTTGGGTATACAAATAAGCGAATTGTTTTACCTACTCAGGTGATATCTTTACCTTGGTTTACTGATTTACAGCTTGATTTAAGCAAAGTGTTTCCTGTGTATTAATGAATATCCCCAACTTCTCAAAGAAGTCGGAGATATGAAAACCGCACCAACTAACACCACCAACTAACACCAAATTCGACCACGACGGAAAGGTTTATCAGGTTCAGTTTGTTGGGCTTTTTGTCTAGCCATTTCCTGTGACCAAAAACCATAATCTTCCAAGCCAGTAGATAACAATTTGCGTTCAATTTCTTGTGACTGTTGAGGTTCTGGTTGACTCGAATTTGCGGGGGTTTTCTTTTGTTTACTCATAACTTTGATAACTCCTAAATTACACAACTGCAAGAAGATTTAATTTGCTGATAACTACGATTTTGAAATGCAGCGGGGTCATTATAATTAGCACCATGTAATAAGTCCATACGAATGCTAACTAAGTCCTCAACTCTACCATGAATGACATCCACAGAACGATGAGGATAAATAATATCTGGTCTTTTTACCGGAGGGGAAAGTTTGGGTAATTTCATAATCAATTTTAGATTGTAGGTTGGGTTGACGTATGTTACCCAACATTAAAAAACTCAACATGATCAAGACTTTGTTGGGTTGCGCTGTCGCTTAACCCAACCTACCAATATTATATTAATAAGGAGTAGACCAAGAACGGACTTCGCCCAAGGTGACAGGAATAATATCACTCACATCAATTGTAAACCGGAATAGCTTCTTGGCACGACGGCTATTTTCAGGATCAAAGAACTTCAATTTTACATCCCAACAGTCACTATCTAAACGACAGAAAGGACTTTTTTCTACAGTAATACTATCCAATTCCATACCTGTAGCCACAGCTTCCGCAAAGGTAGAAGCCGCTTGAAAAGCATTCGTAGAGGCAAAATTTAACGCCCTATCTTGGGAAGTTGTTCCCAAGTTGCGTAAATCATAATAAATACGGCTAAGGAAACTACCCAAAGTCCGACGAATAGAACCTTCTTGGGCTTCTGTCGCTTGTGCTTGGACTGTGCGAATAGCAGCCTGAACTAAAGTATTCACTTTCCAACCATAAAGTCCGCGAGTGTTGGGAACTTCAATTACTGGCACAACTTGACCAGAAAATAGTTTCACACTGCGTCCTGATAAAATACCCGGAATACTGACTCTCTCTACATAATTCTCGCTGTCTTCTGCTTGAATTTGTCCCGATAATAATTGTTGTAAAATAGCATAGACATCTCTGGCAAAAGCACCACCTGGTTCAATTGCATAGACAGGAGTTAATTCTAAATTCAATGTCCAAATTAAAGACTTAGCCTCAGAAAGATTATCTCCTAAATAATCTACCATCTGCCGCGCATCATAAGGATTAGCGGGAATCGCTGTTCCGTCTATTTGCACTCCCGGCATTAATTGTTTAAAAGAGTCTCTTCTGGCTTCTGAACCAAAATCGTAACCCAGTGTACCTAAAGCATACACTAAGTTAACTTGAGCGAGGTCGCTGGGCGCTTGGCTGGCAGTAATGTAATTAGATGTACGATTTGACATGGTAGTAGATTGAGAATTGGATGAATTTGTGAAAGGTGCGGAAGTTGTCACAGCAGGAACGACTGGGAAAAATTCAGGGGGTATAAATTCCTCCGGGTTGGGTTCGGGTTCAGCACTCTTTGTAATCTCTGCACAACCGCAACCAGCAGCTTCAACGCTGTCAACGGTTTCTACTGTATCTAATTCTTCGGACATTGTTCCTCCTGTAAAATATGCCAATGCACCAGAAATATTTAATTTGCCTAATAAACAACGACTAATATCGTCTGTATCCTTGGTTGTGCAAGGTATAGCAGTTTCTAATAAAACCCTTCTCACCTTAGCGGGGTCGGGTGTTTCACCACGTTGAACTTGCAGACTTAGGAGTAAAGCAGCGACACCGGAAACAATGGGAGTAGCAAAGCTAGTACCACTGAGTTTTTGTGTCCCTCCCCCCGGTTTTGCCCCTAAGATGTTTTCTCCCGGTGCAAGAATGCCTTGGTTTTGATATTTTTCCCCCCAGTTACTAAAGTCTATGGGTTTACCTTGGTCATTCATTGCCCCTACTGCTAATACGGTGGGTAAAGAGGCGGGAACGTGCAAACATTCGCAACCATCATTACCAGCAGCAGCCACAATTAAAACATTGTGATCTTTACATAGTTGCACAGCCCTATCTAACCAGCCTTCTGCTTCACCATTATCAGTGAGTTGTCCAGCACTGACATTGATAATATGCGCTCCAGCATTGACGGCTTGTTCTATGGCACGAGCTAAATCTAGTTGGGAAAGTTTCCTATTATTGTCACCAAAAATAGGGACAATTAACCCTCGACATTGGGGAGCTATTCCCCGTAATTCTGAGGAATTATGTTGACCAAATATGATGCTTGCGACATGAGTTCCATGTCCAGACATAGATCCATTAGCAGTAGCTTCTCCTTGGATAAGTGTTGGCAATCTTGTTAAATTTGCTGCATTAAAGCAATCATGAGATTGATCAACTAATCCGTCGAGTACGGCTACACATATTTGTGAATCACCCCGTGTCAAGTTCCATAATTCCTGGATTTCCGTTTTAATTGAGGATTTTGGCATTTAATTTGCTAATTATCTGCTTAAATAACTCTTTTTTGTCCATACGCCATAACTATTCATTTGATTTTGTGGTGTCTTATTACGATTTTGCTTGTAGAACACAAAAGTAATTGTTTACTATTTCGGTTGAAATGTCAACTCAATTTACATATTTTTACATATATAATTTTTTCTTATGTCAAAAAAAAAACGGTTTTACTAACTGTTAATTTTCTCCTTTGCTGTGGATAAAAATCAGTATTTAAAAGTACTTGACAGCATGAGGTAGTGATTTCTGCTTTACGGAAATATCAAGTAAACAGGAATGTCAACAGCCCTAATCTACTATAAGTAATTTTTATGAATAAGGTCTTGCATTGAATCATAATTGGCTGTACTATGAGAATCAAGGTAGCTTCACTTAGCCTACTGATTAGTAATTGCACTTTTTATCGTCCGATGATAGTCAGTTGCATTGATTATTCTTAAAAATTCACATTAGTTAACACTAAAACTCTACCTCTCCCTAACCCTCTCCTAAGAGGAGAGGGAACAGGAAAAAACTTGAGAATTTAAAGAGTTTAAAGCCTCTCTCCTACAAGGAGAGAGGTTTGGAGAGAGGTTTTATATAAAGCTTCTGGTGAATCACAACTCGTTAAATTACCCTTCAACACTAATTTAACGCCTTCACCAAACCAGTCTTCTTCATAATGAAGAAGTTAAACGAACAAACAAAAAGGAAAACACACCATGACTAAGAAGAACATCCGCCCCCAACAAGTTGCTCCCGTAGAACGCGAAACCATCTCTACTTCTAAGGATCAAAGCGGTCAGGTTACAGCCCTTGTGTTGTGTGATATTCAAACCAGAGAATGTACTCCTTTTGCGGGCGACGACGCGGAGTAAGTCACCCCATTCTACCACTCACCTCAAAAAAGGTCAAAAGTCTGTTTCTACATCCCTTGGCGCACGGTTCGCCTCGATGAATTGACGGACAACCCTTGTCAGTTCGAGGAGAACGGGGGTGGTGAATTAAGATACCTCTCCCTAACCCTCTCCTAAGAGGAGAGGGAACAGGAAAAAACTTGAGAATTTAAAGAGTTTAAAGCCTCTTTCCTACAGGGAAACAGGTTTTATATAAAGCTTCTGGTGAATCACAACTCGTTAAATTACCCTTCAACGCCAATTTAACGCCTTCACCAAACCAGTCTTCTTCATAATGAAGAAGTTAAACGAACAAACAAAAAGGAAAACACACCATGACTAAGAAAAACATCCGCCCCCAACAAGTTGCTCCCGTAGAACGGGAAACCATCTCTACCGCTAAGGATCAAAGCGGGCAGGTTACAGCCCAATGGCTTGGCTTGACTAATCCGAATCCTTTTGCGGGCGACGACGCGGAGTAAGTCACCCCATTCTACCACTCACCTCAAAAAAGGTCAAAAGTCTGTTTCTACATCCCTTGGCGCACGGTTCGCCTCGATGAATTGACGTACAACCTCTGTCAGTTCGGGGGTTTCTGATACCTGGCACGGGGGAGGTGGAAAACTGGACTTAGATTTTTTGGGGTTGGTGGTTGAACCCTGATTTGTGAGATGAACCCCAGCCAACAGCTTACTACCCCAGTGGTATTGGGTTGGGGTCTTCTCCTTGGGTTTATACTTTTGGCAGAAGCCTTTATACTTTCTGGCACATTCTTCTAAGCTGTTTCCTAGCCGCAGAAATGCTGGATGCCATTGAGTTAAACCATCATCGGTTAAGCGTTCATAACTGCCATAATTGCTGAAGTCATAGAAAAAACTCTGGCGCATTTTGGCAGCTTTAGGATTAGCGTGAATGTAGCGTAAAGTATTTAATGCTCTGTCTCTATCTGAAGCAGGAAATCCATCACAGTAATATCGTTTCTCCCAAAAATGTCCCGTTCTTCTTAACATCCGATTGAAACACATCGCCGTGTACCAATTCAGGAAGTGCATAATTTTGGGTAACTCTTCTGGCTGTTTAGGTGCAATCAAATAATGAACATGATTTGACATAATGCACAAAGCATAAAGCTGGAAATTGTATTTATCCAAAGCCTTTTTTATCGCATAAAGAAACACTTCCCGACATTCACGCCGTGATAATTTAAATTCACGGTTATTGCAACGGATGGTAATGTGGTAAGAATATCCAGACTTTAAATTTCGAGGTTTTCTAGGCATATCTTTTAACAACAATATAAAAACCAGCCATTTATGATAGCTAATGTAACCCAGAAAGACAGATTTCAAGAACAAAAACTACAGTTTATTCGCAATCATCAACAAGCCTTTGATGTTGAGCCTATTTATCCACTCCCCTTGTTTGAAGACTTTGTGATGAATGTAGAAGGAGACTGTAGCATTGAAGCTTCTTGTAAGATAGAATTAGACAAGTTGATTGCCTCAAGATTTATGTTTTTTTTCAAAGATAAGGCACAACAATGGCAAAAATATCTCCATCAATCCCTCACTTTTTTTAATCGAGTAGAAAGCCTTGTTGGTGTGCAAATTGACTACTCTCTATTGCAGCAATTTTTAGGATCTGACTTTGATTTTCGTAAAGTTACTGTTCTTTCTGCGGGGATTGATTTAAGAAGCAATCTTGCTGAATCTAGCTTAAAAATGCACATTAGAATCAAAGATTATCCCGAAAAGTTAGATCAAGCTTTATCCCTAGCCAGCAACGCTGAGGATTTGATTTCCGTACGTCCGTTTCTCTCTCTTGTTGGTTTTGATTTCTATTTCAACGGTCGTAGTGAAATTGAGCTTTATCCCGAAATTCAAGCAGAAGATTTTGCCAAATCAGAAACCCAAAATTTGGTATGGAGACATTTTCCGAAGTTCGTTTTAGACCCTCTAGAAGTTACCGGATCATTTCTAGTTGGCTTCTCAAAAGCTAATCCTAATCCAGTTCTCTATTATAATCTGAAAAATAAGCAAGATTTAGCTAATTATTTCAAACTCAACGATGCACAACGAGTTCACAGTTTTTATCAAAATCAGGATATTTTACCTCATATGTGGGTAGGTACTGTCCAAAAAGAGTTAGAAAAAACAAGAATCGAAAATGTTAGACTTTACTATTATAAATCCTTCAACTAATCTCTCAGCAACAGCGCAACCCAACAAAATTAAATCACAAAATCACCAAAATGTTGGGTAACATCATTCAAATGCAATTTCCAGAAGTCCAAATAAATAAAACTAAATGCCCAAAAAAATTAGAGAATTAAAACAGATGTTGCAAAAAGCAGGATTTACGTTATTACCAAAGCGGGGAAAAGGTAGTCATTCTTACTGGATTCATCCGCTTTTACCAAAACCTGTAGTCCTATCTGGCAAAGACAGCAAAGATGCAAAACCCTATCAAGAGAAAGATATAATAGAAAGTATCAAAGAACTTGAACAATTAGAAAAAGGAGATGAACTATGAAATATAGTATTTTAATTCAATGGTCCCAAGAAGATCAAGCGTATATTGCTTTTTTACCTGAGTGGGGAAAATATGCTAAAACCCACGGAGAAAGCTATGAAGAAGCTCTAGAAAATGCTAAGGAAGTGTTAGAAGATTTGCTGTATGGCTATAATCAAATCGGTAAGCCTATACCCCAACCCCAAATATTACAAAATATAGCTTAAAAAAGACATAATCTGACAATGATGATATCTATAGGTTAGATGTAGGTTGGGTTAAGCGACAGCGCAACCCAACAACATTAAATCACAAAATCACCAAAATGTTGGGTAACATCCTGTAAATCCTGAAATCCTGTACTTCGACTCCGCTCAGTAACCGTAAATCGTGATTGGTGACAATTTCATTTTCTGCAAAATTCGAGCAAATTTTATGATATCTACTACTGCAATTTCTCCCATCTTAACTATTCCTCCCCTAGAAAACGGCGACAAATTAACCCGTCATGAATTTGAACGGCGTTATCATGCCATGCCGAATCTGAAAAAAGCCGAATTAATTGAAGGAGTAGTTTACGTGGCATCACCTGTTAGAGCAAAACAACACGGCAAACCCCATGCTCGCATTATGGGTTGGTTAATCGCTTATGAAGCAGCTACACCAGGAGTGGAAGCACTGGATAACACAACTGTTCTTCTTGATACAGATAACGAACCACAACCGGATGCTTTATTAAGAATTGAAACAGGAGGACAATCAAGAATAAATAAAGATGATTATGTAGAAGGTGCGCCAGAATTAATAGTAGAAATTGCTGCTTCTAGTGCTTCTTATGATTTACATGAAAAACTCAAAGTTTATCGTCGTAATCAAGTCCAAGAATATTTAATCTGGCGAGTTTATGACTATCAATTTGATTGGTTTAGATTACAACAAGGGGAGTATATTCAACTTCAACCCAATGCAGATAATATAATTTGTTCCCAAATATTCCCCGGTTTATGGTTAGATAAAATAGCATTATTAGGAGGAGATTTAGGTACAGTATTAGCTGTTTTGCAGCAGGGTTTAGCAAGTCCAGAACATGAGAATTTTATTAGTAGATTATCTAGTTAGCAGCAGTTACCATCCAAACTAAAATTCCTAAAATGACATCAACAGGAGGAAGGGGATAATCTGTAAAATCAATTGTTACAGTTTGTTCCGTTAATTGTAGAAATCGCCAAACAGTACCATTAGTGACGCTACCATAAATTGTAGGAATGGGTTGATTATTAATTTCATTGAATTTTTGAGCAGCAATCATTTCCGCAATACACTGGCCAATACCCGGATTTAAGTCTGATTTTTTGGCTTCCACAATCATAACTGCTGGTGCTTCCACTTCTAACTGTTCTGCTGAAAGACTGAGAACAAAATCACAGACTCCATTCAATCCTAAAGCCGAATCTACAGTAAAATCTGTACCAGAAAATAAACTAATTTTTCTTTGTAAAATCTTACGAACCTCTAGTAAAACCGGACTAATGATTAACTCAGAACGTGCTTTTTCACTTCCTGTCGCTATAGCTAATGGTAAACTTTCTGCTAAAAAATCAGTCAGGGTTGCACTAGCAGCTATTGGTTGGATTTCTGGCAGAAACTTTTGATTTTCAATGGTATTTATGCCAAAGGTTTGCTTGACTTTTCTGAGGGTAAAATCACTGTATGACATAATGTGACATAATGTAAATATTTTCAAAAATGATCTAAAATTCATGTAAAAATCTTATGTGAAAATCTTATAGCGGTATGCACTTGAATGAGATAGAGAATTTAACCAAAAACCAGACACAGAAGGAATTTTACCTCTGTTCCCTGTTCCCTGTTCCCTGTTCCCTGCTATATATGAAAATCAACCAACAGCAAAACCCGTATATTGTCTCACTAAAGGTTCATGAAATGCTAAAACAATATCTGATTTTGGCACTCCTAATTTAACTAATTCATCTGCTATACCAATTTCAGTTCCATCATGTTGTATCCAAATTTTCTGATCTTTAATATCCAAATGCAAAACACAACCATGCTGCCGTCTTCTGTTTTTCCAACCCACATACATCAATTGATAATGATCACCAAAACTATCAAAAATCAATTGTTGTTCAATTTCATCCTTCGCTGAACCTAATTGAGCATATTCTGTGATCACTTGTTTGACATAATTGCGATATTGTTCTAGTTTTTCCATGCTACAATTACCTCCTGAACTGGATCATAAATCATGATTTTAAGTTGGGAACGCTCAACAACTGTTTTAATAAACTGCAATTGAAAGAAAGAGTAATAAATTCCTGAAGGAACAGCTAAATATAAAACTCGTTCTGGTTGTTGTTCTTCTAATGCCAAATGATAATTAAAAAATTGTCCAATGGCTTGATGAAATTGAGAAATATTAGATGTACCAATAAAACTCTTAATTTCTACAGCTATTTTTTCTCCTTCTCTTTCAGCAGCTAGAACTTGCTCTGCACCGAGATCAATATACATTTCCACATCACCGACTTCTATCCTTAAAGGATCATCTGTAATCACCCAACCGTCTTTTTCTAACCCTATCCTAACAGCATCATGAAAAATATCTTTAGCTGGCATTAACTTTATAAAAAATTAGACTTTTCACCCATAATTATAACATCAATTACAACAACACAATCAAAACCATGCCTAACCTTACCGACATCCCCGGAATTTCCCAAATTTGGACACGCACAAAAGGCGACCCCCGCATTAAAATTGCTATCCTTGATGGTGCGGCTGATTTAGAACGCAGTTGTTTTCAAGGGGCAAAATTTAGTCAATTTAAACCCTACTGGGCAGAAGATATTGAACTCAACGAAGAATACTATTATTATCTCAATTTATCTTTAGATTTTAACAAAGAACAAAAAGACAAAAAAGACGACCCCGACCACGATAAAGAAGAGGCAAAAAAAGAACGGGAGGCATTTTTTGCACCTTTCCCTCCAGCTATTAGACAACGCATTGAATTATCCAGTCATGCTACTCACATTTCTAGCACAATTTTAGGGCAACACGGCACACCTGCCCCTGGTATTGCCCCTTTATGTACAGCATTAAATATTCCTATTTCCTTCGCTAATGATGATTTTATTTCCCCTATCAACCTTACCCACGCTATTAATACCGCTTGGCAATGGGGAGCGAATATTATCCATATCGCTGCTTGTCACCCTACCCAAACCGGAGTAGCACCTGATTTATTTGCCCGTGCTGTGAAACAATGCCAAGATAATAATATGTTAATTGTTGCCCCAGGTGGTAATGATAAAGGGGAATGTTGGTGTATTCCCTCTATTCTTCCTGGTGTGATTACAGTGGGTGCAATGCGAGATGATGGTCAACCTTTTAAATTTAGTAATTATGGGGGAGAATATCAAAATAAGGGTGTAATGGCGAATGGTGAAAATATTTTAGGCGCCCAACCGGGAACGGAAGAACCTATCAGAGAAAAAGGGACTAGTTGCGCTGCACCCATTGTTACAGGTATTTCTGCCTTATTAATGAGTATGCAATTGCAACGGGGTGAACAACCCAATGCGGAAGCAGTGCGGGAAGCGATTTTAAATAGTGCTATTCCCTGTAACCCGGAAGAGGTGGAAGAACCGGAACGGTGTTTATTAGGTAAGTTGAATATTCCCGGTGCGTTTCAATTATTGACGGGAGAAAAGTTAGAACCTCACCTCCAGCCCCTCTCCTATCAGGGAGTACAACAACCTCACCCCCAACCCCTCTCCTACCAGGGAGTACAACAACCTCACCCCCAACCCCTCTCCTACCAGGGAGTACAACAACCTCACCCCCAACC